>ERZ1673752.3572-NODE-3572-length-14590-cov-8.110148_pt1 | contig 14590 bp, 18 predicted proteins | sample MGYA00580195_ERZ1673752 | MGnify/ENA primary metagenome ERZ1673752 (study PRJEB41218, sample SAMN15661744) | gut metagenome | host: Homo sapiens | place: Canada: London | collected 2015-08-20/2019-03-30 | study: EMG produced TPA metagenomics assembly of...
CTATGGGAAACCTACCACCGAAAGGTGGTAAGGCGCCCATCGCCGAGCCTACATAACACTCTCTACAATGCCGTGACTATCTTCCAATTCTTCCTTTGTCACAGGAATGGCAATACCCAAACGATATCCTTGCATTTCCAGCTTACTGAAATCAATCTTGCTGTCCACCAAACGTTCAGCCTCATCGGCAAAGCTGGCAACAGCCTTTCCGTGGATGGGCCAACGAAGTTTCCCAGCCAAACCGCTGCGGATAGGCAAGCCAACCTTGTCATAAATCAAACCCTTGCGGATAGGCGTTAAAATTTCTTGCTCACTCACTGGTATAATTCCAGTATCTGCCAAAGCTGCGGTCGTTTGTGGCGTTACCACTTCTTCACGCATCAGAGAGATTGTCACTTTCTGATTTTTTTCGATTAAATTCTCACGGAGCAATTTGTCTGAGTCAACTGGCTGTCCTTCCTCTGCATACACCTTAGCGGCTTCCGCCTGCATTCGCATCTGCAACAAGCTGTTTTCTCTGCTCAAAGCCTTGTATTCGCCTTCTTCCTTCTCGTTTCGCTCACGGCTCTCGGCCTCACACGCATCAGCAATTGCGTTGATACGTTCACAATTTTCTTGGTATTTGTTAACCAAGCTTCTAATGTTCAGTTTTTTCTCTTCCATTTTGATAAAAGTTTTTTATAAGTTAATAAGTTTGTAAGTTTTTAATTTTCAATGTTCAAAGTTCAATGTTCAAAGTTCAATGTTTGCAACGGCTCTCATTTCCTTCACCTGCTCACGCACCTTGGTCAAGTCTTTCTTATCCTTACGGAACGCATCCACGATTTCCCTGCCAATTGTTTCGCAACTTGTGTCGGGATAAGCCGGGTCAGCCGCCAAGGTAAAGTCGTAGATACCCGTGAACGCCATCACAGTATTGGTGGCACACTCACGACCGTTTTCACGCTTCACCTCTACGGCTACATAATCTTTATCGCCATAATAAGTGCTGAACATGAAACTGCAACCGCAAAGGTCACCACGCTTTACTAACTCGAAAGCCTTATCACCGTCGCATGTGTCTGGAACCTCAAATTCAAATCGAACGCCTTTGTCGTCAACGCTGTAACTGAGCGAGCCTTCACCATGGTTGCTGCGAGCCAAAATCAACTGACGGTCGTGAAACATCGTCATCTTGATGTCCTGCTGTCGCAAAAACTCTTCCGTAACAGCACGCTTACTGATAACCTCACGCACTTCCATATTGCCGTCTTCATACAACACGGCCGAAGGCGTGTCAAACAATATCGCATACCCACTGATCGTGCGTTTCGATTCACCTTCCACGCTTTCACGAATCTCCAAAGGCATGGACGTGAACAATTCTCGTCTTAACTTCTTCTTCTCCATATTTCGTTATCCTAATGTATGCCCATTGTGGGGGCTGTGATAAAATCTTATTCAGTTGCGACACCGCTCAAGCTCGTATCATCAATCGATTTCAAGTTGGCCGAAACCAGCACTACGTCACCACCAGCTACTGGTCGTTTATTCTCTTCCTTACGCCACTCGTTTACTGTGTACAATCCAGTAGCTATCGTATCGGCCTGATATTTAGCCTTGCTTTCCAAATCACACGCATAAAGCGCGCGCCGGTCAAAGGCAAACTTCATATTCCCAACCAAACGTGGCGATACCAGCTTCCGCAAAAATTCAAGCTCTATCTGTCTGAGTATCGGGTTCAGCGTCGTAGACAAAAACGCCACATTCGCCATCTCAGCAGATTTATAGTTGTTGCTCGTATCGTCAAACACAAAACTTGGGTGAACACCAAAAAAGCGACAAATTTCACGAACCGTAAACTTGCGGCTTTCCAAAAACTGCAAATCGGCCGAACTCATCGTTATCTGCTTGAAGTCAACCATACCCGGAAGGCTCACGATGCGCTGACCGCTCCTGAACTTACCATCAACGTCTATCGCAGCATTGTCCAACTCTTTATCCTGATATCCGCCAAGACCAATCGCACTCTTGTCGTTCGACAGCAAGCCAGACACGTTGCCGCCATTTTTGAATCGATTGCTGGTTTCTGCATCACCGGCTCTGGCAATAGACAAAGTCATGCGGGCGTAATGCAGCACGCTCATGCCGCTCTTACCGTCAACGCTGTGACCTTTCAGATGAATCACCTCATCCTCGCCAAACGTCCCCATCAATCCGTTCACCGCATCGTTCACCGTGTAGATGTCGTGTTGCGTGTCGTGCATCACCGAACCACGGCTGCACAGCACAAGCCGCTCAACGCTCATGCTTATCGAACTATAAACAGGCACGATGTATGCATTGCCCGAAAGCAATAACTCAGAAACGGCATCACGCCAAAAATCAAAAGCATTGTAAGTCTTGTCAGGTTGGACAGTTAGCAAATAATAAAGCGAATCATCCGTCATTGGTTCAAATACGCCATTTTTGCGCCTGAGGTACTCGAAAGGTAAGTTTGCCACACTCTTACTAAGAAGTGACACGCAACGATAAACAGTTGCGATTGATAAGGCTAAACCCGACGAGGGGAAATAGTCACCGCCAATGGTGACACCCTCACGGGACGAAAAAGGTGAGGAGGTCGGCTCGCTTGCCGCTCCTTCACCTCTCCTGAAAACATTCTTGAATAATTTACCTAACCTAAATACCATGAAAAGAATGCAAAATCTTTATCGTTATCCATACACAAATATACTACTTTTCCACAATACAAGCAAGAAAAATAGATAATATTTTTGATTTAATTTGCATATTTTTCTACCGCTCGTATCGGTAAAGCTGACCAAGCGTCATCAGCATGGTAATCGTGCCGTCGATCTTTTGATTCTGCGACACCTTCACCGGTTTCTTATTTTCAAGGTTATCCTCCGACAGCACGCAGTTGCACAGACAGAACACGTTGATCGGGTTGTCGTTCAGAACAATCTTGGGCGGGTCTGCATACGCCAGCATTTCAAAACTCTCAACAGGAAGGTTGAAGTTGCCGTTGGTCTGACCATAAGGCTGAACGATGCCCTTGCCGCCAATGGTCAGCAGAATGCTCGTCAAATCCTGCGCCTTGTAAGAATCGTAGCCGACGCGAATGATGCGCACCCGCTTCGAACGCGCAAGAATATCATCGGCTATCATACGCACGTCTATACAACTGCCTTGACACAACTTCAAATAACCGTCCTTGTGCCAGCGTCTATACAACTGCTCGTTAGGATGCCCAACCAAAGCACCCTCGGGGAAATAGTAGTCGGTATGGCAGTAGAAACTCTTCGTACCGCTCGAATAGCAGGTATAACTCACCGCACTGAAATCATCATGCACCGACAGGTCATAAGCCACCGCACAAAGCGGCATTCCCTTTAAGTGGTCTATATCAAATTTACCCAACAGCGTCTGCGCCTTTTCGTAGGTGAACCACCGCTCCTTAGCACTCAGGGCAAAAACGTTGAGCAGCTTTGTTCTAAATGCAACCATATTCTCATCCGATAGTTGCGCTGTTCGATATTCCTGTTCATAATAGTCTGGTTGGACGGTCACTCCCAAGTGCGGTTGCACCTTCGCCCATGTCCTTGGATCGCTTTCATCATCCCAGGCATCGGGCATTAATAAGCTCGCGAATATCGTGTCGTTTTCCTGCTCGCCTTCCAGCACTTTCTTCACCCCCTCCAACTCATGAGCAAATGGGCCATCCACCACTTCACTGGCAGTGGTGATGATGACCAGCAGCGGATTTACCCTCGGCCCCATCGACGTGGTCAACACGTTTCGCAAGTCAGCACCGTTCTTTCCTGCTGTGTTGCGAGCTTGAGCATACTCGTCCATGATGACCAAACTGGCAAACAAGCCGTCTTTCGTTTTTGCATTAGCGGTCAAGCACTGGATAAAACTATGGCGGTGACGTCCTTTGAATGTTATCTTTTCTCTATTTACTTGAAAGTTTTTACCGTCACCGTCAAGGTCAAACATGATGTTGCGCACCTCATCGAAGCAAACCTTGGCTTGGTCGTAGCTGTTGGCTCCCACGTATGCCTGTGCGTTATCATCGCCAAACAGCATATCATAAACAGCCATGGCAGCCGCTGATGTGGTCTTACTGAACTTCCTCGGAACAAAAATATATGCCGTCCTACACAACCGCCTGCCGTCTGGCAGCGCAAAACCGTAGATGTTAGCAAACTGGAAACACTGAATCGGCGTTAGCCTATAGTGCTGCCTTCCTTGCAAACCGCTGAACCGCAAAGCGTGGTAAAACTTGAAAAACCTACGCACCCTGCCAACCTTGAACGAGTACTTATCCAGCAACTCAAAAAAACGCTTTACAGCCAGTAATTCATATAGATTATGCCCGTCAGGATTAGACACCACTTCGTCTAAATACGAAATAAGGCCATTTCCTACCCCTGTGAGCGACTTTTTATGCTTCTCCCCTACAACTGCCCACCGTTCCGAAATAAAAGCCGCTACGGCCTTCTTTTGCGCTTTTTTTGTTTTTATCTCCGCAACGTTCATCAAAATAGTTTTTTAGTTAACGAGTTTACAAGTTTACCAGTTGATACATTTGCTAATTACCACCCCTCCCTCTCGGGGAGGGGTTGGGGGAGAGGCTTTCTCTACTCATCTCCTACACTCTTAACTTCTTCCAGCAAAGAAACAAGTTTGTCCGAACTTTCATTCTTTGTAATTTCTTTGCTAGCCGTGTTCATTCCCAATGCCCGCAACGCTTTCTGTGTCTGCTCCAGCACGTCAAGGTAAAGTCTTTCCATCGGGTTAACCGACATCCGTGTGTTTCCTTCCCGGCTATACTCAACGTGAATGGGCGAATACTCCGATGAAGATATTTGCGTCATCAATACACTTCCACGTGCCAACAGATTTGCGGCAATCTCTATCTGCGGGTCAAGCATCGGTGAATATTTCCCTTGCTTCTTCAATCTGTTCACAAGCCGCTGTTTTGCGTTTCTCGCTTTCGTGCTGATGATGCGTTCCGTGATCACTGGTAGCTTTTGTTCTAATAACTTTGCGTTGTTATTTTCACATCCATTTATGCTTTCCTCCTTTGCTGTTGCATTGACGGCGTTCGCTTTTTCTGAATATCCTAAGTTCTTACCTTTTGTTTTTAGATAGAAGATAATTGCGGTCGTATCACCAGCATCAATCTTTGACAAAAGTTTAGATTCAACAAACTCCTGCTGCATGATGTCAATACCTTCCACCTCGCTTCTAAAATCGTCATCCTCCTTTATCCATCGATAGAACGTATCCCTGCTTATCCTTATCTGCATACAAGCTGCTGAAATAATACCTCTGCTCAGCATGTAAGCCTTGATAAATTCCTTTTTCTTCTCTTCTTTGTCTTTCATTTCTCAAAAGATTGAATTTCATCGTCAAGCGGTTTCTCGCTTTGAAAAAAGCCAGCCACACCGTTATCAGATACGTCGGTATTTTCAAAGCATGAAAAACCAAAACCGTTTGTACTTGTTAAATTACCGTTATCCCCTGTGTTTTCAAACATCTTACTATTTTTTAAATTGAACGATTCAAGCTACAATACTCAACCAGATTTATCCCCCAACGCCCCTCCAAACCACTCTCGTGTGCAAATGGGGGCAGGCGGGGTTTACCCCATACCCCCTATCTCTTAAAAAACGCCCCCCGGGGGTATAAAGTTACAAAAATTTCTTGACAAACTGTTGTAAATGCTCCTCCGCCCTCTGCTTTGCTAACTTCCTGCCTCCTCGACCAAGCTCTACATGTGTCTTTACATGGCAGTCGTGGCATAGTGACATCAAGTTGTGATAGTCGAATAGTAGCCGTTCTTTATCGCTCACCGTCAGCGCACTTTCCACTGGTACAACGTGATGTACCTCGGTCGCTGCTGTTAACCTTCCTTCTATTTTGCACCGCTCGCAAAGTGGGTTGGCACTCAACTTGTCACGCCGCAGCCGCAGCCAGCGAGCCGTGTGTATCATTCGTTTGTAGTCTTTATCCTTGGCCATGTTCTTTACAAATTGATTTTACTTGGTGTTCAACATATTTTTTCAACTTACTGCAATACCTTCCGTTGATGCAGTTCATGCCATACTCGCAGGTAAGGCACTCACTGGCTGTCTTTCTCTGTTGCATCTTCTCTCTCTTTCTCTTTCCGTTGATACTCTTCCCATGAGATGCAGCCACGCATCTGTTGTTCCCTTGCCTGTTCTTCCTCTACCTTCCGCTGTCTGTGGATGGCTTCGCTGCGCTCGTTGCAAAACTTCTTGATGCAGTCGAGGATGATCATGGCATCAACGCTGCCATAGAACCGACCGTACTGACCAAACTTGAACCGACGGAAGTAAAGCATTATCTCTGTTACTTTGAGATAGCCGTAGGCATTCATGATGAGCTGTGCAGTCTGCTTCACCTGTGTGCTGGTGAGTTTGCTCTTTAGCTTGCAAAACTCTGATAGGTCTACGATTTGGTAGATGAGCCATTCCTCCGTGGTCTGTGAGCCGTATGCCTTGCTCACCTGTGCGAGCGTGGGTGCCGTGCCGAAGTGGCATCGCTGCTCGTCGTTGGTGTAAGTGATTTGGTTGTTGACATGAAACGTTTGCAGAAATCTGTTTTTATCGCCATACCTTGCCACCAGCTCGCTTGGCTTTACCTCAACTACTTGGCTGCTGATGCTTATGTGATTATCCTTTGCCGCTTCTGAGGTCTTGTACGAGTTTTGCATACGATTGCAGTCGCTGTTGCTTTGCTGCTTCATCTTCGCCATAACAGTTTGTAGCGGTTGTGTGATACTGGTTGTTCCCATTTTGTTGTTGTTTTGCTGTTTTTACCTGAATCCTCAGCCAATTGAAGAAATGACTTTTGAAGTCTTTGAAGTCCGTGTGTGTCTTTTCTTTGACATTCACTTCATCGCAAAAGTTTGTGAGCTGCTCGGACAGAAAGTCGTCGTCAATTTTCAGTGCCATGCACATTCGTTCACGGTCAGACTGATTGTTCAATATTTCCTCTGCATAGCTGTCCGTCTGACTTTCTTTTTCTTGTTTGTTTTTTGTACTCGTTGTGGTGTGTGTTTTGTTATCAATTTCATTATCAATTTTATTATTATTAAGTAATACGTTAGTATTACATATATAAGGTGTAACCGTTACGTTTTCCATAACGGTGCGTTTCGTTTTACATAACGGTCTGTTACGTTTTACATAATGGTCTGTTATGTTTTCCATAACGGTTATGGATAGTTTTTGAGCCTCAGCAACAGTCTTTGTGATGTGTCCTTTTTTCTGTAATTCCGCAAGCGCAGAACTCACCCAATGCTTTTCGCTCCCGATTCTGTTTGCCAAATATTCCAGCCCTGTGATCATGGTCTCACCGTCTTTACAAAATGAGTAGATAATGGCATACAGTAGCAGCTCGCTGCCTTTGAGCCGCAAGTCGGTAATCATCCAGTCGTAGACGGTGAAATATTCTTTTGTTTTCCTCTTTTGCTTCATCGTTATTATATGCTGAAATCAACCACCATTCCACGGTGTGCTGCCACCACTCGCTTGCCTGTTGCCTTACGCATTTCACGAACAAACTTTCGCTCGTCTCCATTGCCAGCCGATAGATGGATAAGCATGATTTCTCGTGCCTGCCTTAGGTCTATTCGTTTGGCTGTCTTCACGGCTCGCTGTATGCTCATGTGGCTCATCTTGATACGGTCTTTGAGATACGACTCTAACTTGCTACGGTACAAAATATAGTTGTCGTAATTGGCTTCAATCATCCAGTGGTTGATGTTGGCAAAGTCATACGGTTTTATTTCGATACCGTTTTCCGTCATCACCTCACGACTAAAGTCAGCGCAATCGGTGAAGAAACACACCCTGCCGCAATCTTCATGCTCAATAAGAAAACCGCATATCGGACAGCGTGTGCCGTCGGTATTGTAATGCACCAGCGGAAACGGCAACACTTTGTAGCCGCCTATCCACCACCACCTGCCAACCTCTATCGGAACGGCAAACGGAACGCTCAACTTGCAATGATTAAGAACCTCGGGTAGCGAATACACCTTAAAGCCCATGTCCGTCATCTGCCTGGCATATCCAGCGTGGTCAGCATGGTGGTGGCTCACCAGCACACCCACTACTTTTGTCGTGTCCCAACCTAATGCCCTCCGCACCTCGTTATCGAACGGCACACCAGCTTCAATGATGAGTGCTTCATGCTTGTTTTGAAGGATGTACATATTGCCGCTACTTCCACTACCTAACACGACTAAAGACATGCTATTGCCATACAAACTCTTTACATCAACGTCCATATATCAATGTGTTTAGTTGACAAGGAGATGAGTTTTAAGTTTACCAGTAAATGGCCATCAACTCGTGAACTCGTAACCTTGTCAACTCGTTAACTAACAATCCTTAAATCGGGCATGCCCTTACGCTATTTGCCGCTGTGTCTGCATCTGTTGCCGCTTCTTCAAAGTCGTCATGATGTTCCTCCAATCTCGCTGGCTGGCTTTCCGATTCGCTGACAATCTCTATCGTCTCATCATCATCGTGCTGCTGCATGGTTTCTTTGGCTTCTTCATTGTAGCCGTCCTTCGTGCTATCAAGTGCTATTTTGCACGCACGGGCTATCATTGTCTTCTTCGCCATCTGGTCGGTGAAGTTTCTGTGCGCACCGCTGCCACCTTTCATGGACCCTTGTTCCCATGCCTTACGAATCATGTCCATGGTCATCACCTCAAGACGTTTCGAGCCGTCCTTGTTCACCACAACAGCGTAAGCACCAACTATCTTTGAATTGTCAATGTTTGCCAAACTTGTTTCGTGCTTCACTAATTGTAACAAGCCGTCATTGTCCACCGTGTACACAAAGTTGTCTTTCTCGTACACCACCTGAGCGTTCACGCTCGCAATGTCTGTGTCGCGCTTGGCTCGCATCAGCTTGCCAGTGTATCTTTCCCAAAATGTGAGTTGATTGCCTGTCGGGATAAAATAACAGTGCTGCATCGGATGTTCGCCACGCACAACCATTTCCAACAGACAGTTGGCGATGCTGTCTTTTGTGCAAGCGTCAAGTGCTCTTTTTTTATCTCTCGTTTCTATTGTTTGCAAATACAGCCACGCACTCTTTAGCGCATTACCTGCCTTGTAGTCATTCGGCAAAACGAGCTGTCCACCTTCTTGCAAATCTTTTACCCTATCCAGTACTGATGTGGCGATGTCGTCGCCCATCTTTTTGATAGCTGTTTTGTTTTGTGTAGCTAATTGTGTTTCTACCACTTGATTTCCTTTTGTCGTTTCCATTGTTTTGTAAGTTTATAAGTTATTTTAGTTTACGAGTTAATAGTTTACAAGTTTACGAGCCGTTAGTTCTCCAGCCGTCTTTGTTCCCCTCCTTTGGAGGGGTTAGGAGAGGCTCTTTACCACCGTTAGTTTTTCGTCCATGCTCACCACCAATCTTATCTGCTGGCACTCGGTAGGCAATATGTGGTTACAACTTTCCGCATTGTCGATGATGATAGGCGCATAAACGTTATTGAATCTGCTCATGGCTTTTATCAAGTCAATGCCAGCGTTGATTTTCTCGCTGTTGGATAAATCGTTATACGGCACACCGTGCATCGTCATCACGCACGTTGGCCTTGTTGAGCCGTTGAGCAACGTTTCAAACATGCTGAACCTCACTAAGTCGAAAAGACCGTTAACCCGGCTTTCCAAGTCTTTGATCATGGCGTTTTCAAATCTGTTTGCCGTGTAGTCTTTACTTTCCAGCTCGGTGAGCTGCTGGTTTAATGTCCTCATCTGTTCCGATAGCTCTTCGATACGTTCTGTTCGCATGGCAATCAAATTTTCACGCCCAAGGTCTGATTTCAGCTGGTCACGCAGCTTTTGCAAATCTGCTTTGTTTTGTAAGATAATTTGACAATCACCGTTGCCAGTCACCTCTTCTTTCATGATGTTTAATTGATGCATCAGCTGCTCGCGCTCGCTTTCCAGCTCTGCCCACCGATCGTCATCTTCCGCCTTGCTTGATGCGACCGTTTGCTGCCTTGCTTCATCCAACTGTCGCTCAGCGGCTGCCTGTTGCTCTTTCAGTGTTTCCAGCTGTAGCCTGCTGTCAAACAACGATGCTTCCTCACGCCTTTTCCGCTCTTTTATATTGGTCACCTCTGCGTCAAGTGCGTCTTGTTTTGCCATGTGTGCATTCATCCAGCGGTTGTTGGCGTCTTTCTTCAATCGTTCCACGTCAATGACTGGCAACGGCTGTCCGCATGTGTGGCATATCTCCTTGGTGATGTCCCACTCAAACGACTCTGCCTCTACTTCCTGCCACCGCTTTCTGAAATCGGCTGCGATTAATTCAATGCTTTGCAAATCCTGCTCGTAGCGTTGTATCTCCTCGGATTTTCTGTCAATATTTTTACTTATGTCTTTTACTTGATATTTCAAGTCGGCAATCCTATCGTAATACTGTTTCGCCTGTTTCCTGTTTTCCGCATCAATGCGATACCTGATAGTTTGCTGCTCGTTTGCTATCTCGCCGATACGCTTCCGTAGATCCGCACGTTGTTGTTGATGCTGTGTTACGGCTGCCGTGCTGTCAAGCAACTGCTCGTCATACTTTTTTATGGCTCCCTCTATCTCATCCAGTCGTTTCCGCATGGCCGCAAAGTTTGTCCCAGCGTTTTGCAGCTGCTGGCGCATTTCCTCGTTCTCTGTGATTCGCTCGGGTAGTGCCGACAGACTTTCTTTTACCTGCTTCATCTGGTACGAAAGATGCTCACGGTAGGCTTTCATATCTATGCCGCTCATCTCTTTCAGCATTGCCGCAAAATCCTCGTCAACCGATGCCACTTTCGTAGGTGATGTTTCACCCACCATTTTCACCAGCAGCGCTCGCTGCTGGTCGGCTGTCAAGCTGTTGAAGTATTGTGGACTGGTGATTGCCTTGAAAAGATTCTCGGAACAAATCGCGTTTATCTCCGCTTGATAATCTGTGAGCGTCAGTCGGCGGTCATTGATGAAACACTCCACCGTATTGCCTGTTCGCTCATCTTTTTTGTTTGTCACACCCTTGCGGACTTTCCGCAACGCATATACATGTTCATCCACAGCCATGGTCAGCTCCACCACGTTTTCGAGATTGGGTATGATGTTGTTTTCAGCGTCTTTCGGACTGATTCCAAATTTTGTCTGCCCCTCGCTGTTTTTTCCAAACAGCACCCACATAATGGCGTCTGCCGTGGTGGTCTTTCCAGTGTGGTTTGCACCTAAGATGTTCGTCACACTCGCATCGTAGTTCACCTCAAGTTCCTCTATTCCTTTGAAGTTCTTGATTACTAATTTTCTAAACGTTATCTTCATTTGCTTTCCTTTTTTAGTTCCTCTATAAGTGCGTCTGCCCACTGTACGCAAATGTGTGCGTATGTAGGTAGGCTTACGCCAGCCATTGGTTGAGCGAATGACGCTGCCAACACATCTTTCGCTATCTCGTATCTTCGTTGCTCCCAGTCAATGGTAGGCAAGAAATCTAATTCCATATCCAGTAATTCTCTACCATCTCCTGTGGAAAAATTTGTGCATCTAAGATGTATTATTTTTTCTCCATTTGGATGCACGTCTACAATTTCTCCTGTGCTTTTAATTTTTGCTTTCATATCATTTACTTTTTCAAATTATTCTCGCACCACTCGTAGAATGATGCCGCTATCATTTCTATTTCATCAATTGATTGGCTTTCGTATGACAAGTCTAAGTCTACTCTATCTATCTTATCCGTACTAACCAATATTGCAACTGCAACACCATAGTCAGGGAATCTGTCATCCTTTCTACTCTTTTTATAATCCTTGTAGTCCCATACAGCAAATTCAATCTGGTATGGCGAATTATTCCAATCACTCTTACATGGAATTGGTGATTTGAACCAGCCGTAATTCTCGTTAGCGTGACCGTTTTTGTACTTCTTGTAGCCTCGTTTTTCCAGTTCAGCAGCGAGGATATTGTATTGTTCTTTCGTCATATTTCATTATTTAATGGTCAATCAAAAAATACTGTATTGGCATTAACTTGCTCATCATCCGTTATTTTCATCCTCGTTGGAATGTCCAGCCTAACTTTGACTTTTATTTGTGAAAAATTTGATGAATCAATAGGCATAAAAGGACAATCTGAATCATTTGATACAAGATATTCTCTATCCCATAACCAATTTGCACCATGACAATCAACGAAAGTCCCTTTATTTGGCGTTAGAGTTCGCAAGTCGGCAATTCTTCCAACATTAGATATATTAGAATACAGTTCATTATATTCAGAACGCATTGCTACAACTTCATAGAACAGTTGAATGTCGTAATCTTTCAACTGATTCATAAATTTCGGTAAGCTCTTTTTTTCGTAATCTTCAATCGTATTACCACCAAAATAACTACGAGGTCTAAATTGTAGAATCTGCTCATCAATAAACTCCTTCGTGAATTTTGATTGCTCTACCATTACGGTTTGACCACCAAAGCCGAAATCTTTATTTACAGAAAAATTAGCATTTCTATTCATGTGAAGAAAACTAACTGGTAAGAAAACCAAATCTACAACATCACAAATTTTATTAATTCCACATAATTGCCCATCAAGAGTTTCTTTATGCTCTTCCTTAAAGTTATCAATAAAAGTGCGATAAGACTTAGCGAAGATCGTAGGACTTTGAATGCGGTTTACCCTCCCGTATTTACAAAAAGAAGACATATTCTTTAATAAGCATTTCCCCTGTGAAAACAAGTTGCATTTATCTGGGCATTCGCAATAAAATGTGAATCCTGTTGCCCTATCAGTCCTTTTAGGCTCGTTGGATATGGACTTTCCATCGTTTATATGTGAATATATTTCTTTCATATTTTCTCTACTTTTGTATCATTCCGTTTTAATAAGTTCTTGGTTCTTATGCACGTTCCCGATAACAACCTTTTCAAACTCATCTATCAATTGTTGGCTTATACCGCATTGAATATATCGATCTACAGCTACAAACTGTGCTTCCTTATCATTGTATTGTATGAAGTGGATGCAGCCGTCGCCACCGATGATGTCCCCCTCAAATATCTTCACCCCTTTCGCATCTTTCATCCCAGTGTACTGACCGACTGTGTCAGAATCTACTTCGTATTCTAAACAAACTGCATCAAATTCGCATATATAATCAGAAATATATAATTCATTTGATTCTTGAACATGGATTTCATCTACTCTGTGTATAAGATTTCCGTACACCCATTCTCCTGTCCCTTTAACTTTCCCGCGAAACAGTATCTCTCGTTTTGCCATTGTTGTTATATCTTTTTAGTTATCTATTACTTCGTTCGTGTGCCTTCCACCACCATTAAAAATTTATCATTGTTTGAAATGCTTTTGGTTCTTTGTAATTTCGATGGTTTAGCAAGAACTCTTTTCTTAATTTGTCCCTTATCTCCTCTCTAACTTCTTGCGACACCTGTTTGCTATCCGCTATGAAGTTTATATGCAAGACTTTTTCAAGACTACCTTTTGCTTCTTTGCTGTCAAGGAAGATAGAATCTTCCGACAAAATGCGTGTGCAAAACTCTGTATCTTTCTTCTCTTCTTCGGTTTGGTATCGAATATAAACCGTGTTTTGATACATCTTTACTTTTTTCTCGTTTTTTTCATAGCCTCCGCAATTTTCATATATTACAGATATTGCCTCGCGCTTTCTCGTCTTATTGAGCTTTGCCCAACCGTAAAAAACTCTCAATAATGCCATAGTGTATTTTTTACTATTGTTTTCATTTTATTATATCTCTTTTTAGTTAAACATTTCCGCTTGCGTTCTGCCGCCTACCGTGATAGTATCATTCCTCAATAGTATATATTTCTTTTCCATTGTCATAACTATTTATCTAAATAAACTTTGTTCATTCTGTAGATTTCCGATAATAGCATTTACACGCTTTATCTCTACATCTACTTCTTTCTCGACAACCTTACACTGCTCAAGTACAGATTTGCTTCGAGCCTTGAAGTATTCTTTCTGTAATCGTCGCATCAAAGCGACTTTATCAAAAAAAACACGACTGTTCATACATCACCTCCATTTTTATTTAATTCAACTTCTGCATCCCATCCTTTTCCTTCGTCATAACTAAGGCTAACAACCCCAATCTTGATATTGTCGAATACGAACTCTGTCATACCACGAGGCTCGTTAGCCGTAATGTTTATTACGTCAGCTCCGATATGCGCCAAAGCCTTTGCTACAATGTCAAGAGAATACCAGCTAAAAAATGAATTTCCAATTTTTACGATAGCATTCTTATTGTGAACTTTCTTACCAGTATATATTTCCTTCTCGTGTATTATTACGCCATCGCCACCGCACACTGGACAATCGAAATTGTGGTAATGCGTATGTAGGTTATCATCTGTATATTCCCATTCTACCTCTCCAGTACCACCACATTCATTGCAATCTTCTTCGTTTTCTTCCGTTACTACTTCATCTACCAACGGACACTCATCTAATGCCTGTCTGATAGCCTTATATGTACAAGATAAATGGCATGGTTTTAATACTTTTG
>ERZ1673752.3575-NODE-3575-length-14583-cov-11.370939_pt1 | contig 14583 bp, 9 predicted proteins | sample MGYA00580195_ERZ1673752 | MGnify/ENA primary metagenome ERZ1673752 (study PRJEB41218, sample SAMN15661744) | gut metagenome | host: Homo sapiens | place: Canada: London | collected 2015-08-20/2019-03-30 | study: EMG produced TPA metagenomics assembly of...
ACTGGAGTGCGATGCTCGAAATGCAGGACAGGCTGTTCCGGCAGCAGATGCAGTTGGACACGGACCTGAAAACGCTCCTGACGAAGCAGGAAGCACAGGAAGCCCTGACCGCGATGCAGGCGAGCGCAGAGGAATTTTCGAGACAGGCTGGGAGTCTGAACGCGGGGTATTCTTCCGTCTGCAAGGAACTGAACGAGAGTACGCAGAAAGCCGTGACTTTAATTTCGGAGAACGGCGAACGGAAAATTTCAACTTTAGCACAGGAAGCGGCGAAGAAAATTCACCTGTGCGCGTGGATCTCGATTACAGCGCTGATCTTGTGCGCGACGCTGTGCGCCTTGGCCGTGCTGTGGAGCAGATGACGGACGATGTACCGGTGCATGACGGAACGACTATGCCAGCGTATATCGACAGCAAGCGCCGGAGAAAGCTCCGGCAAAAGAAAACCGCCCTCGGTCACGCCGAGGACGATCATGAGGATTGGAACATGGAACAAAAAATGTAAGGGGAGATGTTATGGCAAGTATCAAGCAGTTATCTGAGCGAAAATATAAAATCACCATCAGCAATGGCTACCGCACCGACGGACGGAAAATCTGCAAGGCAAAAACCATTCAGGTGCCGGACAGCGTCCCGAAACGCGGCGTCGAGCAGTACGTCTACCACGAAGCCGAACGGCTGGAGCGCCTGTTCAAGCAGGGCTACAGCGAGGACGGCGAGATGACCTTTGAGACCTACGCCCGCGGCTGGCTGGAGCGCCAAACGAAATACGCGCCCGGAACGCTGGCCTTCTACCGCCGCTCGCTCGAGACGATATTCCCGGAGATCGGGGCGATCAAGCTGAACCGGCTGCGCCCGATTGCGCTGGAAAACCTGCTGGCAAAGCTCCGCAAGCGGACTTACCGCGGCAAGCCGATCAAGGAAAAGACGGTTCAGAAATACCTGACCGTCGTGTCCGCCGTCCTGAGTGACGCAAAACGCAACGAAATCATCGAGAAAAATCCGACCCGCATGATCGATCTGCCGGGCGCGGAGTGCAAGACACAGGAGATTCCGACGATGGAGGAAATGCAGAAATTTCTCTCCGCCCTCTGTTATGAGGAACCGGTCTTTCAGCTCTTTTATTTTCTCGCCATCAGCACGGGGATGCGGCGCGGCGAGCTGTGCGCCCTGCGCTGGTCAGACGTGATCGTGACTGGCAGCTACGAGGGCTATATCATTGTCCAGCATTCCCGCAGCACCATTTTGGGTGAGGGTGTGCAGGAGGGCAAAACCAAGAATGGACGTACTCGGACAGTCTCGATGAACGAAGAAATGTTCAGCCTGCTGCGCGGGTTCTGCTATCGCAAAATGAGACTCCGCGATGAGCATGGTATCCCATTCCCGGAATACATTTTCACAAAAGACGACGGCACACCCATCCACCCGGACACGTTCAGCAAGCACCTGAAAGCCCTGTTTGCAGAGATCGGTCTGCCGAAAACCTATCATCTGCACACGCTCCGCCACTTCTTTGTCTCGACGCTTCTGCATGAGGGCGTGGACAAAAATACGGTCGCAGACCTCGCCGGTCACGGCGATACGTCATTCCTGGAGCGCACCTACTGCCATCCGCAGATGCAGCTCAAGCAGGACGCCGCAAAGCGTATGAGCAATAGTCTGTTCGCAATACCCAATCCAGATTTGTTGGTTTCGTAGAATCTTCAAAATCTACTCGCTATTCCCGATTTTTCTGGTATTGTTCCTGTTACGAAATCTCAGCCGTGCTGAGCGAAACAGGAGGAATCACAAAATGGCAAGTATCAGAAAACGCGGAAACAGTTATTTGCTTGTCGTCTCGATGGGTTACACACCCGACGGTCGGCGGCGCAATCCGCAGCAGAAGACGGTCAAGCCGCCCACAGGCCTTACGCCAAAGCAGACGGAGAAGTGGTTACAGGAGCAGGCGATGCTGTTCGAGATGAGCTGTAAAAAGCTGAACCCGGACATCGACCGGTCGATCACGCTGGAAAAGTACACGGAAATCTGGCTCCAGACGATTGCACCGGACAAGCTGGCGAAGTCCACGCTCGTGCGCGAGAAGCAGGATATTGAACGCTTCAAACCGTACCTCGGCAGCTACAAGCTCGTCGATCTGCGGCCGGAACACTTCCGCAGTCTGTACACAAAGCTGCGGAAGCAGAAAAATAAAGCGACAGGAAAGCCGCTCTCTGAAGCGACGGTCGAGGGTGTCCACAGCTGTCTGTGCGGCATTCTCTCCGACGCGATGGAGGGCGGCTATCTCGATCACAACCCGGCGTGGCGCACCTACAAATACGCCGGTCAGAAGAAGGAAAAGAAAATCGCGGATGATGAGACCGTGAAAAAGCTCATCCGTGCGCTGGAAGCCGGAAGCATCCTCTATGAAGTGTACTTCAAGCTCATCATTGCCACCGGAATGCGGCGCGGCGAGTGCTGTGCGCTCAAATGGGAGGACATCAACTACGCCGAGCGCAGCATCCACGTCTGCAGAAACGCGGTCAAAACGACCGGGGATGAGATCATCGTAAAGGCTCCGAAAACGAAAGCTGGCAATCGCTATGTGTACTTCTCAGCAGAGATGGAAAGTCTGCTGCGCGAATACGAAACCTTCTGCGCAGCGGAAACGGAGCGTTATGACCAGCGCGAGCAGACGAAAGACGACTATGTGTTCCGCAGAAAAGGGATGCAGCTTCCCATGACGCCGTCCACGTTCACATGGCGCTTCAAGAAAATCCTCAAAACCAATGATCTGCCCACTGACCTGAATGTCCACAGCCTGCGCCACACGGCAGCAAGCCTGTTCATTGCCAGCGGCACGGACGTCGGCACGGTCGCGGGTCTGCTCGGTCACAGCCAACCGTCGACCACGCTGGATATCTACACCCACGCTTTCGACAAAAATAAGAAAGCCGCCAGCCAGATCATGCAGAGCAGTTTGGAAATCTGAATCTGACTGTTAAAAAGATATGTCCTGTTGAGCTATGATATAAGAACAATTTTATATAAAAATCCTTGAAATCATACGATTTCAAGGATTTTTTGGTACGCCCGACACGATTCGAACGTGCGACCTACAGAGTCGGAGTCTGTCACTCTATCCAACTGAGCTACGGGCGCGTATGTTTAACTGCCCATATAGTATAGCAGACGCGCGGCGGAAAGTAAAGAAGAAAAATGCCGGATTGCAATTTTGAGGAAACCTGATAAAATGAAGAAAAAACGGGAGGTGCAGGCATGACGGCGGCGGAACAGATCTTTTCGGTCGTGCGGGGCGAGCTGTATGAACGGCTTCCCGCGCTGGCGCTGCCGCTCGGGAAGCTGCGGTGCCGGACGGCGGCAGTGCAGCCCGCCGGGACGGACGGGGAATCTGCGTGCTTCGCACCGGGATTTCTGGAACGGGAGTTCTGCGCCGGGAGCGATGCGCCGCAGCGCTGCACGCTGCACCTGCTTCTGCACCTGCTGCTCGGCCACCCGGAGGGCGGACGCGGGAAGGACGCGGCCCTCTGGGGCGACGCCTGCGATCTGGCGGCGGCGATGGTCTGCCACGCGCTCCTGCCGGAGAAACCGGAAGCGCCTGCGCTCTTTTCCGCCCGCTGCAAGCTGCAGGCGCAAAGAGCCGGAACCGCAGAGCAGATCTGCCGGCTTCTGCAGGCGGAGCCGGATTTCCTGACGGCAGAAGAGCGCGCCGCGGTGCGCGTGGACGATCACAGCCTCTGGCGCGCGTCCGCCGCATACAGCCGCCCGAAGCAGGCCTCCGGCGAAGCGGGAACCGGCTGGCAGGCGATGGGCAAGTGCCTGCCGAATCCACTGCCTGACAAGCCTATCATCGGCACCGGGACCGGCCACGCGGCGTTTGCCGTCGCACCCGACGTGCAGAAGGACGCGCAGCTGGCCGCGATCCTGCATGAACTCTCCGAGGTGCGGGAAAGCCGCCACGTGTCCGGCGATGAATTTCAGTACGCGTGGTACTATTACGGACTGGAACACTACGACGGCATGCCGCTCATCGAACCGGCCGAGGGCGCGGAAGAGCGCCGTCTGTGGGAGCTTGCGGTCGTCATCGACACGTCGGCTTCCTGCTCGCGTTCCTTATGTGCCGCATTTCTGGGCGGTCTGGCTGGCCTTCTGGAACGGGAAAACCTCTTTTTTGAACGCTTCAACCTGCATATCATCGAATGCGACTGCGAGGTGCAGAATGATACCCGCCTGACGACGCTGGCGGAGCTTTCCGACTGGCTGCAGGCCATGACGCTGCACGGCGGCGGAGGAACGGACTTCCGCCCGGCGTTTCAGTATGTCGACAGCCTGATCGAAGCGGGGGAGTTTGCCCATCTGCAGGGGATCTTGTATTTTACGGACGGCTACGGCGTCTATCCGGAGCTGCCGCCCGCATACCGGGCGATCTTCGTGATGCTCGAATACCGCTACGACGACATTGACCTTCCGCCGTGGGCGGAAAAGCTGGTGCTGCATGCGCAGAAACCAAAAGGAGACGAAGCATGGATATAAAACAGGCAAAACAGGAGCTGCGGCAGACGGTCCTAGCCTATACCGCAAAGACGGCGGACGGCTGCTACTGCATGCCGCGCCAGCAGCAGCGGCCAATCCTTCTCATGGGCCCGCCGGGGATCGGCAAAACGGCGATCCTTGGACAGATCGCGCAGGAACTGCAGATCGGTCTCGTGTCCTATACCATGACGCACCACACGCGCCAGAGCGCCCTCGGACTGCCTGTGATCGTGGACCGCACAGCGGCGGGCAGACAGTACCGCGCGACGGAGTATACCATGAGCGAAATTATCGCCGCGGTCTATGAGCAGATGGAGAAGACCGGCCTGCGGGAGGGAATCCTGTTTCTGGACGAGATCAACTGCGTCTCGGAAACGCTCATGCCGGCCATGCTGCAGATGCTGCAAAGTAAAACCTTCGGCGTCCACGCCCTGCCGGAGGGCTGGGTGATCGTCGCCGCGGGGAATCCGCCCCGGTATAACCAGTCGGCGCGGAGCTTTGACATGGCGACGCTCGACCGCGTCCGTGAACTGCAGATCGAGCCGGACGTGGAGGTCTGGCAGGACTATGCGCAATCGCGCGGCGTGCATCCGGCGATCCTGAGCTATCTGCGCCTGCATCCAGAGCATTTCTTCTGCTGTGACACGCGCGCGGCTGCCGGGAATTTTGTGACGGGCCGCGGCTGGGAGGATCTGTCCGCCCTGCTTCTGAGCTATGAATCGCTCGGTTTTGCCTGTTCGCAGCTGCAGATGCAGGAATATCTTCATGTTCCGGATATCGCCGCGGCCTTCGCTGCGTATTATGATCTGTTCACAAAGTATGCCGCTCAGCTGCCGTTGGAGAAGATCCTCCGCGGTGAGTACGGTGCGGAGGCGGAGCCGCTGCACGCCATGGCGTTTGAAGGGCGGCTGGCGGTCGTGGAATTTTTGCTGCACAGCCTGTCAGGGCAGATGCAGGCCGTGCAGCAGAGCGCGGCGCTGGCCTTCAGCGCGGAGAGCTTCCGCGCGTCCGTTCCGGCCGCCGATTGCCTGTCGCAGGCAAAAACACGGCTGGAGCAGCGCAGAACGGCGCTTCGCATCCGGCGCGAGGGCGGCGTCCTGCCGCCCGAGGAAGCGCAGCGAGAGCACGCGTTCCTTGCGCAGGTGGACACGCTCCTTGCCGCCGTGCAGACAGATGTGCAGGCGGCGGACGCCCTGCAGCGCTTTGCCGCCGACAACCGCCGGATGGCGGACGATCTCCGGCAGCAGACCTGCGCGGCACTGGAAAACAGCCTGCGGTTCATCCGGCAGACCTTCGGCGAGGAACAGGAGCTCTGGATCCTGCTCAGCGGCTTCAAATCCATGGGCGCAGACCAGCTCCTTCATACCGCCGGGAGCGAGCTTTATGCAGAAATACAGTCAGAGGCCACCCCGCAGGCCAAAGCCGAAGCCCTGCGCCGCACGCTGCAAAACAGCTGATAAAAAATCCGTACCCGGTGGGTACGGATTTTTTGATATGCTTTACGCCAATGTTGCGGCCATGACGGCTTTGATGGTATGCATCCGGTTTTCGGCTTCGTCGAAGACGATCGACTGGCTGCTCTCAAAGACCTCGTCCGTGACCTCCATGGCGTCGAGACCGTATTTGTCGTGGATCTGCTTGCCGATGGTGGTGTGAAGATCGTGGAAGGCGGGCAGGCAGTGCATGAAGCGGCACTGCGGACCGGCCTGCGCCATGAGCTTGCTTTTCACCTGATAGGGCAGAAGATCATGGATCCGCGTCTGCCAGACCTCGTCCGGCTCGCCCATGGAGACCCAGACGTCCGTATAAATGACGTCCGCACCGGTGACGGCGTGCATGGGATCCGTGTCAAACTCCAGCGTCGCGCCGGTCTCTGCGGCGATCTTCCGGCAGGCGGCGACAAGCTCCTCATTGGGGAAATACGCCTCCGGTGCGCAGGCAACAAAGTGCATGCCCATCTTCGCGCAGCCGACCATCAGGGAGTTGCCCATGTTATACCGGGCGTCGCCCATGTAGACGAGCTTTTTGCCCTTCAGCCCGCCGAAATGCTCCTGGATCGTCAGGAAATCAGCCAAGATCTGCGTCGGGTGAAATTCGTTCGTCAACCCGTTCCAGACCGGCACGCCTGCGTATTTTGCAAGCGCCTCTACGATCTCCTGTCCGTATCCGCGGTATTCAATGCCGTCGTACATGCGGCCAAGCACCCGGGCAGTGTCGGCGATGGATTCCTTTTTGCCGATCTGCGAGCCGGACGGGTCAAGATACGTGACCGTCATGCCGAGATCGTGCGCGGCGACCTCGAAGGAGCAACGCGTCCGCGTGCTCGTCTTTTCGAAGATCAATGCAGCCTGCTTCCCCTCGCAGTAGCGGTGGGGGATACCGGCTTTTTTCTTTGCTTTCAGATCGGCGGCAAGATCGAGAAATTCCTGAATTTGTGCGGGGGTAAAATCAAGCAGCTTCAAAAAGCTCTGTCCTTTGATGTTCATGGCGTTCTCCTTTTAATGATGATTTGCGAGGAAAGCTTCAACCAGTTCCAGCTGCGCCTGCACCGAGGCGGGGCCTGTGCCGCCGGCGGAAATGCGGCGGGCAACGCAGGTCTTCAGCGAGATCTCGTCGTAAAGATCGTCTTTGAAGACGTCGGAATGGCTCTGATAGACCTCCAGCGGCAGCTGCTCCAGCACCGTGTCGTGCTGGATGCAGTAGGCGACGAGCTGGCCGGAAAGCTTGTAGGCGCTGCGGAACGGAACGCCCTTCTTGGTCAGATAGTCGGCAAGGTCGGTTGCATTGATAAAGCCCTTCTGCGCGGCTTTCAGCATGTTTTCCGGCTTGGCGCGCATCGTGGCGAGCATCGGCGCCATGATCTGCAGGCAGAGCTTTGTCGTGTCGACGCAGTCGAACACGGCTTCCTTGTCCTCCTGCATGTCCTTGTTGTAGGCCAGCGGGATGCCCTTGAGCGTGGTGAGCAGCGCCATCAGGTCGCCGTAGACGCGGCCCGTTTTGCCGCGGCAGAGCTCCGCCATGTCGGGGTTCTTCTTCTGCGGCATGATGGAAGAGCCGGTCGTAAAACCGTCGTCCAGTTCGATGAACTGGAACTCCCAGCTCGACCAGAGGATCAGCTCCTCAGAAAGCCGCGACAGATGCATCATGATAAGCGCGCAGGCGCTCATCAGCTCCACGCAGAAATCGCGGTCGGACACGCCGTCGAGACTGTTTTCGCAGATCGCCGGGAAGCCGAGCTTCTGCGCTTCCCAGACGCGGTCGGTCGGGTAGGTCGTACCGGCCAGCGCGCAGCAGCCGATAGGGGACGCGTTCATTCTTGCATACGCGTCGGATACGCGGCCATAATCACGCATGAGCATCATGGCATACGCCAGCAGCTGCTGCCCAAACGTAATGGGCTGTGCCCGCTGCAGATGCGTGTAGCCGGGCATGATGGTGTCCTTGTGCTGCGCGGCCTGCGTGTGAAGAGACTGGATGACGTCCAGAAGCAGGGCGTGCAGGCGGTCACATTCGCCCTTCAGATACATGCGGATATCGAGCGCGACCTGATCGTTGCGGGAGCGTGCGGTGTGGAGCTTTTTGCCGACGTCTCCGATGCGCTGGGTCAGGACGGATTCGACAAACATGTGGATATCCTCCGCCTGCGGATCGAGCGTCAGCGCACCGGACTGCAGATCGGCCAGGATCCCGGCCAGACCGTCAATGATCTGATCGGCGTCCGCCTGCGTCAGAATGCCGCATTTGGCCAGCATGGCGGCGTGCGCCATCGAGCCTGTGATATCCTCCTTGTACATCCGTCCATCGACGGCGATGGAGGAGTTGAACGCGTCCGCCAGCTTGGCGGTCTCCGTTTCCGTGCGTCCGGCCCAGAGCTTTTCCATAAAACTGATCCTTCCTGATTGACGGAATCCAAAGCCTTCCCGAAAGGGAAGGCTTTGTGTATTGTAAAATTACAGCTTACCCATTTCCCGGAGCGCCTGAACCTTGGTCGGCAGGCCCCAGATGTTGATGAAGCCTTCGGCCTCGGCCTGATTGAAGTCGCTCTCACCGAAGGTGACGAGGTTCTCGGAGTACAGGGAATACGGCGAGGTGATGCCGGCGTTGATCATGTTGCCCTTGTAGAGCTTGAGCTTGACGGTGCCGGTGCAGAACTCGTTGGACTTCTTGGCAAAGGCGGTCAGCGCCTCCTGCAGCGGGGAATACCACTTGCCGTTGTAGATGAGATCAGCGTAGTCGACAGCCAGCTTCGACTTCATGTGCAGCGTTTCCTTGTCGAGCGTCAGCATTTCGAGCTGCTCATGTGCGAAGTACAGGATCGTGCCGCCCGGGGTCTCGTAGATGCCGTGGTCCTTCATGCCGATCAGACGGTTCTCGACGATATCCAGAATGCCGATGCCGTTGGCGCCGCCGATGGGGTTCAGCTTGCGGATGATATCGGAGACCTTCATCTTCTCGCCGTTGACTGCAACAGGAACGCCTGCTTCAAAGCTGACGGAGACCTCTGCGGGCGTATCGGGTGCTTGATACGGGGAAACGCTCATCTCGAGGAACAGCGGCTTGTCGAGATTCGGCTCGTTTGCCGGATCTTCCAGATCCAGACCCTCATGGCTCAGGTGCCACAGGTTCTTGTCCTTGGAGTAGTTTGTCTCGCGGGAGATCTTCAGAGGAACCTTGTGCGCCTCGGCATAGTCGATCTCTTCGTCACGGGACTTGATATCCCACTCACGCCACGGGGCGATGATGGGCATGTTCGGGGCAAAGCGCTTGATGGCCAGCTCAAACCGGACCTGATCGTTGCCCTTGCCGGTCGCGCCGTGAGCGATGGCGTCAGCGCCTTCGGCCAGTGCGATCTCAGCCAGCTTCTTGCCGATGACCGGACGTGCAAACGCGGTGCCCAGCAGATAATCCTCATACTTGGCGTCCATCATGATGGAGGGGACGATGACCTCGTCGCACATCTCGTCCGTCAGATCGGCGATGATCAGCTTGCTTGCGCCGGTCTTGATGGCCTTCTCTTCCAGTCCGTCCAGCTCGTCGCCCTGACCGACGTCTGCAGCGACCGCGATGATCTCGGGATCGTTGTAGTTTTCCTTCAGCCAAGGGATGATGATCGAAGTGTCAAGACCGCCGGAGTAGGCGAGAACAATCTTTTTGATTTTGCTCTTATCCATATCTGTATACCTCCATGCTGCGTTTCGCGTGTGTGTTTTTCTTTATGCACGTAATATACACGCTTTATGCAGAAAAGTCAAGTATAAAATTAATAAATATTCATGATTGTAAAACGGTACGCATATTCATGCATATACCGCCGCTGTTTTGTGCAGTTTGAAAAAAACTTTACTTTTTTCGGAAAAGCGCGTAAAATCTGAGGTAATAAAAAAGACGCTGTGCAGAGGAAGCTTATTATGTCCGATTCATTCAAACCTGCAGTTTCATCCCTTGATCCGCACCGGCGCGACCTGTGCGCGGCCGTTTTTGCGCTCTGCGCGCCGGAATTTAAGAGCCGGCCGGAAAGTGCAGAGGCGTTTTTGTCCGCGCTCTACCGGCACCTTTGCGCGCGCATGTTCCCGGACGGCCTGCCGGAGATCCCAGAGCTGACAGAGGACGAGACGCGCTATCTGGACACGCTGGAAACATCGCTTTCTGCCCGCGCGGACAGCTTTGACCCCTATCTGGATCTGCTTCCGCTGCCGGAGGATGCGCTGGCCGGGAGCCGCGTGGAGGCGCAGTACCGCCGGTTCGAACAGGCGGTGCGCAGCGATCACGTTCTGGCCGTGATGCGCCTCGGGATGGAGACGACGCCGTTTGACCCGGCCTCGCATACCATCGGCGTGCATAATATTGCGCTGCATACGGCGATCCTCGCAAAGAAGGCCGGCTTCCCGGTCGACCTGCCGCTCGTCAGCGCGGCGGCGCTCGGCCACGATATCGGCAAATTCGGCTGCCGCGGCGCGGATCTGAGCCGGATCGCCTATCTGCACTATTATTATACCTGGCAGTGGTTCAGCCGGAACGACATGGAGGAGATCGGCTACGTCTCCGCGAACCATTCCACATGGGATCTGGAATTTGAAAACCTGCCGATCGAGTCGCTGCTGCTCATCTACGCCGATTTCCGCGTGCGCGGCACGCGCAAGCCCGGCGAAAAGGAGGTCATGCGTATCCATACGCTCTCCGAAGCGTATGAGATGATCTTCTGCAAGCTCGCCGATATGACGCCGGAGAAGACGCTCCGGTATAAAAACGTCTACCACAAGCTCTCCGACTTTGAGAACCTCCTGAAAAGCCGCGGCGTCAGCCCGCAGCTGAGCGAGGACCGGCTCCTGCCGCACGAAACAAAGGACCCGTCCCTCATGCGCGCGGACGAAGCGCTCCTCGCGCTGCGCAATCTGACGCTGGACGGTTCCATTCGCCTCATGCATACGCTTTCGACCGACCAGACGCTCGAGCAGCTGCTCGAGCAGGCCAAGAGCGAAAAGAACCTCCAGCGCATCCGCATGTACCTGCGCCTGCTGGAGGAATACAGCACCTATATGACGAAGGCCAACAAGCGCAAGACGCTCGTGCTTCTGTATGAGCTTCTCATGCACCCGGACGGCGACGTGCGCCGCGTGGCCGGGCGCATCATGGGAAAAATACTGGCCAACGCCGGGCCGCGCTACCGTAAGGAGCGGCCGCTCTCGGCTAAGGACGGCCAGATGCCGCCGGCAGTCATGTCGCTTCTGTCGGAGTCGGCAGAGCTTTGGGAGCACTATATCGCGCTCTGCCTGCACCCGGATTATAAAATTTCCAGCAAGCACGCGCTCCGGATCTCCAATTCGCTCAAGACCATCTGCCAGAGCCTCTTTGCCTCCTGTGAGGAAAAGGAAGCGCCCATGCTGGTGGAGCCGCTCCTGCGCGCCGCCGCCGAAGCGCGGGCGGAGGACCGGTTCGTGCTGGTCGACGCGCTTTGCCACGTGCCGTGTGAATATCTGCCGCCCGAGCGTCTGCCGGAGCTGACAGGCTGGCTGACCGGTATGCTCGGAAACGGCAGTCCGGAGCTGGATATCATCGCCCTGCATGAGCTTCTTCGGCTGCAGCGCGGCTGCCCGTCCGTCGCGCCGCGCATCCGCAGCGCGGCTGCCGCTTATGCGCCGCACTGGGAAGAATCGCTCCCGCACCGCTGGCTGCGCGCGAAACTCTGTGAGCAGAGCCCGGAAGAGCTTGACGCCCAGACGATCTCGCATATCCACCTGAGCAATCTGAAAAACGCGGTCCCATGGACCGTCAAGCTGACGCAGGTCAATATCCTGCGGGAATATGTCCTGACCCATCCGCAGGCCGCATTCCACACGGCCCTGCACTTTTCCAATCTCCTGTGCGTCAGCGAGCATCTGCCCGTCCGTGAGGCGGCAGGAAACGCACTTCTGCGCATTGCGCCGTGTTTGCTTGTCGATCAGATCAACGAGATCACCATCGACCTGACCCGAGAGCTGGAGTCCGGGCAGGAACAGATCTCGCGGTTCATCCCGCCGTATCTGGGCAAGCTTCTTTGCATGCTGCCGGGAAAGGAGCTGCGCGAATCTGTAGATACCATCGGGCAGCTTTCCTGCGGCGCGTCCATCCGGCCTGCGCGCGTAGCGCTGTTCACGCTGGGCGAGGCGATGAACGCTCTGCCCGAGACGGAGACCGAGGTCTCCGACTACATTCTCGGCCTGATCCTGACCGGCATTTCGCACTATGACGAGACCATCCACCAGACGGCGCTGGCCGTTCTGTGCCGCGATATTTTCGGGCGCGACCAGCTGAGCCTTGCAAGGAAGCATGAAATTTTCATCCGCCTGCATAAAAAGCTCCTGACGCTCCTTTCCGAGCCGCGGGAGGGGCAGCTGACGTTCTTCAACTGCGCGGCCATGCTGAACCATCTCTACCGCTACACGGTGCGGCAGGAGCTGCTTTCCGGCCCGTTCCGCTTTGCGCCGAAGAAGCCAGCGGCCTTTTTCCCGGGGACGTTCGACCCGTTCTCCGTCGGTCACAAGCAGATCGTACAGGAGATCCGCGCGCGCGGCTTTGAGGTGTATCTGGCCGTCGATGAGTTTTCCTGGAGCAAAAAGACGCTTCCGAAGCTTCTCAGGCGGAAGATCGTTTCCATTTCCGTCGCCGACCAGTGGGATACGTACCTGTTCCCGGACGATATCCCGGTCAATATCGCCATGCCGGACGATCTGGCAAGACTGCAGGCGCTTCTGCCGGGAAGAGAATTATATCTTGTCGCCGGGAGCGACGTCATCCAGCATGCGTCGGCCTACCAAAGCCGGGAGCCCGGCTCTGCGGCGGAGTACAACCACGTGATCTTCTGCCGGGACGGCAGCGCGGATGCAGAATCGCTTTCAGCAATCATCCGCGGCAAGCTGCTGCTTCTGTCCCTGCCGCCGTTTTATGAGACGGTCAGCTCCACGCGCATCCGCGCGTCGGTCGATCAGAATCTGGATATCTCGATGCTGGTCGCGCCGGTCGTGCAGACCTACATCTATGAATGCGGCCTGTATGTCCGCTCGCCGGAATTAAAGAACGTGCTGCGCCGCGAAGAGCTGTATTTCAGAAACGGGACGGAGCCGTCCGCCTCCATGCCGCCCGAGGCATGCGCCTGCATGCAGAAGCGGCCCGGCGGACGCGTGGTCACGCTGCTCGCGCGGCCGGAGCGGGTGCTCGGCTGGGCGGTCGGGCACACGATCCTGTTGGATGACCTCTATGACGCGCTTGGCTCGCTGGAGGCGAGCAGCTATGTACGCCAGCATGCCTCCGGCCGCATTCTGCTTGTCGGCGGCGTGCAGGCCGAAGAGAGCCGGATGCAGGCGGAATACCTGCGGATGCTCCTGAATGAGCTGCTGGCAAGGAGCCTCGAATGGGGCCACACCTATGCGCTCTGCCGCTGCCAGCCCGGCCAGACGGCGCTTGCCGAAGCACTGCGGCAGCTGGGCTTTGTGCCGGTCGCGGGGCAGGCGGATATTTTCTATGTGGATATGCGCAATCCCGTCATGCTCCTGCAGGACGCCATGCTCTGCATCAAGCCGCCGCACCAGTCCTCGACCGCCGTGCGCGAGGCCGTCGTGGAGACCCGGCCGCGTCTGCGCATGGCATTGAACGCCATGTTCCCGGGAAAGCTTCTGCTGTGCTTCGATACGGAAATGCTCAATCAGGCGCTGGTGGAAAAGATCGAGCGAATGAACGGCGTGCAGGACGTTCCGGCGGGCGTGCGCCAGCTGGGGCCGTATATGTGCGTGCCGTACGGCAAGATCTTTGCCGACGCGATCGTGCCGAACACGGTCACAAAGACGCTGCACGTGGAAAAGTGCTACACGCCGGACGTGCGCAGCTTTACGATCGAGGAGTATCCCGATTATTCACCGCTGCCCAGTCAGGTGCGCGCCCTCAAATCCTTCCACCGGCCGATCATCCTCGTGGACGACCTGCTGCACAAGGGCTATCGGATCGAAAAGCTCGACCGGGTCTTCAAGCAGGAGAATATTGCGGTCGACCGGATCCTTGTTGCCGTCATGTCCGGCTATGGCCGGGACCTCATGCGCGTGCAGGGAAGAAAGGCCGAGTGCGAGTATTTTATCCCGAACCTGCACTACTGGGTGACGGAGAGCCTTCTGTACCCCTTCATCGGCGGCGACAGTGTTTCCGGCCGCAGACAGAAAGAACGGATGCTGCCGTCGATCAATATGATCCTGCCGTATGTCTATCCGGATTACTTCTTTGACGTCTCGCAGAGCAGCATCTGGAATCTGTCCCGGACGGCGCTCGAAAACGCCATCCGGATTCTGCAGGCGCTCGAGCGGGAGCATCAGCGTAGCTTCTCGACCGCGCTGACCATACGCAGGCTCGGCGAAGCGCTTCTGCAGCCACGCCTGCCGGACAAGAGCGACTGCATGACCTTCGATTTTTCCCTTCCGGCCTCGAGCTATCTGGAAGAGGATCTTGCGCGGCTCGACAGAATCTGTCGATGAGTGATTGATAGCGTCGCTTGACAAGGGCACGCATGCCCGCAGGACGCTCCGGCACGCC
>ERZ1673752.3579-NODE-3579-length-14573-cov-199.356936_pt1 | contig 14573 bp, 16 predicted proteins | sample MGYA00580195_ERZ1673752 | MGnify/ENA primary metagenome ERZ1673752 (study PRJEB41218, sample SAMN15661744) | gut metagenome | host: Homo sapiens | place: Canada: London | collected 2015-08-20/2019-03-30 | study: EMG produced TPA metagenomics assembly of...
TTGACTTTGCGAGGGTCTTTTCGACCAGGTCTTACTGGTAATACATGCTTTTCTAAGATTATTAATTATTTTCATTTAATCACTATCCAAATAAATTCAAAATCCGTTTAGAATCAGTACTATATAATCGTCGCAAATTCCAGAAAATTAATAACACAGTATATAATATAAAATGCTTTTCAAATAATAGCAGATTAAAATATAAGATGTTTCCGATTGAAGTAAAGTCTGGAAAGCAATAAAAGCTAAGAATGATGGTAAGACAGAAGCAAGGACAAAATGATTTTTGAAAGCCAGGAGATGTTAAAATGGTAAATAATAATTCCGGTGTGCCAAAAGTAAATTATAAACAATTTATAAATTATTAGCACTCTCTATTGACGAGTGCTAATTTTAGGTATATAACATAGTCAAGAACAAAGGAAAGGAACAAAAAGCAAAGGCTTTGAGTTCTTGAAACATCCCGGTTCCAAAGAAACAGGTTGACACAGATTTTATAGATTAAGAAGGAGAGATGACTTATGTTGATGCCTAGTATTTTTGGAGAAAACTTATTTAACGATGATTGGATGGATTTTTCATTTCCTGATGTTGACAAGGTGCTTTATGGTAAACACGCAAAGAACGTTATGAAGACTGATGTCAAGGAAACAGACAATAGCTACGAAGTAGATATAGATCTTCCGGGATTCAAGAAGGATGAGATTGAGGCTAAGCTGGAGAATGGTTACTTAACTATCAGCGCAGCCAAAGGACTTGACAAGGAAGAGAAGGATGAAAAGGATGGCAAGTACATCCGCAAGGAGCGCTATTCCGGTGCTATGAGCAGGTCTTTCTATGTAGGTGATGAGCTGAAACAGGAAGATATAAAGGCAAAGTATGAGGATGGTATTCTTAAACTTTCAGTTCCGAAGAAGGAGCAAAAGAAAGTTGAGACCACAAAGCATATTGCTATTGAAGGATAAACTTAATTTAAATCATCTTATGAGAAGCCGCACAGGCCTATGGCCTGGGCGGCTCTTTTTCTTGTTGTAAACAAAATACATATTTATTACAGAAATTATCTGATTAATGGTAATTTTGACCTATTGCGCCATTTACTAAAGTAATCTAAAATTATATAAAATAATTGCTTTTATTTAACGATTAAGCTAAGCCCCGGACTGTTTGATACAGTTTGCGATAAGGCTTCGTCAGCGTGGAATGATATTGAAAAATAATGGAGATTATTATGTTATGAAGGACAAAAGTGAATGAAGAGGGAGGCTTATACAATATGGCAGAACCTATGGAACAGCCGAATTACGTGTTGCAGTTTAAAGAAGGCAGTTATGTGCCAAAGCATGAATCTAGAACACCATTATACAAGGTTGAGATACATGGAGTGACGGAGGCTACATTTTATAAATATAATAAGGATGGTACATTAAATTCTGTACCGCAGCAGAATATTACATGTGATGCACATTCTTCATTTTATACAATGTTTAATCCGGAAATTGATTTTGCAAAGGTATTTGAGACACATACACCATTAAAAATAGAATATCAGGATGCTTAAGAAATAATATAAGGATAAGTAGGAAAAACTTTTCTAGAGGAGGAATTATGATGGTGGAAACAAAAGAAATTTCGGAATTGACGCGGTCGAATCGCATTGCGATGCTGTCACATATCAGTACGGTAACGGTTATGGTGTTTTTTATGATATGGGAAAGCGTAAGAGGACAACTGTCTCCGGTATATATGACAATCGCTACGGTCGTTGGTGTCATACCTTTGATTGGCGAGGTGATTTGTTGGAAAAGTAATACGGAACATGCGATGATCAAACATCTGGTTTCCTATGGATTTTCATTGTTTTACACAATATGTCTTTTTACCTCACCGACAAATCTGATTTATGTATTTGTAATTCCGATGATTTTTGTTGTCACCACTTACAGTGACACACGTTATCTTCTTCTGATTAATACAGGTACCATATTAGAGAGTATCATTGTTGTTGTGATCGGTGCGACAAAAGGCGGTTTTGGGTATCATGGAATTGAAGCAGCAGTTGTACAGATTGTTGTTATGATCATGGTTGGAGCGAATTCTGTTTTGACTACAAAAGTGATTCGCGAAAACACAAGAAAGAGATTTACAGAAGTGGCGCAGGCAAAAGCAGAGGCTGAAAATCTTCTGGAAAGAAATGAGGAACTTGATCAGCAGCTTTCTGGCAATATTGCAGATATCAATGTACGTTTCGAAAAGCTGACAGCGGCATCTAAGACAACGACTGAGGCAATGCAGGAAGTATCTGCAGGTGCTACTGATACCGCAGAACATGTGCAGAATCAGTTGGAACAGACACATGCAATTCATGATAAGGTGGATGAAGTTGCAACCGCTGTGGAAGAAATCGGAAACAGCATGACGCTTACTCTGAAAGCGTTAGCGGAAGGCAAACAGGATATCGAGCACCTGGCATCGGAAGTTGAAGCTTCTGTTGATAATGGAACCGAGGTTACAGAAAAACTGGAAAATCTGAACCAGTATATGGATGAAATGAATTCCATTGTAGAATTGATTGGAGGAATTACGAACCAAACAAGTCTTCTTGCATTGAATGCGAGCATTGAAGCAGCCCGTGCCGGAGAGGCAGGAAGAGGATTTTCTGTTGTTGCAACAGAAATTTCCGGTATGGCAACGAGAACCAAAGAAGCAACCGTACATATTACAGAGTTGATCAGCAACGTGTCCAATGCAATCATGGAGGTGGTCGGTGTTGTCTCCAATATGGTAGATGGAATTAATGAAGAGAAGACTGGTGCATCAAATGCAGAAGAAAGCTTTGAAAGTATTGAGGACAATACGCGGGCAATTCAGAAAAATGCAGATACTCTTTCAAGAAGCATTTCCGAGTTGCAGAATGCAAATAAGGAAATTATAGATTCCATTCAGACAATCTCAGCAATTTCCCAGCAGGTATCGGCGCACGCAGGCGAGACGATGCAGGCAGAGGAAGAAAATTTGAATGTAATGCAGGATGTAAGTGCAATTATGCAGAAGCTGGCAACACTGGCTGCCCATTCATAAAGGAAAGTAAACAAAAATCATTCATGCCCTTTATTAGCCTAATCGGATGCTCAACCGAACAAAAAGAGAAGAACCCCCAGCAGCTGGCACTACTGGGGGTTCTTTTCATAATAGTATCATTATTATATTTTCTCAAAAGGGGATTAACGGACGGCTGATTCAGGTACAGTAGCGTGGCGAAGACGATGAAGTAATGAAAAATAGTGAAAAAATAGTGTAATTTTAGTGGAAAAACAATTCGCAAAACGATATAATATATGGATGAAATGGAGGTGGAACATGTGATTAAAGTTACTCTGACAAATGAAATTTTAAAAAGAATATCGGAAATAGACGAAAAACGTTTTTCACTTAGTTCGATAGAAATGCCACCTGTTACAAAAAACAGGCTAAGAAAAAACTCCAAGAAAAAAAGCTCCTATGCTTCTAATAAGATTGAAGGAAATCCGTTGACTGAAAAACAGGCAAATGAAGCTATTGATAGTGATCCGCACAAACATTTTTTAAAGCCGGAACAGGAAGTGCGAAATTACTTTTTGGCCTTAAATGTTTTAGAAGAAAAGCTGAAAAAGAAGGAACGTTTTTCAAAAGAAATGATTTTAGAAGTGCAGGCAATGGTTGAAAAAGGTGCTTCAAAAGAAAAGATAGGCCTAAGAGGTCCTATGCCACCAGGGATGCTATTTGCAGTATATGATTCCGAGACAGGCGCAGCGGAATATATTCCGCCAGAGTACATTGATATTCCGGATTTACTGGAAGATCTTGTTGAATATGTAAATACTACAGATGACCATCCGCTGATTATCGCTGCTATAGTTCATTATCAATTGGTTACCATTCATCCTTTTGAAGATGGAAATGGCAGAACCGCCAGATTAATGTCAGGATATATCCTTGATTATTATGGATATGGTTTTAATGGAATAGGTTCTTTGGAAGAATATTTTGCCTATGACCCGGATGAGTATTATGCATCACTGCAAATGGGATTACCGGCATTGTATTATTCCGGACGAGAAAATCCTCCTCATCCGGAAATTTGGATCAATTATTTTTTAAGAATGATGGTATTGTATTCTAAAAAAGTATACGAATTATCAAAAGAATCCGAGAACGATGAGTTAGATGGAAGCCTGTCCTATTTAAATGCAAAAGAAAAGGAATTCTTAGCCTTTCTGTTAAAAAAGCGATTATATGAGTTTACACCAATTGAAGTAAGCAAAATGCTTGGTGTAACCAACAAAACGATTATTAATAGATGTGCAAAGCTGGTAAATAATGGTTTGTTAATTCCAATCATTGTCAAGACACGGATCCGATCCTATCGGTTAAGTGATTTTTCTAAGACAAAAGAGAAAAAGATTTTGAAAAAAATATCATAATAGATGCATGAGATGTACAAAGTTTCACACACTCAATATTTTATCAATTAACTCTGACACAGATTTGACACAGCCTTCTGCATATTGCTTTACAGTAGCTGGAGAATGATGGAATGTATAACCATGCTTTGTTGCCCTTAACATATCAATGTCATTTTCAGCATCACCAATGGCGTAGACTTGTTCATGCATGAATCCAAGTTTCTGACAAAGGATGTTCATGGCGTTCCCTTTTGAACAGTCTCTATACGCCATGTCAACATCCTGGATATTTACAAAAGCTCTCACCTCCTGGTGATCTGACTTTTCCAGCCAGTCTGCAAAAGCTTTTGCAGATTTATTGTCTTTGAAATGGAATGACATTCCATAAAGTTTTTCCGTTTTTAATAAATCAATACTGCTAATAGGTGTTGTTGGCAGGTTGTACTGCTTTTTTTGATTGCATGAAAATACGTTGTCTTTCGTATGAACTGTTAATGGTATATCCGATTCATATTCGTTTATTATTTTTTTGATTGCTGTAAATGATACAGGTTCTTCATGCAGTATTTGTTGATGACTATCTGCGATAATACTTCCTGTACCGGCAATCATGTAATCAGGCAAAAGATATCCTTCCAACGGAGCAACTATCCATGGCAATGCTCTGCCGGAGTTAATTACGATCAGATTTCCTCTTTGCTGGAATTCCTTTATTGCATCTAAATCTGATTCCTTAAAATATGTTTTTCCATTATCAGAGAACAATATTGTTCCATCCATGTCTGTAAATAAAATATTTTTCTGTTTCATATTTTTCCTGCTAAATTGATCGTCTTGTTGCATTATCCTGAAAGCTAAAGTAATCAGGGCGATGGCGTGACTGGGTATATTCAAACATAACACCATCACTATTGTAAGTATGAGAGGTGACAACAGCCATACAGTTATAGTCTCCAAGATCCAAATATTTTTCATCAATTTCCGTCATCTTTTCTACGGTCATGATACGTTTACTTGTGACAATGGAAACTCCAAGAGTATTTTCCAGATAATCGTAAATCGACTTTTCTGCAATCTCTTTAGTTAGATCTTTAGCAACGCTTTTCAAAAAATAATTATGGTTTAGAATAAGTGCTTTCCCATCTAAGTAATGAAGTCTCTGCAGATAATAAATCTCATCGCCAATATTAAAACCGGTTTTTGCAGCAATTCTTTTGTCTACTACCAATTCTGCAAAGTGAATTACTTTGGTTTTGGCTTTCTGGTTATTTCTCTTTGCAGATTCCATAAACGATTCAATTGAGCCGATGGTAAATGAGGTCTGTAATATGGGCTGGAAGATAATTCGTACCCCTTTCCCCTGCATCGTCTGTACATATCCATCGGCTACCAGATCCCCGATGGCACGGCGAATGGTATTGCGTGAGCAGTCATATTTCTGCACCAGTGTATTTTCAGAGGGGAGAAGTTCCTGAAATTCATATTCTCCGGTCTCAATTTTTCTTTTCAAGTCTTTATAAATCTCTGCATATTTTGCTTTCGGCATAAGTTCCTCCACTTGTTTGAACACCCACCATTTATTATAATATTTACATATGGAAAGTCAAGAATCAAATAAGACATAACTTGTCTAAACAAGCTTTAAAATAAGCATTGACATGTTTAAACAAGTATGATATATAACATAATTACAAGAAAACTTGTTTAAACAATGGCAAGCGCGAAACATTTATTTTAATAAGGAGAATCAATATGGGTAAGTATACAAACGACGCAAAAGAATTACTGCGCCTTGTGGGAGGAAGAGAAAACATTGCTGCAGTATCACATTGTATCACACGAATGAGATTCGTATTAAATGATCCGAAGAAAGCGGATGTTCAGAAAATTGAAGCAATGAAAGTTGTTAAGGGAAGTTTCACACAGGCAGGACAGTTCCAGGTAATCATCGGGAACACGGTTTCAGATTTTTACAATGACTTCATAGCAGTTGCAGGCATTGAAGGCGTATCGAAAGATGCTGTAAAGAGCGCAGCAAAACAGAATCAGAACGTAGTTCAGAGAATTATGACTGCATTAGCAGAAATTTTCGCTCCACTCATTCCTGCAATCATTGTTGGCGGTTTGATTTTGGGATTCAGAAACTGCATTGACAGCTTATATTTATTTGAAAACGGTACAAAGACGCTCTGTGATATCAGCCAGTTCTGGTCAGGGGTTGACCAGTTCCTGTGGCTCATCGGAGAAGCGGTATTCCATATGTTGCCGGTTGGTATCTGCTGGTCTGTAACCAGGAAAATGGGTACAACACAGATGCTTGGTATCGTACTTGGACTTTAAATCAGCAGAGGTAACAGAATTAAAAGCATTTGCAACAGGTGATGTGATTACATTAAAAGAAGTGAATGACGGTGTGTTTTCCGAAGGAACCATGGGTGAAGGATTTGCAATCATTCCGGAGAATGAAACTGTTTATGCTCCGGCTGATGCAACAGTCAACTTACTTATGCAGGAGTCACGTCATGCATGTGGTTTAAAACTTGCAAACGGTGCAGAGATCCTTTTACATATCGGAATTGATACTGTAGCCATGAAAGGTGACGGTTTTGAATACCTTGTAAAAGAAGGCCAGAAGGTATCTGTCGGAACACCCCTGATCAAATTTGATAAAAAGAAAATCAGTGAAGCAGGTTATGTTGATACGATCATTTGCGTCATTGCTGAGCCGGGTAATATGGAAAATGTAACATTTATGACAGGCATTCATGCAATTGAAAAAGAGACAACAGTAGCAAAGACAGAATAAGAGGAAGTGTATGATAGATTTTAGAAAAAGCACTGTATATCAGATTTATCCCAGATCCTTTTATGATACCAACGGAGATGAAAGATATAAGAACTATTATATTTTCAAAAAAGGAAAAGAGGATGGCAGTGCACCCACAAACTGGGAAAGTAAGTTCGGAGGAAGTGCATGGGAATATGTGCCGGAAATGGATGAATACTATCTGCATTTATTCCATGTAAAGCAGCCGGATCTGAACTGGGATAACCCAAATGTGCGTAAAGAGGTTCAGAAGGTTGTACGTTTTTGGATGAGCAAAGGTGTCAAGGGTTTCCGATTTGATGTAGTGAATCTTATCAGCAAAGATAAATTCGAAGATGATTTCGAAGGGGATGGCCGTAGATTTTACACTGACGGACCAAACGTCCATCAGTACCTGAAAGAATTAAATGCGGAGTCATTCGGACAGGATGCAGAAATTATTACTGTCGGTGAAATGTCCAGCACATCTATGGAAAATTGTTTTGAATATGCAGGTGAAGACAGCCATGAGCTTTCAATGGTATTTAGCTTCCATCATTTAAAGGTTGACTTTATGGGAAATGAAAAATGGGTGCTTGTACCAACAGATTTCCAGAAATTGAAAGATATTCTCTTTAGCTGGCAAATTGGAATGGCCAAGAATCATGCCTGGAATGCAGTGTTCTGGTGCAATCACGATCAGCCGCGTCCGGTTTCCAGATTTGGTGATGAAGGAAAATACTGGAAAGAGTCAGCTAAAATGCTTGCGACCATCATTCATGGACTTCGCGGTACTCCATATATTTACCAGGGTGAAGAGATTGGTATGACAAATACCGATTTCACTGACATCAGTCAGTTTCGTGATGTAGAAAGTTTGAACCATTATGAAATTCTGCAGCAGAAAGGTCTTTCCAAAGAAGATGCATTTCGTATTATCCAGATTCATTCCAGGGATAACGGAAGAACACCAATGCAGTGGAATGGTGAAAATTACGGTGGCTTTACCAAGGGAATGCCATGGATTGGTGTGAATGAAAATTATTCCAGGATTAATGCACAGAGCCAGCTGCATGATGAAACATCCATTTTCAACTACTATAAAAAGCTCGTAGCTTTACGTAAAGAGCTGGATATCATTGCATATGGTGATATCAGGCCGTTAGATGTAAGACATCCATCCATTATTGCCTATGAAAGAATTTACGGAGAGGAAAAAATGCTGGTAGTCTGTAACTTCTATAAAACAGAAGTTGTATGGGATAGTGGAATGGATCTGAAGGGCTTCGAAACATTGCTGGGCAACTATTCTGAACAAAAAATAGAAGAGTCAAAGATTTCCTTAAAACCTTATGAAGCAATGATGCTTTACAGAAAGAGATAATATATGAATCTGTCCACTGATATCTTTGAAAAATATGATATCTATATCGTAGGGTGGGGGATGTAAATTAGATTCTTCTATGATAATGATGGGCGAAAAGCTTGAAAAATCAGCTTTTCGCCCTTTGTTTATATATATTCTAGATTCAAAATCGGTACAAGGAGTCACATTCCCAGGCACTTCACCGGCTGTCGCATCGGATGTGATCAATCCATAATTCATTAATTCATCTCCGTAATTTTCTGTATGGTTCCATACATTTTCATAAATCATATCCGGGTTCAATCCCTGTAATCTGACATGGCTATACGGCTGATTCACTCCATTTAAAACACGATAGTAGCCTACGATTGCAAGCGTGCGGTCTTCATTTGTCACCATCCATAATCCTTATCCGGAAGATCCAGGCTTAAGCTCATCATATTTAATACATGGAGGTTTTTCTCACCGGCATTTTCAATATAAGCACTTCTTGCAATAGCACTATATTCATCAAAAATCGTATATAAAAGCGCCAGTTTTGCACCAGTCAAAGCGTCTTTCAGGAAGATGCGCAATGTCTGCGCTTCCTCCTCGGACTCTGTGTAAGTTGCCGGCAATCCGGAGAGCTTCGGTTTTCCGGCAATAATCTCATAGCTGTCATATTGGAACTCACTGATCCTGCTGCCATTTTCCTGCAACAATTCAATTGCCGGATGTCTGTAGTCTGTCGTACCGTAAACAGGATATTCCTGTCGGATATGTTCCAATGAAAAAGTACGATCCCATTCATATATCTCAAATGTTAGGTATCAGATGCTTTTTTAACATTTTATGTATTCTTTTATCTAAGAAAAAAATACAATATTAACATGAATATCATGAATATTATATTGGAGGCTGTGAATATTCCCAAATACTTCCCTCTCAGATTTCTGTTTTCTTTTGCAATATATTTGAAACTTATAAGGCTTGCCATGGATGCAATTAGAGTGCCGAGACCTCCAATATTGGTTCCGACAATTAAAGCCCGGTAATTATCTGTAAAGCCGGATAAAAGAAGCGCAGCGGGAACATTGCTCATAATCTGACTGGCAAGAACAGCAGTAAGTGTTTCCCTTCCTGCCATGATTCTTTCCAGAAAACTGCTGAATTGCGGAATCCTTCCAAGGTTGCCGATAAAAATAAATAATGCGATAAAGGTGGCAAGCAGGGAGTAATCCACCCTGCTTATATTTTCCCTGTTTCTTAGCAGCATATATATAAGAACCAATACAAGAGGAATCTGGTATGGAATGATACGTGCAACAGTGAGCAGGCAGATTGTAAATAAGATCAGGTAAGCGACCAGGTATTCCATGTTAAGTTCTTTTCTGTCAGAGAATCCCAAAAGAGTTTTATCTTTTTCGGAACCGCATACGTGAGGTGCTTTGGCAGCGGCTACCTGTATCCATATCAGAAGAAGGATAAGTGATGTGGCGGAATAGGGAAGCATCAGGATTATTAATTCTGCCGCGGACATTCCCGCTCTGGCATATAGATAAAGGTTCTGCGGATTTCCGATTGGTGTGAGCATGCTTCCGAGATTAGCAGCGATTGTCTGCATGGCTACTATTTTAAGAAACCAGTAATTGCCCAGTTCCTTTGGCAGTTTATGCACAATGATCAGTGCAAGAGGAACAAAAGTAATCAATGCCACATCATTGGTGATCACCATTGACAGGAAGAAACATAAGAGTACCAACAGCCTCATCACACCCACAGTTCCTGATGTTCCCATCAGCAATTTTTGGGCAAGTATATCAAAAACACCAACAGCCTTCAAACCAGCTACAATTGCCATCAAACAGAAGAGGAGCCCGAGAGTCCTGAAATCGATATAAGTAAAATAAGCCTTATCCGGTCTGACCCAGAACATAGAAAGAATCGCCAGGATCACTGCAATTGACAAAACGGTTTCTTTCCTGAAAAAAACATATAATTTTTGTAACATAATATTTCCTTTCCGGTCTGATACGACCCCATATAAGTATATCACAGAAACATCCAGAATAAGAAGAGTCAATATTTTGGTCGTCTCGTTTTTCTTTTATGCAGCTGGAAGGAATTTCGATTCCTTCATAGCTATATTGGGGATGTTTGGTTCTGTCAATAATCATTTTCGGATAAGAATCTCGAATCTGAAGCAGAGCATGGGAGTACTTGTTGCTCTTTTATCAAATTTTGTGTATATTATAGTACTTGTAGTGGTATACGTAGCGTACAGGTGTTTGAGGCACTTTAGCGATTTGCGATGATGAAACCAGGGCTGTACTCTGTACGGTGCAGGAAACTGCGGTTGTAAGACAGTGTAGATTATAGATAGCAGAATAAATTATAGATAGAATTATAGATAGAAAGGAGTTTCAGGATTAAATATGGCAGAAATAAAGAACTCGGAATCAGATATGAGCACTCAGCAGAAAGCTGAGCTGGACAAAGAGAAAAGAAAAGAAGAGAAAAAAGAGGCAAAAAGAGCAAAAAGGCAGCACTACAGGGAACTGAATGAGCCACCAAAACTCACCGTGCTTGAGGAAGTGGGAAATGCAGTCACCCATGGAATAGGAGCAGGACTTGCCATAGCCGGCTTTGTCCTTCTTCTCCTGAAGTCAGACACAGGGCTCAAGGTGATGGCATCGTGTTTTTATGGAATATCACTGATATTGATGTTTCTTATGAGCTGCCTGTATCACTCATACAAATCCGGGCTAGCAGTCAAGCGTATCTGGAGAAGATTTGACTATTCCTCGATATATCTGCTGATAGGCGGAACATTTGCTCCGATGTACCTTGTGTACTGGGAAAATGTGCTTGGAATAGTGTTGTTCTGTGTGCAGTGGGCGCTCATCATAGCGGGGATCACCATCATATGTGTGTTCGGACCAGGCAGGTTCCGACCGATACACTATACGCTGTACTTCGTCATCGGATGGAGCGCCATCATGTTCATTCCAGACTGGTTCAGAAATGACAAGCCGCTTTTGGGATGGATCGTGGGCGGTGGTATTGTCTATACGCTCGGCATGATTCCGTTTGTTAAGGACACCAAGGGGATGCACTTTATCTGGCATATCTTTGTGATGCTGGGGGCTGCGCTGCATTGGTTTGGAATGTACCTTTATGTGTATTAATAAAAGATAGATAAAAATGGGCCTATTTTCACAGTCCACTTTTCTGTTGCTAGAAGTTGATTACAGACATAAACAATGGTATCCTTTAGTCAGTTATAAACATGATGAGTAAATATTATAAATGCGAGGAGAAAATGCTATGGATAGAGTAGAGAAAATGCTTGGAAGAATGAAAGCAAGTAAATTATACAGATGTGTGGATTGGGATCCGGAGGGTAAGGCGAAGGATCTGGTAGATAAGTTCAACAGTGCTTCGAGGTCTGAGACTATGACAAGAACCGGAGAATATCTTGGAAAATTATTTGCACACATGGGAAAGGAGTGTTATATAGAGCCACCTTTTTATTGTGACTATGGAACCAATATACACGTGGGAGATTATTTCTATGCAAATACAGGGCTGATAGTTCTGGATCAGTGTGATGTCATCATTGGAGATCATGCATTTCTGGGACCAAGGGTCAATATATACTGTGCATGTCATCCGATAGATGCGATGATCAGAAATACCGGTGTGGAGCTTGGCAAGCCGGTTACAATAGGCGATAATGTATGGATCGGTGGCAATACGGTCATCAATCCGGGTGTGACCATAGGTTCAAATGTTGTCATAGGCTCAGGGTCGGTTGTCACAAAGGATATTCCGGATAGTGTGATAGCGGCAGGAAATCCATGTAAAGTCATAAGAATGATAACAAATAAAGATAAGGAATATTGGCTTAAGCAGCTAGAGGAATTTGAGGCAGACACAGGTGAGCAGGTAAAGCTGGAGCAGGACTGATTCAACATTGCTGCTGTGAGTTGAGATTCCAAAGCGTTTTTCTATACCACACATCCTAATGAAGAGCCAATAAAAGCTATAAAAAAGATGAAACAGACTGATAACTTTAAGTTCGACGAGGCAAATGTTATGAATGAATTAGTATATAGAAATCTATCAGAAGATGCAAAACGACAAATATGTGCATGGAAATATGGCGGAGAATACGATTTGTATAATCTTCCTTCTTATGAAGAAATGCAAGTTCGACAGATAGGATTCATGAATCCCCAAAGGGAAAAAAATTATTATGGTTTTTGGGATGAAAGCATATTGGTGGGATTTGTCAATATATTGGATGAAAAAGAAGAGGTATTTATTGGAATAGGCGTAAATCCTGATTTGTGTAATAAACATTATGGTCAACGAATGCTCTTGATTACTTATGAGATTTCAAAAAAGTTATATCCTAACAAGCCGTTGTATCTGGAAGTTCGTACATGGAATATCAGAGCGGTAAAGTGCTATCAAAAAGCAGGATTTAGGATTGATGGACAAGCTTATGAGTTGACAACAGGAATTGGTACTGGAACATTCTATCGAATGATAAGAGAATAGGAAACAGCACATGAAATATGATAAGATAGTGGAAGCAATTTTCATAGAACGTCCCAATCGTTTTATTGCGCGGGTAAAGATTGACGGAGCGGAAGAGGTAGAATTGGTTCATGTAAAGAATACGGGCCGTTGTCGTGAATTACTGCTGCCAGGGGCGGAAGTGATTTTGGAAGATTGCATAGAAAAGAATCCAAATCGAAAGACACGTTATGATTTGATTGCGGTTAAAAAGAATGGGATGTGGGTTAACATTGATTCCCAGGCGCCGAATAAAGTGGTAAAAGAATGGCTGATCAAACAGGGGTATGATTGTATTAAACCGGAGTATGTCTTTGGAAACAGCCGGATGGATTTCTATATGGAAAAAGGAAAGCAAAAATATCTAATGGAAGTCAAAGGCTGCACCCTTGAGATAGACGGAGTTGGATATTTTCCGGATGCCCCGACGGAAAGAGGAGTTAAGCATTTACGGGAACTTGCAGCTGCGTGCGGACAAGGATATAAATGCTTGATTGCATTTGTGATTCAAATGGAGGAAATCAGTGAAGTCAGGCCGAATACGGCAATGCATCCAGAATTTGGCATTGCACTGGAAGAGGCAAAGGACGCAGGTGTTGAGGTGCTTTCCCTGAAATGTCATGTTGGGATGGATAGGTTGGAAATTATAGGATAAAATGAGCCTTGAGGGCAAGGCTCTAAGGGAGAGAGAAATCTATGATACGAGAAATTGAGAATAGAAGAAGTATAAGAAAATATAAGCCAGATGAGATCGAAAGAAAGTTAATTGAAGAGATCATATACAGTGCTTCCCTTGCACCATCTGCTAAAAACAGGCAGCCTTGGAAATTTATTGTATATCAGGGGAAAGAAAAAGATAAACTGGTTGATGTCATGCGTCATGGTATAAATTCAGAAAAAACGACTCATGAACTTATGCCGGAATGGGCATTTGCCATACCGGATGCTGAGAATACAGTCAGAATCATGCAGGAGGTCCCATGCCTTATAGCAGTGCTTAATACCAATCAGCATACTCCATTTGCAAGCATTGAAAATGAAAAGCGAATTGTTGAAATATGTGATTCGCTGTCCATAGGTGCAGCGATTGAAAATATGATTCTGACAGCAACAGGGTATGGATTAGGTACTTTGTGGATTGCAAATACTTGTTTTGCCTATAATGAGCTGATGGATTTTATCGGAACAGACAGCCAGTTGACAGGAATTGTTGCGGTTGGCTTTGCCGACGAAGCTCCGGACAAAAGACCGAGGAAACCCTTCGAAGAAATCGTTGAGTACAGATAGGTAAATCGTTAAGAAAAGAATCGAAGGTGGTGCAAACGAAAAAGCAGTATTGAGACTTTTCATTAACTGCCCTTTCGTTTGCATCAATTTCGATTTTTTCTGGTTG
>ERZ1673752.3584-NODE-3584-length-14553-cov-11.718513_pt1 | contig 14553 bp, 10 predicted proteins | sample MGYA00580195_ERZ1673752 | MGnify/ENA primary metagenome ERZ1673752 (study PRJEB41218, sample SAMN15661744) | gut metagenome | host: Homo sapiens | place: Canada: London | collected 2015-08-20/2019-03-30 | study: EMG produced TPA metagenomics assembly of...
CGGGATGAAATGATTGCGTTTATCGACCAGTATCGTGATTGTTTCTCGGTCGAGTTCATTTGCCGGGTTATGAGAGAACACACGGTTGGGGGCTTTATTACTCCGCGTGGTTACCGGGCGGCAAAGTCAAGAACTGTGTGTGCTAGGCGATTGAGAGATGCCGTGCTAGTAGAGGAAATCGTGAAGATCTTCGATGATAACTTCCGGGTTTACGGGATTCGTAAAATCTAGTTGGAAATCCTTCGGATTTCCCTACCGTTTCCTTGACCTCGCCAATACGAGCAAGCTCAGTATTGTTCTCGGTCTGCGTCACGGTGGCGTGCTATGCGCCGGACTGGATGGGGTATCGGGCGGGAACAAACTGGCAGATTGATGCGTCTGGCCGGGATTTGCGGGGCGTGTAGGGGACGTAGACCAGTTACTACCCGTCCTTCTAAGGTCCCTGATGCACGCCCGAATCTAGTTAATCGCCAGTTTAGAGCAGATAGGCCTGATCGATTGTGGGTAGCAGATATTACCTACGTTCGTACTCTTTCTGGTTTTGTTTATACAGCGTTCGTAACCGATGTGTATTCTCGAAAGATTGTGGGGTGGGCTACCCGGTCATCAATGAAAACCGAGGTACTGCCCCTGCAAGCACTCGAGCAGGCCATAGCCCTAGCAAGAGACAATCTTGCAGACCTGGTGCATCATTGCGATCACGGTAGCCAGTACACCTCCATTGCCAATAACGACAAACTCACTGATTACGGTATAAAACCTTCTACCGGAACCGTGGGAGACTCCTACGATAACGACCTGGCAGAGACCGTAAATGGTTTATATAAGACCGAACTGATCTATTCGCAAACCTGGGAAACCCTGTCCGAGGTCGAGTTCGCCACCATGAACTGGGTTCACTAGTGGAACAATACCCGCCTTCACGAATCCCTGAACTATTCCACCCCCGAGGAGGTGATAACCCGCTACAATCAAACCCATGCTAAACAACTAGCACCCACATAAGAAGCGGAACAAAACCCGGGACGCTTCACGTGGAGAGTTTATGCTTGCTATCGGCTCAGGTTAGGTAAATGTATGCAGGTTATCGAAACACCACGCATGATACTGCGGAAACCTGAACTATCTGATTTAGAACCTCTATTTCAAATCCATGCGGATCCTGCTACTAATCGCTATAACCCAGCCGGACCAGTGCGTGACCGTGAGACTTTTCAGCAAGAATTGAAGACATGGATTGAACACCACGAGAAGTACGGTTTTGGGTATTATGTCATTATCGATAAAAGCGATAGTGGTTACGTGGGTGTCTGTGGGCTTAAACACATCTTTATTCAAGAGCAGCGCTATTTGAATCTCTATTACCGGATTACTCCAGAAAAAATGCGCCGCGGATATGTTAAGGAAGCAGCCCGAGCAATTATTGATACTGTGCTTCAAGATGATGGGTCAGATAGGGCGGGTGAGCCGGAATGTCCTTCGCCACAATCTCGTATAGTTGCTGCCTTGACCTTGAATACAAATCTACCTTCCATTCGTACCGCTATATCGCTCGGTCTGAAACATTATCCTGGATTAGATGATTATGAGGGTGGTGGGAACGTCTATTATTTTAACTCAGAATATTTTGAACAAAAAGATTCTTAAATGACGGGAAAAGGGTAATACCTGAGTTTCACGATTTTAGTGCCCCAGTACGCTTCAACCCGCATTATGTTATGCAATCGTGTAGCAGAAACCCGTTTTCCATAATGTAGGTGCGCAGGAAAATATTAATGGCATCGGTGACAGGGAGGCGAAAGCTGCTGAACATTTTGTCGGCTTCGTGTTTTATTCCAGGTTCGATACGAAGAATAATATTTGCGGTTTTGATCATGAGTTTTTTGACTGGTACCCATTCGGGGCTCTGACTGAGCTGGTCTTTAGAGTCTCGAACCCGGACCCGGAACATTTGCGCAACAGAGGCTTTGCGAATTGCCCACGTTAGAGAACCGATAAATCGGCACGCACCGCCCTCGTGACGTCGCGACGAGGCCGCGAGACGAGCCATTTTAAAAAACATAGCCCCAGGTAGAAGCCTATTTGCCGAAGTTCTGGGCCGGAAAACGACAAAATGGCTGCGGCGCAACATCTAGTGTGTTGTGAAATCAGGAAATTCAATATATCTTGATGTCGAGATAAATTCTTTGTGGCATTGTTGCCACCCTTTAGGAGGTTATTTATGGCCAGTTTGAACAGCTTAAATGCTCGCAAGACTTTGCAGGTGGGAGGTAAATCCTACGAGATTTTCTCTCTCGATGCCGTGGAAGGCTTAAAAAAGCTTCCTTACGCGCTGCGCATTTTGGGAGAAAACCTGCTGCGTAACGAGGACGGTGCCAACATCACTGCCGACCAAATTAAGGCTTTGGCGGCATGGAATCCCGATGCGCAGCCCAGCACAGAAATCCAGTTCACCCCGGCTCGCGTGGTGATGCAGGACTTTACCGGTGTGCCTTGCGTGGTTGATTTGGCCACCATGCGCGAAGCCGTGAAAGACCTGGGCGGCGACCCCGAGAAAATCAACCCCTTGGCTCCGGCAGAAATGGTCATCGACCACTCGGTCCAGATTGACTACTTCGGACGCCCTGACGCGCTGAAACTCAACACGGATAAGGAATACGAACGCAACTCGGAACGTTACAAGTTCCTGCGTTGGGGCCAGGGCGCCTTTAACAACTTCCGCGTGGTGCCGCCGGGGACCGGCATTATCCACCAGGTCAACATCGAGTACCTGGCGCGTTCCGTGTTCACCAAGGAACTGACTGACGGCACAGTGCAGGCTTACCCCGACACCTGCGTCGGCACCGACTCCCACACCACGATGGTCAACGGGCTGGGCGTGCTGGGCTGGGGCGTCGGCGGCATTGAAGCCGAGGCCGCTATGCTCGGTCAGCCGGTGTCCATGCTGATTCCGCGCGTGGTCGGCTTCAAGCTCAAGGGCTCCATCCCCGCCTCCGCTACCGCTACGGACGTGGTGCTCACCATCACCCAGATGCTGCGCGAGCACGGCGTGGTCGGCAAGTTTGTGGAGTTCTATGGCGAGGGCGTGTCGCAGGTGCCTCTGGCTAACCGCGCCACCATCGGCAATATGTCTCCCGAATTCGGTTCGACCGCAGCCATCTTCCCGATTGACCAGGTCACCGTGGACTACTTGCGCTTGACCGGACGTGACGAGGAGCGTTGCGCTCTGGTGGAGGCTTACGCCAAGGAGCAGGGCTTGTGGCACGATCCGAGCTTCGAGCCGAAGTACTCGGAGTACCTGGAACTCGACCTGTCTACTGTGGTGCCTTCCATTGCCGGTCCGAAGCGTCCGCAAGACCGCATCAAGTTGAGCGAAGCCAAGCAAACCTTTGAAAAGACCCTGGTGCCCACCTACGCTCCCGAAGCGCACAAGCTCGTGGACCTGACCACCGCTGACGGCACCAAGACCAACCTGGATCATGGCCGCGTGGTCATTGCTTCCATCACGTCTTGCACGAACACTTCCAACCCCTCGGTGATGATGGCTGCCGGTATTCTGGCTCGCAACGCCCGCGCTAAGGGACTGAAGTCGAAGCCGTGGGTTAAGACGTCGGTCGCTCCCGGTTCCCAAGTCGTTACTGACTACTTTGACAAGGCCGGTCTGTGGGGTCCCCTCGATGAGCTGGGCTTTAACCTGGTGGGTTACGGTTGCGCGACCTGTATCGGTAACTCCGGTCCGGTTCCGCCCGAAATCTCGAAGGTCATCAATGACAACGACCTGGCCGTTACGGCGGTGCTGTCTGGTAACCGTAACTTCGAGGGACGTATTTCTCCCGACGTTAAGATGAACTACCTGGCTTCTCCGCCGCTGGTCGTGGCCTACGCCCTGGCCGGGACCATGGACTTCGATTTTGAGACGGAGCCCCTGGGTCAGGATCAAAACGGCAACGACGTGTTCCTGCGCGACATCTGGCCCGATCCCGACGAGGTGCAGCGGACTATCGACGAGACCATCAACCGCGACATGTACACGAAGGATTACGCGAACGTGTTTGCTGGTGATGAGCGCTGGCAGTCCCTGCCGACTCCGGAAGGTAGCCGCTTCACCTGGGACGATGCCTCGACCTATGTGCGCAAGGCACCGTTCTTTGACGGAATGAAGATGGATCCGGAACCTGTCAAGGACATCCACGGCGCTCGGGTTTTGCTGAAGCTGGGCGATTCCGTCACGACCGACCACATCTCTCCGGCCGGCGCTTTCAAGCCCGAAACTCCTGCTGGCCAATACCTGACCGGCAACGGGGTGCAGCCCAAGGACTTCAATTCATACGGCTCCCGCCGTGGCAACCATGAAGTCATGATGCGCGGCACGTTTGCCAACATCCGCATTAAGAACCAGCTGCTGGACGGGGTTGAGGGCGGTTTCACCCGCGACTTCACCCAGGAAGGCGGCCCCCAGTCCTACGTTTATGACGCCTCCATGAACTACCAGGCTGCCGGGATTCCGCTGGTCGTGCTGGGCGGCAAGGAGTACGGTACGGGTTCGAGCCGTGACTGGGCCGCAAAAGGCACTCGCCTGCTCGGTGTGAAAGCCGTTATCGCGCAGTCCTTCGAGCGTATTCACCGTTCCAACCTGATTGGGATGGGTATCTTGCCGCTGCAGTTCCCGCAGGGACAGTCAGCGGACTCGCTGGGTCTGGATGGGACGGAAACCTTTGACATCAGTGGCGTAACCGCTCTGAACGAAGGTAAGACTCCTGAGACGGTGAAAGTCTGCGCCACCAAGGCCGATGGCTCTAAGGTCGAGTTCGACGCGGTGGTCCGTATCGACACCCCCGGAGAAGCCGACTACTACCGCAACGACGGCATTCTGCGTTACGTGCTGCGTAACCTGGTGAAGGCCTAAGCGCCTGCGGCTTAACCGTTCATAGCTCCCCGAATTGACCTCTGGTCGGTTCGGGGAGCTATTTTTGTCAATCGCCACAGCACAACCGGTGTAGTGCCGCCGCTCCAAACCGGCGTGACATGAAAGCAAACATGAAAACCGGATAGAATGGGACGGTATCTTCATGAGGAGTTTTACGAATCTATGTCCCAACTTGAACCCGTAAGTGCGCCAAACGCGGACTTGGCATCGCTGCGCCTGCTGCCGACGATTTCTTCGCCGCGCGATTTGCGGAAACTCAATCACCAGGAACTCAATCGCCTGGCCGGTGAAATTCGCCATTTCCTGGTGGAATCAGTGGCGAAAACCGGGGGACATCTGGGTCCGAACCTCGGCGTCGTCGAACTCACCATCGCCCTGCACCGCGTGTTTAATGTCACCCGAGACACCCTCGTTTTTGATACGGGACACCAAACTTACGTTCACAAGCTCCTGACGGGACGGCAAGATTTTTCCCGATTGCGTCAACGCGGCGGCCTGTCCGGTTATCCCTCACGGGCAGAATCCGATACGGATGTGCTGGAAAACTCTCACGCTTCAGCCGCACTGTCCTGGGCGGACGGGATTGCCAGAGCTAACCGCCTGACCGGAAAGCGAGGCTGGGTCGTAGCGGTCATCGGCGATGGAGCGATGACCGGCGGCATGGCGTGGGAGGCTCTGAACAACATTGCCGAAGAAAACGAAGGCCGGCTCATCATCATCTTGAACGACAACGGGCGTTCCTATGCTCCAACCATCGGCGGGTTGGCGCATCACCTAGATGCGCTGCGAGTCACCCCCCAGTTTGACAAAGCCTTGAAGTGGGGCAAACAAACCCTGAAAGGCGGCGGACCGGTGGGGAACCTAGTGTATTCCGGGCTGCACGCCGCGAAAGCCGGACTGCGCGACATGGTCGCCACCGACGAAGGGGTCCTGTTTGATGAGTTGGGCATCACCTATACCGGTCCCATTGATGGACACGACATCGCCGCCTTGGAGTTTAGCTTCACCAGGGCGAAAGCCGCCAAGAAGCCCGTATTGATCCACGTCATTACCCAAAAGGGACGCGGCTACACTCCGGCGGAAGAAAATGTCTCCGACCACTTCCACGCTATTGGGCGGATTCACCCGGAGACCGGCCTGCCTATTGAGCCGGAACGCTTTGAATGGACCCAGGTTTTTGCCGAAGAAATCTGCAGCCTGGCGCGGGAGAACGAAAAGATTGTCGCCATAACTGCCGCGATGCTTAGCCCCGTAGGGTTGTGTCCGATGCAAAAGGAGTTCCCCAAACGGGTTTTCGACGTAGGTATTGCCGAAGCGGATGCCCTGGCCACCGCCGCCGGCTTGGCATACGGTGGGATGCACCCGGTTATTGCCCTGTACTCCACGTTCTTAAACCGAGGCTATGACCAGTTGCTGATGGATATCGCGTTACACCGGGCTGGGGTGACGATTGCAGAGGATCGTTCCGGTATCACCGGCAGTGACGGCGCCAGCCACAACGGGATGTGGGATATAGCTCTGGCCGGGACAGTGCCCGGTCTGCGCCTGGCCGCGCCGCGCGACGCCGTGACCTTGCGCGAAGAACTGCGCGAGGCTGTCCAAGTTGAGGACGGACCCACCATCGTGCGCTATCCGAAAGGGTCGCTGCCCAAGCCTTTGCCCGCCCTGAAACGTGCTCACGGGGCAGATGTATTGTGGGAATCGGCGGACTTCGTAGCACCGTCAGCACCGACCCGCGAGCAAGAGGCCAGCTTAAACCAGCCGAGGAACCTTTTGATTGTGGCGACCGGAGCGTTTGCCCAACTGGGTGTGGAGGTCGCGAACGAACTCCAGGCTCTCAACAATCTGGCGGTGCGCGTAGTCGATCCGCGGTGGCTGATTCCCGTGTCCGCTGACTTGGTGGCAGCAGTAGGGGCCTACGACCGGGTCGTAACCCTGGAGGACGGACTGGTAGAAGGCGGTTTTGGTTCCCAGCTACGCAGCGCGGCAGCGGTGCAGGACATCTTTACTCCGGTGCTGTCTTACGGGATTCCGCGGCAATTTTTGCACCACGCCACGCGCGACGAAATCCGCGAAGAGCTGGGGCTGACCCCCCGGGCGCTGGCTGATTCCATTAATTCTCGGATTTAAGAGCTTTCACCAGCGAATCCAAAGTATTTTCAATCTGCCAAGACCGCGCCTGACTGGCCTGCAATACCTCCAGGACCTGGGATTCCGAGGCGTCGTCGGGCAGCACCCAAGCCAGTCGACGGATAGTTTTCGGTTCCAGCATAACCTCGTAGTTGACGTCTAACTGGGTAGCTACCTCGGCCACGGTTTCACGCAAACGCCGCCACCGATCGGCCTCCAGTGGGTGATTGTGCGTGAAAGTGCGTGAATCGGGAACCTCGCCGGGAACGCGCGGGGCACGACGCGGGGGAAGTTCCTTGGCAGACAGCTGATAGGACCTGCGCAAAGCCGCAAACCAGCGGTCGGCTCGTTTCCGGCCAGCCCGGTCGTGGCGGAAATCCTCCAAAGCCCCCATGTAACGTTTGCCCTTCGGCAGCCCCGCCGCTAGGGCAATCATTGCTGCGTTCGTCAGCACTTTGGTCGGTGCCAGGTCTTCTTGCTGAGCCAGTTCATCGCGGGAATACCACAGTTCCCGCAGGGCGGCGAGGTTGCGCGGGGCGTGGACTTTTCCAGAACCGGGGACGTGGCGCCACGGATCGGGTTTGGGCGCGGGGGGCTGAAAATCCAACAGAAAGTCGAATTCTTGCTCCGCCCAGTCATCTTTATCCTCGTTTTGCAGCCTTAGCCACAGCTCATTGCGCAGGTCAATGAGATAATCCACGTCCAGCGCGGCGTAGGTTTGCCAATCGGAGGGCAGGGGGCGCGTGGACCAGTCCGCCGCGGAATGTTCCTTCGCCAAGGTGATTCCCAGTACCTGCTCCATGACCGCGGCTAAGCCGAACCCCTCAAAGTTCAGCAGTTTCGCCGCCAGCTCCGTGTCGAACAGCAGCCGCGGACGCAGCCCTAATTCCGACAGACAGGGTAAATCTTGGGTCGAGTCGTGCAAAATCCACTCCGCCTTGCCAATAGCCCGGTTCAAGGGCTTCAAATCGGGAAAGGCTACCGGGTCGATGAGGACAGTGCCCACCCCTTCGCGACGCAATTGCACCAGGTAGGCGCCTTGAGAATAGCGAAATGATCCGGCACGTTCGGTATCGAGCGCCACCGGTCCCGTGGCGGCAGCGACAAGTTCACAGACATGTTGCAGGGCAGCGGGGGTGTCCACAATCGGAGCTAAAGGCTCGCGAGTACGGGTGACCAGCCGTGGGGACTTCGATTTTGAGGTAGCGCTCGACATAACGTTTCTATGTTATAACCCGGCGGGCACACCCCCGTCCTGCCGCACCGTAGGGGTGCTACCGCGGAGATGTCCGTGAGCGCACAAGGGCGGTGGGTAGGGTTCTAATGTCGCAGCTGAGTGACGTTTTCCTCGGGGGAGAGCCCGGTCGCCTGCAGCATCGTGTCCAGCCACGCTAGGAAATGGGCGCTCAAATCGGGACTGCCGGGGGTCCAAGACGCGCGAATCTCTAGGGTAGCGGAGGTGGCGCGCAGTGCGAAGCCTTCAAAAGAACGGTTAATGGTCGTGGTGGCAGTGCCCACCAAATGTCCGTAATCAGCGTCTCGGCTGGCCAAACACTCGCGCAGCCAGGACCAGGCGACTTCTCCTGCCAGGGGATCTTCACCCAAAGCTAACTCTGTATCGGTCGCCACCAGAGCAATAACCCGAAACTCGCCGCCCCAACCTTCTTGGGTCTGCGGATCGTAGAGACACACAAACCGGCCGGTAGCGGGAGCTTCCGCCTCCACGTGCAGCGCCGTTTCCGCGCTAATCGCCACCGCGTAAGGAGCAATTTTTGCCGGGGCTGGAACCTCGTGAACGGAAACTCGAGGCGGTACGGACGCTTCGCGCAGCGACAAAAGAGCGAGCTCCCACGCCGGGGGTATCTGCGTCTGCGCCGTTGAACTCGCCTTGCTCACCCTCTCAGCGTAAGCGAGAGGGAAGGAAAACCGACCTTACCACGCCCTGCAGACCCGAAATACCCTGTGGACTGCCCGAGGCCCAAAACCTCTAGAGAGAACGGTCCGCCAAAGGAGAGGCTAAAACCACAATGGAACGCGAACGTACCGTTACGGTCTCGGGAGAACCTAAAAGCTCGGCCCGCACGAAATCTGTCTCAATCGGCTGTGCCGCGGTGGTGTCAATGACCCGATACCACTGCAAATCATGAGTCCACTGCGGCATGGTGAACTCTAAGTCCTTTTCGGAAGCGTTGAACATGAGGATAAAATCATCGTCCTCCACGTGCTCGCCGCGCTTGCCCGGCTCATCAATAGAAGCCCCATTCAGGGAAATCGTCAGGGCTTTGGCGTAGGCGGTGGTCCACTCTTCATCGGTCATATGCTCGCCGTTGACGCTGAACCACTCGATGTCGCCGCGATCCGATTCTCCGCCGCGTGCCGCATCCCCAGCCAGGAACCGGCGCCGACGAAACACCGGGTGTTCGTTGCGCAGGTGAATCAGGGCCCTGGTAAAGCCATACATCTTTTGGTCACGCGCGTCTTCGTTCCAATGAATCCAGGTGATTTCGTTGTCCTGGCAATACCCGTTGTTGTTGCCGCCCTGGGTGCGCCCCAACTCGTCGCCGTGGGAAATCATGGGCACCCCTTGGGATAGCAGCAGGGTGGTCAGGAAGTTGAAGCGTTGGCGGCGGCGCAACTCGTTGATGGACTCATCGCTGCTGGGGCCTTCCTCCCCGTGATTCCAAGATTTGTTGTTGCTGTCCCCGTCGACCCCGCCTTCACCATTGGCTTCGTTATGTTTGTCGTTATAGGAAACCAGGTCCAGCAGGGTAAATCCGTCATGAGCGGTCACAAAGTTGATGGAGGCCACCGGCAGGCGCCCGGTGTGGGCATAGAGGTCTGCCGAACCACTGAACCGGGACGCGAATTCGCCGAGTTTTGCTGGCTCGCCACGCCAATAATCCCGCACCGTGTCGCGATACTTGCCGTTCCATTCCGACCACAGAATCGGGAAACCGCCTACGTTGTAGCCGCCTTCGCCGACGTCCCAAGGCTCGGCAATGAGCTTGACCTGGGAAATAATCGGATCTTGGTGAATGATGTCAAAGAATGCTGAAAGTTTGTCAACCGAGCTGAGTTCCCGCGCCAGGGTCGACGCGAGGTCGAACCGGAAACCATCGACGTGCATCTCGGTAATCCAGTAGCGCAGCGAATCCATGATCAGTTGCAGCACCGCGGGGGAGCGCATCAGCAGGGAGTTGCCGGTCCCGGTCGTGTCGAAGTAGTGTTCCCGATCACCCTCCACCAGGCGGTAGTACACTTCGTTGTCCAAGCCGCGGAAAGACAGTGTCGGTCCCATCTGGTTGCCCTCGGCGGTGTGGTTGTAGACGACGTCGAGGATGACTTCGATACCGGCCGAATGCAGGTCTTTGACCATTTGCTTAAATTCTTCGACCTGGCGGTCGCCGCGGCGATCCGAACAGTAGCCGTTATGCGGGGCAAAGTAGCCGATAGTGTTGTAACCCCAATAGTTTTTCAGGCCTTTTTCCTCTAGGGACGGATCGGTGACGAATTGGTGTACCGGCATGAGTTCCACCGCGTTCACGCCCAGGTGTTTCAGGTAGGAAACGTTGTTCGGGTGCCCCATTCCCGCGTAAGTGCCCCGCAATGCTTCGGGAATGGCAGGGTTCAACATGGTCATACCCTTGACGTGAGTTTCATAAATGACCAGGTCGGGGTAGTCCAAGCGGGGATGGCGGTCGTTGCCCCAATCAAAGAAAGGGTTGATGACAACTGAATGCATCGTGTGCGCTGCCGAGTCCGCGTCCGAATAGCCGTGCGGGTCTCCGGCCGGATAGGCAAAAATCGACATGTCGCCGTCTAAGTCGCCGGCGATGGCTTTGGCATAAGGGTCCAGCAACAGTTTGCTTGGATTGAAGCGTTGTCCTTTGGTGGGGTCATAAGGGCCGTGGACGCGGTATCCGTAGTGTTGCCCAGGGCGGAGGTTAGGGATGTAGCCATGCCACACGTGGGCATCGACTTCATCCAGAGAGAAACGTTCGGTTTCCCGTCCGTCGTCTTCTACCAAACAGAGTTCTACCTTTTCAGCGTTAGCTGAAAAAAGTGCAAAGTTTGTTCCGCTCCCATCATAAGTTGCCCCCAGCGGATAAGGCTTTCCTGGCCAAATTTCCATAACTTAAATATCTCATATTCAAGCGCAGTGCGCTGAATTTGGGTTATGAGGGCTGCTCCTCGCTAGGTGGGGTGTCGTCTTTTTCTGTGGATTTGAGTTTCAGAAGTCCGCTCAACAGGTTGGAGCGGTTGTCCTCCGCTTCGTCGGGCAGCTCGGGGACAATATCTGCAGTCGAGGCTTGCCACCACCCGCGTTCCTGCAGCAATGGTTCGGCCTTACGCACGAACTCGGCAGCAATCTGGCGATAGGTGTCGGTGTTGGGGTGGAAACCGTCCTCGGCTCTAATCATGAAGGTTCTCCACAGAGGCACGTCTCCCAAGTGGCGCATGGGAACCAAAATATGTTCTGACTGAGAAACTACGTTGATAACGATGTCATTCATCTCGATGGCGCGTTTATCCGCCGGGAGCGGTTTCGCCGGGGGAACCTCAGAAATCAAGGCGGGCACAGGCAGGCTTTTGATGATAATTTCCATCTGTTTTTGGAAGTCTTCGAGGCTTTGGCCCTCGGAGGAAAAGACATCATTGCCGCCAATGTCCAAGGTGATGATATCCGGCGTTAGGCCTGTCGCCAGCAGCTGTGGAATCTCGGCGTTCACTACTGTCGAGGCGATGGCTCCGGAAATGGAAAAATTCAGCACAATAACGCGGCGCTGTGTGGCGCGTCGCAGATAGGAAGCAAACAGTGCCACGTAAGAGTCATGGACATCCTCGCACCCCACCCCTTGTGCGGCGGAATCGCCGAGAGCCACGTAAATCAGGGGAGGGGCGTTCTTAATCTTAGAGGGACGATGTAGTTTCTGACCGGTTTGGGGAAAAATGGGTTTGTTAGAGTACCAGTCGCTGCGGCGCAGATAACGTTGTGCTCCGTCAGAAAACAGCTCGAAACCGGGGGCATAGATTTCTGGGTTCGCCAGCATTCCCAGTTCATTGAGCTTCGCCAGCCCGGAAATGATGTGGTCTTCCCAGAACCAACGGTGACTAGAAACCTCTTGATGGACTTTCCACATCCCCGCGGCGGCGTTGCCCGCCCAGAGCAGAGACGATGACGTTCCCAGCGCGGTGAGGGCGGAAACTTTTGAAGAAGCGGGTAGCTCGCGGAACAGCTCAAGCACCGTATCGACAGAAATCTTTTTTGCGGCCATGGAACTAGCTTACCTGGCTCGCGCTGTTTTAAGCGCGCCGGAAAAACAGGTTTGGTGGGCCATACTGGGATCGAACCAGTGACCTCTTCCGTGTGAAGGAAGCGCGCTACCGCTGCGCTAATGGCCCAAGGCTTATCAAGTTTAGCCTTACGCAGCTCTGAACGCAAAACCTTGGTATCTCGCTGCAGAACGGGCGGCGACTGAGCATCGTAATGCCTTCGCAACGGTCTGGTGAACTTGAGCAGCCGCCCAAGCTATGCAGGAGTTTTAGGCAAAAAACGTCCTTGGCGCAACCCAAACGAAGTTTATATGTTAAGACAAATGCCCAGACAATTTTCAGAAAACCTACAGCATAAGCTTAGAATTCCGATATGTACGAGGTTTCGGATTCCGCAACTTCCGTCAAAAGGCGAGTGACTCTGGACGACGTGGCAAAGGTGGCACACGTGGCGACTTCTACCGCTTCACGAGCGTTGAATCGTCCGGGGCGTATCAATGCTGAGACGGAAGCGTTGGTGCGCCAGGTGGCGACCGATTTGGGCTACGAACGGCCCGAAAATTTTTGGCTGCGAACACACTCGGTCACTCAAAAAATTGGGGTCACCATTGTTCCCGAGAAGTATCGTCTGCTGGCCGCGATACAGGAAAAGCTGTACTTGGAGCATTACCTGCCGGTTCTGTATCCTGCTGTTACTGTCCAAGCTCTGCGAACCATCAAACAGGAGTTCAATAACGTTGACGGCCTGATTATCGACAACCCGCAAATCCCCGGACGCGTCCGCCTGGAAATACCGAGCACTCAACCGCTGGTGGTCACCAATTGCTTGATAGACGAGGCGACTTGCGTCGTTCCGGACACGGAGCAGGGCGTAGCGCTCATGCTGACGCATTTGAGGTCGTTGCGGCATATATCGATAACTTACTTTTATGCCAAGGATAGTTGGCTGGACGAGAGTGTTTTGCAGGCTTTGCGCTCCGGTTGCGAACAAACCGGTTTGACCCTGCACGCGGTAGGAAATGTGGGGGATAGCCTGGAATCAGGATGTCGTGCGGTGTCGTCATGGCGTAAACATCTGGACAGCGCGGTGGTGTTTTGCGGGGCTCTTTCTGCCATCGGGTTTATGCAAGAACTGGACCGGTCGCTGAAAGTCGCGGTGCCAGACGATGTTTCTGTTGTCGCTATCGGCGATGCGTTCACGGGACACTTACTCCAGACCAGAACGACCACTCTGGAGGTTCCTGACCGAAAGATAGGCGTGGAGGCAGTGCGTCAGCTGGTCAGCCAGATTCGCCATCGGTCCCGTTGTGAAAATCGGGCCAAGCTTGTGAGCATGAGGTTAGTAAACGGCGACACCACAGGTTTTTTCTGAGTTCTGATTCTCCCGGTGTCTGAGGTGGATATTTCCGGTGTACCGAGTATTTGCAACCCTCGCTCACTTATGTGTAAGATACTGGGGTTGGATTTTTCCGGCTTGTCGCGGATGTGGCTCAGTTGGTAGAGCATCACCTTGCCAAGGTGAGGGTCGCGGGTTCGAGTCCCGTCATCCGCTCGGTTTTTGGGGGAATCGAGCCTCGGTTCGGTTCCCCTCAAAAATTGGCTGTCTGAGGAGTCATGCCTGGTTCGAAACAGGTACTGGGTTCGGGTTCCTCTTTAGAGTAAAATACTCAAAACCACATTGGTGGGTTGGCCGAGTGGCTAGGCAGCGGCCTGCAAAGCCGTATACACCGGTTCGAATCCGGTACCCACTTCGACGGGCGGTTGGCGCAGCTGGTTAGCGCGTTTCCTTGACACGGAAGAGGTCGCAGGTTCGAGTCCTGTATCGCCCACCACGACGCAGGTCGAGGATAAAGCCGCGACCTGCGTGTTTTGGTTTTATGGACCGGGCAAGCTTGCTTGCAAAGGTCCATAAAACCAAAACACGTCAGCGGGGGACCCGCTGGCGGCTTTATCCGAGGCCAAGGAAGTGGCGCGCAATTTTGCGTAGCAAAATTGCTGGCACCATGGCGTGTGCTACGCGGAATTTTGCGTTGGCTTTTTCTAATTTTTGTGTCTTTCTCCGGTCGTGTCGTTAGAGGACTGGAGCTAAAACTTTTTTCGTTTAATTCTGTCGCGTATAAGATTGTTTAGTAAACCAAGACTGAGAAAGGCGCAAAGTGTCCGAGATTAACGTCACTATTGACGGGAAAGCAACCCAAATTGAATCCACCATCACCGGCGAG
>ERZ1673752.3586-NODE-3586-length-14552-cov-10.354487_pt1 | contig 14552 bp, 13 predicted proteins | sample MGYA00580195_ERZ1673752 | MGnify/ENA primary metagenome ERZ1673752 (study PRJEB41218, sample SAMN15661744) | gut metagenome | host: Homo sapiens | place: Canada: London | collected 2015-08-20/2019-03-30 | study: EMG produced TPA metagenomics assembly of...
CTTAACCATGCCTCAATCCTCTCAAAAACGAGTAGGAACAAAACCCAGGACACTTGAATAAACGTAATCATGCTATCGAGAGCTGGTCGAGTTCTCTTGCGGAGGAATCTGATGTGGGTCTCAAAACCTTGTTAGTGCGTTGAAGCCGCGGTTTGTCCTTACGCAAACGCCTTATCCCGAAAGTTTCCTCCCGACTATTACGGGGTTTTTCTCCCTGCAATATCTCGGACTGAATCACCTAGCGACGCAAGGATTCATGACTACCGTCAAGCAGGCCTGGCATAAGTAATAATTGCTGCTATCGAAATACCGGGATCCCGAAGCTGGCCATAGGCAAACCCTACAGTACGATCCCTAAACTCCTGAGAATACTTCACAGACGTAAAAAAATCAGCCCAAAAACCAAAGACCTAGAAATAATGCTTGGCATACTACAGTTTCGTATGGAAATGAGTCCTCTGTGGGTATAGCAAACTAGAAAGCCCTCCTATTAGGCTATGGAGTCATCGGAGTGTTTATAAGGTTTAATAACGCCGGACTCTAAAACCAGCTCCTTGAGAAAAACCGTTACGGCACTGGCACATTTTATGCTGAAGTCGTTTCTGCTGTTCCCATGACCAGAGATTGCTCAGTCGTAGTTTATATCTGCTGTAAGAAGAAAAATCTCGCAATATTTGCCGGTTTATTTCAAGTTTTAGTTCATCATCTAAATCTTCAAGGTTTTCTTTTTGAACTGAAAGCTCCAATTCAATGGACTGTTTAGAACAAGAACAACTGTACTTTATAAAACGATTTCCAATATGAGTTTTAAAACCTAAGCCGAACAACAACAAAGCGCAAAGGCACATAACAAAAACTAAAGATAATAGAAGAGAAAGCCGGTCATGTGTCCTGACCGATTCGAAAAAAATCCAGAAAGCGATTACACCAATTGAAAGTAATAATATTATAAAAGTTACCCATTTAACATTAGAATCAAAGCGTACCGTTAGCGAATGGCTGTAGCATTGAAAACAAAGCGACACGATAATTATGCTAACTATTAAGATAGTTTCACCATTATTGTGTCCATGTAAAAATGAAATAAGTGTAGCTACTATCATCGTTAGAAATAACGTTGAATCACCTAGAACCTGAATTATCTGTTTTGGCTCCTGATAGTAATCAATACGCTTTAATGATCGCATGTTTGTAAAAAACGGACTAACTTTAATTTGTGCAAGGTATGGGAAGAAAGATACGAAGTAAACAACGGAGAAAAAAGCGAACAAATTTATTATTGTATCTGCAGATAGTAATGTTGAATAACCATTATTTGTACTTAGGGTGTGGACAGCTTTTGATAAACAGATCGCAGTTACGAAGGTGCATATAATAGTGAAAAATAGAGATGTATTATTTACTAATTTGTCTTTTTCTTCTTGTTCTAATCGGGTTAAGAGTTTCACTTTAGTGAGCTTTTCATCCCTAATAAAAGATGGAAAAAGCTCTAGTGAAATAATCAGTGCTACTAATGTCAGATTTAGGGGGGTAAAGGGGGCTGTGTCATAGTCCTTTATTTGGATAGCTTTAAGGAACTCACATATTGCAGCTGCAATAATTGTCAGCAGTGTAAATAGGCTTAAAGCTAGAAACCTTCCAGAGGATGTCTCAGAAGAAAAGTATCGAGCTTTTATATTGTCTAAATCTATAGGTTTTATTTGTTTCTTTGATTGTTTTACTTTTTTCATAGCATTATTATAGTAACTGCCATTTATTGAATCTAGAGTGGACTCTGGTTTTGTGCTCGATTTTGCTTTTTAAATGAATGAAGTTTATGTTTGGTAAACATTTAAATAGTAAAGGTATCGTATCAAGATTGAGGATTGGAATATGTTGAAGATGTATTCGCAGGAGTTTCGAGGTCGTGAGGTTAGGTTGAATTGTTGGTGATCGTTTGGCTGATGATAGACCGTGCTCGCATTGCCTAGTTATTAGTAAGATTACTTCACGGTTGGTGGGTATCAATTGAGTCGATGGGTCACACGTACGGACAGTCATCAATTGATACGGATGCGCATCGTGGGGTTATTCGCGAGGAATCTGCTGAGATTAAGAGTCTTAAGTGTGGGGTTAATACCCGAATGGGTGTGTCTGGGTGATTTTGAAGCCTGCTTCGGATTCTTGCCAAAGAGGTGGAGCAGCCCGCGATAGCATGATTGCGTTCGTCGCTGAGTAAAGAGATTGTTTTGGGGTCGAGGTTATTTGCCGGGGCTTGAACGAGCATACGTCTGGGGGTTAATTCGTCTCGTGACTGTCGTCTGGTAAAGAAGGATCATCCGAGTTACCGGGCCTTTCCAGATGATGTTATGGTCGGGAGGTTAGTCGGGTTTTGAGGGGAAATATCGGGTGTACGGGGTGCGTAAACCGTGGCAGGCGATGCTCCTGGAGGGCTGGAATGTCGGTTTTGAACGAAATTACGGTTGATGAGGATTGCTGGGATTAATGGGTTTGTTGCGCTCATAAACCGGTTCCTACCCGACCATCGCCCGGACGTGATACTTTCCCGTAATTGGTTAAACACTGATTCAGCTCCAACACTCCGAACCCGTTGTGGTAGCCGAAATTACCTATGTGCATACTTTGTCCGGGTTCGTTTATACGGAGTTTGTGGCCGGTGTCGGGGTAATACCTGAACAGGTCTTAGCCCAGAAAGTCGTGGGTGACAACAGGTTTCCTATTTAGCGGTGGACAGTAGTGACTGAACCCAGGTCTTAAAGTGCGGACACTCGCTCATCACGTCCTCTAACCTTGTTCTCTCAAATATTTCGGACGAATCCTCTATCTTGCGGTATTTAACTGTGCTGTCTGCCTTTAACTTTATAATTCGTTTGGACGGGGCAGTATGTGGTGAGTTATTGATCTCCTCAACCCCACGCGCTTTCTTTGCCCAGCGTTGCATTTCATGAACCTCAGAGTTACTAAAAACGTTGGAGGATCCATGCAAAGCTGCAGCAATCACTAAGGTCTCAAACTCATGCTTAACAACGAAGGGAAGCCAGTTTCCAAATTTAGCTGCTTTCTTATACCGATTCAGCATCTGGTTTTCTAGTTCCTGAAGTTCTGGATTATTCAATCCTGCCCTCTTAATAAAATCTTGGGGAAAAGCATAATAATCAATCATCGTGGATACCAGGTTCCATTGCGGTTGGCTTAGTAGCTGCTGTATTAGTTGGTGATACCCGCGCCCTGATTTGGAATACCATGATCCTCCGCCGGAATAGGCTTTTCCATTTGCGGCTCGCCCGGTCTTGACCGTTATAGCCTGAACCTTTATTCTTCCACCACTCATATCATGTAAATAGGGAGTCAGATGATTAAGAATAAACTGTTGCTCCGTAGGTCCTTCCGCGACAATCACAATCTGGATGGGTGCGCTGGTGTTATAGAAACCGGGGTTATTTTGACTTTTCACGAAAACAACACCTCGCTTCGTGGCGCGACATTCAGAATATTGCTTTCCCACAATTGTCCCACGGAGTAATCTTCCAACCATGCTGTGTATTCTTTAGGGGCAGGGCGGCTGACCACAGTGCCCCCATTTTCTCTAGTTACCAGAGCAATTTCTTCCAAGGCAAACTGGTCTGCCAGAGTAACTGACTGGGTCGTGACGATTATTCTTTTCTCGTCGCTAGTGGCTTCATGGAGCATTTCTCCTAGTTGATAAATAGCGAAAGGATGTAACCCCAGCTCAGGTTCGTCTAAGACGATAGTTTGGGGTGCGTTGGTTTGTTGCAATAAAACGGCTAGGCAAATGAATCTCAAAGTACCAGAGCTTAATCTTTCAGCAGAGAAAATATTGTCTATCCCTCTTTGTTTCCAACGCAAAAGCGTCCTGTTAGAGCCTTCATATTCTGGGGTGACAACGAAGTCATCAAAGAAGGGAGCCACTGACCGTACGGAACGGAGGATACCTTGGTATCTTTCCTTATCTGTTTCTTGCATCCGAAGAAGTACCGCAGCCAAGTTGTTTCCATCGTTATGGAGACGAAGATTATCTGCTATGTCACAGCTTGTGAACACCGGAGAGCGAGCGGAGGAATCCTCAAAGTGAAAAACGCGACACCCAGCGAGGATTTCACGAATATGCCTTTGAACTCCGGTATCAGCACTGTTCGGTAAAGGCTCTGACAACACCGATTCTTTCACTACCGGTCGCCATCCGTAATTACCGTTAAAGTCGTCATAAAACGGGTGCTCATACTTATCAGTGTCCCAAAATAACAATCTTTCTCTGACCAGCGGGTTGTTGCCCACACCGCGGAGAAACTGCACATCATACAGGTTAAGCAGGGCTGAATCACGTCTGTCAATGAGACTCACGGCGAAGCACTCAGGATCAAATCCCTTTCCCTGGTGCTCTTCCGTGAAATTAGAAAGTTCCGTTCCTTTGAACAGATGGTCACTAAAACCTCCACTGCGCATGACAGTGTCCCTAAAGGTTCCATCTGCTAGGCGTGATAGCAACTCTATGCCGCGAAGAAGGTTTGACTTTCCCGAACCATTAGGGCCAATCAACAAGGTGACGGGGGTGGACACCTCTAGCTTGGTCTTACGGATAGAAAACAAATTCTGAAAACTGAAGGAACTAACCGCCATATGGTCAGTGTACAAGATGACACAAACATCGAGCGAGATTCGGTGGTCAGACCCAAGCTGGTGGAGTTCGAAGAAAACTTTCCCACCCTACTGATTGGTCATAGTCGCCAATTGTTAGAGACTGGCAGGTAGTAAAAGTTCCGAGTGGAATAGTCGGTGTTACTTCGCAGAATCCAGAATTTCTTCTACTACTTTCAAAGCTTGCAGTGCCTCGGACATAGACACGTGCTCGTTGCCTTTGCCTAAAATCGCGTCCCGGAAGTGTTCATGTTCTACCCGCAGCGGCTCCCGTTTGGTCAGCTCGTAGCGGGTTACCTCGCCCTCGGAAACTCCCCGGAAGTTAGCAACCTGGGTCCACTCCACCGGAATTGATCCGTTCCGGTAGAAGGTGAGGTCACCCATCATAGTGTCGGCCACCAGGGCGCCCTTTTCGCCAATCACAATGGTTTTGCGATCCTTGAAAGGACAAAGCCAATTAACCAGATTGTTTACCAGCACTCCGTTTTCCAGCTTGCCGACCACATTAACCATGTCCTCATTTTCGCGGCCAGACCGGTAAGCGGTTACCGCTGACACTGACGCATAGTTTGAGCCGGCCACCCAAGCAGTTAAATCCACGTCGTGGGTAGCTAAGTCTTTGACTACCCCCACATCCGAGATGCGTGCCGGGAAGGGAGACTGGCGGCGGGTCGAAATCTGGTAAACCTCACCCAATTGTCCCGCAGAGATCCGTTTCTTCATTTCCAGGAGGGCGGGGTTGCAGCGCTCCACATACCCCACGGCTCCGACTAAAGAGGCCTCCGCGAATGCTTTCACAATCCGTTCCCCGGATTCCGCGTCAGTAGAAAGTGGCTTTTCTACTAGGGTGTGTACTCCGGCCTCGGCTAGTTTCAACGCGGTTTCCTCATGGAAAACGGTCGGGACCGCGACTACGCAAGCGTCCAGCCCTTGCGCAATCAGGGCATCAATATCGGGGAGAACTTCCATCCCCTTGGAAACCCCAAACTTGTCTCCAGCCGGATCCGCCATCGCTACCAGGTCAACTCCGGGCAGTTCGCGGATATTACGTACGTGGTGCCGGCCCATCGAGCCGATACCGATAATTCCGTAACGCAGGTTCGCCATGTTTTATGCACCTGCCTTGGCTAGTTTGTTTACCGCTTCCACGATCCGCTCTAAATCGCCTTGCGAGAGGGAGGGGTGCACCGGTAGGGATAGGCATTCTTTCGCAGCCTTTTCGGTGTGGGGCAGTTCCAAACCTTTGGCGTAGGGAGCGAGAGACGGCAGGCGGTGGTTAGGAATCGGGTAATACACTCCAGAACCTACCTGGTATTCATCTTTAAGGGCGGCCGCAAAACCATCGCGGTCTTCGCTAACCCGGATGGTGTACTGATGGTAAACGTGCTCAGCTTCTGGAGCCACCGGCGGAACCTTAACTCCCTGTAGATTCTCGTTTAAGAACTTCGCATTCGCGCGACGCTTTTCCATCCAACCTGCAACCTGAGACAGCTGCGCCAGGCCGATAGCGGCGTTAATATCAGTCATCCGGTTGTTCAGACCCACCAGTTCGTTCGCGTAGCGCTTTTCCATGCCCTGGTTACGAATCATCCGGGCTTCACGTGCGAGTTCGCTGTCCCCGGTGGTGATAGCCCCGCCCTCGCCGGCGGTCATATTCTTGGTGGGGTAGAAGCTGAAAGCTCCGAAAGCCCCGAAGGTGCCCACCTGCTGTCCGTTCCAGGTAGCGCCATGCGCTTGGCAGGCATCCTCGAAAACTAGCAGGTCGTGACGCTTAGCAATATCCATAATGGCGGTCATGTTTGCCGGGTGTCCGTAAAGGTGAACCGGCAAAATCGCGCGGGTCTTCGGGGTAATGGAAGCTTCAATCGATTCAGGATCCAGACAGAAATAGTCGTCCTCAATATCGGCAAAAACCGGGGTGGCGCCGATAATCGCTACCGAGTTACCGGTGGCCGCGAAAGTAAAGGAGGGAACGATTACTTCGTCGCCAGGTTTAATCCCGGCAGCCAGCTGGCCTACATGCAAGGCAGAAGTCCCGGAGTTAACCATTACTGACTGCTGACCATTACCACTGGCCATTTGAGCAGTGAACTTCTCTTCGAATTCCGCCACCCGCGGGCCTTGCGCCACCATGCCGGATTTAAGAACGGCGTCTACCGCGGCGCGTTCTTTATCGCCAATAATGGGTTTTGCGGCGGGAATAAACTCTGCAGTCATAAGAATAAGTAACCTCCTGGGTCTGGTGCGGGATAGCCCTTTAAGCCTGATGATCTTCAGTCAGCTTCCCTGTTTCATCCCTATTATAAGTGCGAGAGTGCCTGGCGCCTATAAGAAAAGTCCTGATTGCTTGTTATTCTAGGAAAAGAAAACAATTCGCACGGAAAAGGTAGCAGTAGACTATGGCGACTAGAGATGACACCTGGGTCATCATTCCCGTATATAACGAAGACCAGGTGATCGGGCAAGTAGTTAAAGATCTGCTCCCCACCTTTCCCCATGTGGTCTGTATAGATGATGGTTCCCGTGATAGTTCCGCGGAGGTGGCAGCAGCTGCCGGTGCCACGGTTGTCCGCCATCCCGTGAACCTGGGGCAAGGTGCGGGACTGCAAACTGGGATCGAATACGTGCGAGGATTCACCCCGGCGAAATACCTCCTGACCTTTGACGCCGACGGGCAACACCGGGTAGAGGACGGCCTCGCTATGGTGGAGCAAGCCGAAAAAGAAAACTTGGCGATAGTTTTCGGTTCTCGATTTTTGTCCTCTGAAACCCAGGTCGGTTGGATGAAGCGTCTGGTGCTAAAAACTGCGGCGCGAGTGACTGCCAACCGCACCGGCATGAAACTCACCGATGCCCATAACGGATTGCGAGTGCTGCGCCGAGATGCTTTTGAGCAGGTCAACTTGCTGCAAAACCGGATGGCACATGCCTCTGAAATAGTTGCGCAACTGGCAAAAACCGGACTGCCCTGGGCGGAACATAGCGTACATATCCGCTATACCGATTATTCCAAAGCTAAGGGGCAATCCCTGCTTAACTCCATAAATATCCTCACCGAATTGCTGATCAAATAGGGGCGCATGATGCTAATAAAAATCCTGCTGATTATTTTGGTGTTAGTTCTTTCCCTCTATATGTTCAAAGCCAACCTGGGGGCAAAACAGACCGCCTGGCGCCGCCTGGGGATATTAGCTTTTGCGATCGCTGCAGTAGTGGTGGTGATTTTTCCCGGGATTACCACCACGGTTGCACGCTTCGTAGGGGTTGGACGCGGCGCCGATCTTCTACTGTATGGATTGGTAGTAGTGGTTCTCTACAATATGTTGATGCAGGCCAAGCAGCGTAACGCCGCGGAGCGACGCCTGACTAAACTAGCGCGAGAAGTGGCAATCACCCATACCGTCCTCGGCGAGGACGAGAAACGAGTTTCTCCCGCTGTAACTGGTAATCCCACTGAAGCCGTTACCCGGTTCAGCGATGATAACGCACCTCAACAGGCAAGCGAAAACAGCTGACGCCAATGAGCAAAGCTAACTGGGTAAAGCTGGTCTACCGCTCGGGTAGGAACCCATAAAAATATTGATTCCGCCCGCCCGCTTCTATCTAGCCCTGCCCTCCTGCGTTTAGCACCACTAAACCGACGAGCCACTAACCGCTCCCCGAATCTATCCCTCGCTACCTGCGGAAGCTTACAAATGCGTACTAATGTTAGTTCACCTGCTCAAATAATTGTTGTAACAATTTTCCGAAACCTCTTGACCGAAACGATTTTGTCGGCTATCGTGGCAATACCGAACCGATTCGGTAAGGTTTTTGGTAAATGAGTAGATAGCGGGAAACCGGTAGCACTATCGGCGATACTGCAGCCAAATACGCCGGCGGAGCAGCTGGTAAGGCGGAGGAAAGGACACTGCGATGGCGCAGAGCAAAGCAATAAATACCAACGATCCCAAATATTCCAAATTGTCCATCGGGGTCTGCCCCGACCAGTGGGGAGTATGGTTCCCCGAGGATGAAAAGCAAATGGATCCCCGGCAAGCTTGGGAAGAAATGGCAGAAGCCGGCTTCGAAATCATCGAAACCGGGCCATTCGGTTATTTCCCCACCGATCCCAAAGAACTACAAAAATGGTGCGATGAATTCGGAATGAAGGTAGTCGCCGGCACTGGCTGGGGGATTCTCCACAAGGCCGAAGCCTGGCCGGAAACTTTGAAAACCTTCCGCGCCATCGCCGAAACTCACGCGGCAGTCGGCGCCGAATACATCGTGCACCTCCCCCCGCTATACCGCGACGACAAGACCTGGGAATGGACAGATGACCGCGTCCTATCCGATGATGCCTGGAAGCTCTATGTGGAGCACGCCAACGCCCTCGGGCAAATGCTGCTGGATGAATACGGCTTGAAGATGGTGCTGCACCCCCACGGAGATTCCCATATCGAAACCCCCGAGGAAATCGCGCGTATCTTTGACGCTACCGACCCCAAGTACGTAAACCTCTGCCTGGATTCCGGCCACGTGGTTTACGGTGGTGGTGACCCGGTAGAACTAATCAAGAAATACCCGGAGCGGATCACCTATGTACACATCAAGGCTTTCGATGAAGCCATCACCAAAGAGGCACATGAAAAGGATTGGCCCTTCGGCGAGGCTGTGGCTAAGGGTGCATCGGTATGTCCTCCTGCGGGTCTGCCGGAAATGCATGGGTTCGTGGATGCGCTCGCGGAACTAGATCGCGAAATCTACTGCATTTGCGAGCAGGACTGCTACCCGTGCGAGCCCTCATTCCCGAAGCAGAACGCCATCAACATGCGGGAATACCTGGCCAGCTGCGGACTGGGTCTGAAGTAACTATCCACCACTTACCAGATACAGGCGGGAGCGCAATAGAAATCCCGCTCCCGCCGGTATCTCCATTGAGCGGCTATTAAGTCGCGCCTGGTCGCACTGAAGCCACCAGGCAAATCACTCATAGGGGAGAAAAATGACATTAAATATTGGCTTGATCGGTGCGGGGGGCATGGGACGTGCTCACGTAGAACGGATCGAAAACGAACTGACCGGCGGCAAGATTGTAGCGGTTGCCGATCTGAACCTAGATGCCGCGAAAGAAGTAGCGGACAAAGTTGGCGGCAAAGCCTATGGCTCCGGCGAAGAACTAATCGCCGATCCGAACGTAGATGCCGTCTTGATCGCCACCTTCGGCCGGGTACACAAGCCCGATGTAATCCGGGCGATTGAGGCCGGAAAATACGTGCTCTGTGAAAAGCCACTGGCCACCACGGCAGAAGACTGCCGCGAAATTATGGAGGCAGAGCAAAAGGCGGGGAAGAAACTGGTCACCGTCGGGTTTATGCGTCGCTTTGATCAGTCTTATGGCATCTTGAAAGCCAAGATGGATTCCAAAGAGCTGGGTGAAACCACTATGGTGCACTGCCGTCACCGTAACCCCACCGTTCCGGAAAACTACCTGTCTTCCATGGCGATTGATGACACCGCCATTCACGAAATCGATACTTGCCGCTGGCTAACCGGTGAAGAAATCGTGAACGTGCGGGTAGATATTCCCCGCTCCACCAGTTACAAGTTTGAGCATCTGACCGACCCGATCGTAGTGGTTATGTACACCGAATCCGGGATTCGCATTGATGACGAAGTCAATGTGAACATTGGCTACGGTTACGACATTCAGTGCGAAGCGGTAATGGAACAGGGTACTGCCTACCTAGGGGATCAAGAAAAAGTGTATGTGCGCTCTAGCCAAGAACGCGCCAACGCCATCTGCCAGTCCCATATCGACCGTTTCCATGATGCCTTCAACTGCGAGGTGCAGCAGTGGATTAACGCCGCCAGCGAGGATCGCCACACCGGTTCCAGCTCTTGGGACGGTTACGCGGCCACTTGCGTGGTGGATGCCGCCCTGGAGTCCTTAGAATCACGGGAGTCCAAACTGGTCTCCGTGGAGTTAATTGAACAGCCCGAGTTCTACAAATAACCTGGATCGCCGTTAAAGGAGAAAACGTAATATGAGCAATGATGCTTATAAGGAGAAGCTGGCAACCCCGCCCTCTCCCGCAAAAGTTAAAGAGATGGTGGCCAAGACTCCCATGTCCGGGCCGCATCGCGGCACCATAATTTTGGCTGCTACCGCCACTTTCGGGTCGCTGCTATTTGGGTATGACACCGGAGTAATCGCCGGCGCTTTGCCCTATATGTATATGGACAATGTGGCCGGAGGGCTGGGGCTAGATGCCCTGCACGAGGGTTGGGTCAACGCCATGCTCGCCATCGGCGCAGCCTTCGGTGCCTTAATCGGCGGGTGGCTCACTGACCGGATCGGGCGCCGCACCAACATTATGGTCTTGGCGGTCATCTTCCTGGTCGGTACCTTGGGCTGTACTTTCAGCCCCAACGTATGGGTGATTTACCCCTTCCGCTTCATTCTCGGTTGGGCAGTAGGCGGCGCATCCTCCTCAGTTCCGCTCTATCTAGCGGAAACTGCTCCGAAACGAATCCGCGGTCCGCTGGTAGCAGTAGACCAGTTCATGATCGTGTTTGGGCAGCTAGTTGCCTATATTTGTAACGCCGCCCTCTCGCAGGCGCATAACGCACCCGAAGCAACCGTGAAAGCCATTAGCGCAGGCGCTGTTTGCCCTGGCGGCTCCCCGGATGCCGGTAAGACCGTGCAGGCCGGTGGCACCTACACTTGGGATTGTCTCTCCGGACTCTCTGATACCGTCCGCGAAACCATGGTTCTCTCTGGCGGTAACGGTAACGCCTGGCGTTGGATGTTGGTAATCGCTACGATTCCCGCCATCTGCCTGTGGCTAGGTATGCGGGTCATGCCGGAATCTCCGCGTTGGTACGCGGCTAACCAGCGTTACTATGAAGCCATTGGCGCTTTGAAACGCGTTCGTGACACCGATCAAGAAGTAGAGTTCGAAACCAACGAAATGATCGAACTGCACCGTAAAGAAGAGGAAGAAGAACAGTGGAACTTCTCCCGGATCTGGAGTACTCCTTGGACCCGTAAAGTGCTAATCATCGGGGTGTTCCTGGGGATCTTCGATCAGACCACCGGGATTAACACCGCTATGTGGTACATGCCCAAGATTCTAACCGCCGCTGGTTTCGATACTGGTCAGGGCATTATGTTGAACGTGGTCACCGGTACTTTCTCCGCAGTTGGGTCCGCAGTGGGCTTCTTGCTGATTGCAAAACTCTACCGCCGTACGGTAGGTATCTACCAAGAAACCGGGGTCGCGATTTCCCTATTGGTACTGGCCGGAGTGTTCTACTGGGGTATCGAGCCCCATATGGATGCCCACGGCAACGTGGCCAGCGATATTCCCAACTTCTTGCCGTGGTTGGTGCTGATTTTGGTATCAGTATTCCTGTTCATCAAACAGTCGGGAACCATTCATTGGGTGCTGCTGTCCGAAATCTTCCCGGCGAAGATCCGCGGGGTTTCGCAAGGGATCTCGGTTTGCGCGCTGTGGATTTTCAACGCGATTGTTGCGGGAACTTTCCCCTGGATGATCGAGAACCTGGGTGGTTCCGGTACCTACTTGGTCTTCGGAATCATCAACGTGATTGCGTTGTGCTTCTACATTAAGTTCGTTCCGGAAACCAAGATCTACACCTTGGAAGAGGTGGAACAGAACCTGGAGGCTAAGTACTCCAAGTAATAGCTATATACCCAGCTATCGCCCTGGCCTGTCGGCAAACTATTCGTTAGTTCGCTGGCAGGCCAGGGTTTTTATTATCCGGATTTATTTCCAAATTCACGAGGGCGAGCTTTGGCGTGTGGGTTCAGCTGTCTTTTAACGCGGATTTTTGCAGGTGGTGGCGCGCTGCAGCAAAGCGGGACGAATCCTGATTTCCTGCCCGGGGTCGCCCGGGGCAGCGTAGCGTTTAGCCAAGGCGGTAACGGCTTGCGCACCCAACTGATCGGCATGCTGGTCGATCGAAGTAATCGAAAACTCTTCTAACTGTCCCAAATAGGTGTCGTCATAGGTGATTAACCCACAGTCCTTTCCTGGCTCCATCCCGAGGGCGCGCAGCGCGGTACAGGCTTCAATTGCTATCAGATTGTTATGGGCAATAAACGCCGGTCGCTTGGCCACCGATCCTTCCAGGCATTGCCGAATCTGTTCCCCTGGTTCCAGGTCGGGCACCAAGGCTTGAAATCCCGGGAAATTCTTTTTCTTTTTGCGGAGGCTTTCAAAAGCTGCCCGCTGCACTTTGCGGCGGGTCACTACTGCCTGGTCAACACTTTCCGGGCTGGATAGGGAAAAGATGCGATCGTATCCACACTCGGCTAGGTGAGTGATTGCTAGCCGGGCTGCTGCTTCCTCGTCCATATGGATAGAGTCTATTTTTCCTGCCACGTATTTTAACCCCAGCACCGCTAGGGGGAAGGTTTCCGATAGGTGCGCCAGGCGCTCTTGGGAGGAGGCAGGGGAGATCAAAATGACCCCGATAGTTTGCATCTCTTGGTAGCGGTTTATCAGGTTCCATTCTTTTTCTGGATCCTGGCGCGCAGTTGAAACCAAAGATAACAGATTGTTTTCTTCTGCAGCCAGGCGCAGCGCGTCCTCTACCTCTTCAAAAAACGGATTTTGCAGGTCGGGCAGGATTACCCCGAGGAGATCGGTTCCGGAGGTCGATAAGAATGCAGCGTTTTGATTGCGCACGTATCCCATAGCAGAGGCAACGCGCAGAATGTTGGCTTTAGTTTCCGCATTAACCCGCGGGGAATCAGATAACGCCAGGGAAACTAACCCGCGTGACACTCCCGCCTTGCGGGCTACATCTGCTTGCGTAGGGCGAAAACTCATAGCCCAAGTATAAAATAACGCGCGCTAATTGTTGCCTTGCTGTGAACTTCAGGAAAAATCTGCGCTCGTAGATAGGGGGATAACCCCAAAAATAAAACAATAATTATTTATGGAATTAACTCTTGCTTTCTGGGAAAGCCTCCTTTAATATGGACATTAGTTAACACGTGTTAATAACGGTTTGTTGCGGCGGCCGTCCAAGCGTTCTCGACACTAACGGAACTCAAAGAGGAGAAAAAATGACTAAAGAAACCCTGTCAGTGGCGGTGATCGGTGCGGGGATGGCCGGACGCACCCATGCGGATGGTTGGCGGCAAGCCAACACGGTATTCACATCCGATTTGCCACGGCTGCGTCTAGCTACTATCGCGGATGCCTTCCTGCCCTTCGCTCAGGCGGCTGCTCGCGATTACGGCTACGAAAAAGCCACTGACAACTGGAAAGACATTGTAAATGATCCCGATATTGACATCGTCTCCATTGTGGTGGGCAACAAGTTGCATCGCGAAATGGCGGAAGCATTGGTGAAAGCGGGCAAACACGCCCTGTGCGAAAAGCCTTTGACCGACAACCTAGAGGACGCCAAAGCAATGGCCGAGTTCGGGGCCACCGATAAAGTGGTCACCGGTCTGGGTTACTGCTATCGCCGCAATCCCGGACTGGCAAAAATCGCAGACATGGTGCAAAGCGGACAGCTGGGGGAAATCACCCATTTTGACGCGCGTTACTGGTGCGACTATGGCTGTGACCCGAACACCCCGATCGCTTGGCGCTATAAGGGGCCGATGGGGTCGGGCGCTCTCGGAGATGTGGGCAGCCACCTGGTTGACACCGCCGAGTTTATTTGTGGTCCTCTGAAGGCGGTCGCTGGCGCTCAACTTTCCACCGTGATTAAGAAGCGCCCCCCGGCTCTCAAGGGAGTAGCAGGAGGCCGCGGCGCCTCCTCGCAGGCGGAAGCAACTGAAACCGTAGAAAACGATGACGTTGCCACCTGCACCCTGAAATTTGAAAACGGGATCATCGGAACTTTCTCGGTCTCGCGGGTAGCGTTCAACT
>ERZ1673752.3589-NODE-3589-length-14539-cov-12.068904_pt1 | contig 14539 bp, 14 predicted proteins | sample MGYA00580195_ERZ1673752 | MGnify/ENA primary metagenome ERZ1673752 (study PRJEB41218, sample SAMN15661744) | gut metagenome | host: Homo sapiens | place: Canada: London | collected 2015-08-20/2019-03-30 | study: EMG produced TPA metagenomics assembly of...
GCCCCGTTGTGGCGGCGGTAAAAGTCGTCAATGGCTTCCAACACGACCGCCGGCTTTTGCGAGGTTGCCCCCGAATCCAGGTAGTCGATGGGCTGACCGTCGCGTCCCAAAACATTGAGAATCGGGAAATCCGCGCGAATCCGGGTTAGCTCCGCCGCGCTGAAATCTGTCGCCGTCGGGCCTGTTACCATGACAATTCCGTCCCTTCGCCGCTCGCGCCGCCCTTAGGCAGCCGTCGAGGCTCCCAGGTACTTGTCGTAGCCCTCGGCTTCGAGTTCATCGGCCAGTTCCGGTCCGCCTTCTTTGCTGATGCGCCCGTCCACGAAAACATGAACAAAATCGGGGTGAACGTAACGCAAAATCCGGGAATAGTGGGTAATCAACAGGATTCCGGTATTGGCGGCCTCAAGCACGCGGTTGATGCCCTCGGAAACAACCTTAAGGGCGTCAATATCCAAGCCGGAATCTGTTTCGTCCAAGATCGCGAACTGCGGCGCCAACAGCTGCATCTGCAGGATTTCCAGGCGTTTCTTTTCCCCGCCGGAAAAACCCGCGTTCAGATCCCGGCTGGCAAATTCTTTCTCCATCTTAAAGTCGTCAAAAGCCCCGTTGACTTCTTTCATCCATTTGCGCAACGCCGGCGCTTGCCCCGCCACCGCGGTTTTAGCAGTGCGCAAGAAGTTCGACACGCTCACCCCGGGGACCTCGACCGGGTACTGCATCGCCAAGAACAGTCCCGCCCGAGCGCGCTCGTCCACACTCATCTCCAAAATGTTCTTGCCGTCCAGCCGGGCTTCGCCGCCGGTGACCTCATACTTCGGGTGTCCCGCCAGGACATAGCTCAAAGTCGATTTACCCGAACCGTTAGGCCCCATAATGGCGTGTACTTCGCCGGAGTTGATGGTCAGGTTTACGCCTTTCAAAATCTTTTTCGGCCCCTCCGGGGTCTCCACCTGGGCTTTGAGGTCTTTTACTTCCAACACTGACACTGTTTTCTCCTGTTTCCTTTTTCCATATTCCAAGCTGTTCGGCACGTTTCCCGCGCTGAGACGGGCTTTGTTATGCTTTCAAATCCACCGCAATGAAACCGTCGGCAATTTGGACGGGGTAAATCTTCAGGGGGTCGTGCGCCGGGGACTGCGGCTCACCGGTTTCCAAATCAAACTGCGCCCCGTGCGCAGCACACTCCACGCAACCGTCCTCAATGATGCCGTCCACCATAGAGAACCCGGCGTGAGGACATTCCTTTGCCATGGCATGGAAATCTCCCTCGTCGCTGCGTAAAACCACGATTTCGGTGTCTCCCACAGTAACTTCTTTGCCGGTTCCCGGCTCGATTTCATCGACACTGCCAACTTTGATAAAACTCATCGCAAACTCCCTACACTCAGGTGACTATCTACGGTTTCCAATACATAGTCAGTCAATTCCGGTATTTCTAACATATTCAATAGTTCCGCATAGAACGCGCGCACCACCAGTCGTTTCGCGTTGACCGCGTCTATGCCGCGACTTTGCAGATAAAACAGCTGTTCGTCATCAAAACGACCGGTAGCCGAAGCGTGTCCGGCGCCTTCGATTTCACCGTTGTGAATCTCTAGGTTCGGCACTGAATCCACGCGAGGCCCCTTGCCCAACACCAGGTTTCGGTTCAGTTCGTAGGAATCCGTCCCGAAAGCCTGCGGCCCGATACCGACGTCACCGACCCACACGGCACGTGCCTCCTGGCCTTGCAAAGCACCTTTATAGGTCACTCGAGACTTCGATTTTTGCCCGGTGTGTTCGATAAACAGCCGGTGTTCCTGATGCTTTCCCGCGTTGGTAAAGTACAGACCCAGCAGGTTCAAGTCGCTGCGTTCTGCGGGCAGATTCACTCCCATGGCGATACGTACTGAGTCCCCTCCCAAGGTGACGTTGGCGTGTTTCACGCTGGCGTTCTCACCCAAAGTCATCTGTTGAGTTGCCATATGCGCCGCGGTGTCGTCCCAGGCTTGCAGGCTGACCACGTTCAGTTTCGCGTCCGGCTCCGCTTTTACTTCCAACGTCTCGTTCAGGCAACCGCCGCCGCGATGACGCAGCACGATGGTGGCTTGGGACGCTTTTTCCGCGTGTATCCGCACGTGACCGACCGTGTCTGGCCCCTCGGCGGTGACGTCAATCCAGACCGGTCGACTCACCGCACCCGTAACCGCCACATCGAGAGTTTGGGATATATTGCTCCACCCTACGGCCCCAGCGCGGTCGAAAGGGGCTCCGGCCAGGGGGGACAGCCCCACCACCGCGGACAGCTTGAGGGTCAGCCCCGCCTCGGGTCGGACTGGTTCGTCGGCTCGCAAAGCCGCGCCGTCCACCGCAAACTTAGCGCTGCCGCCATTGAGAGATTCTTCCAGCAAACCGGCGAACCGCGATAACGGGGTGAAACGCCAGGCCTCTTCCCGGCCGGTCGGCACCGGAAAAGCCCCCACGGAGGTGGAGGTCACCCGGGTCGGGGTCGGAGCGGCCAGCGCGCCGCCTGTTGGCACAGTCACTTCAGTCATTTAGCCCACCGACCCTTCCATCTGCAGTTCGATAAGTCGATTCAGCTCCAAGGCGTATTCCATCGGCAGTTCCTTGGCGATGGGCTCGACAAAGCCGCGCACGATGGTTGCCATCGCTTCCGTCTCGGTGAGCCCCCGGCTCATCAGGTAAAACAGTTGATCCTCGGACACTTTGGAAACGGTTGCCTCGTGACCCATTTCGACCTCGTCGTTGCGCACATCCACGTAGGGATAGGTGTCGGAACGCGAAATGGTATCGACCAGCAGGGCGTCGCACAGCACGTTGGACTTCGAACCGGTGGCGTTTTCGGCAATGTCTACCAAGCCCCGGTATGACGAACGTCCGCCTTGCCGCGAGATAGATTTGCTGACAATGTGCGAGGACGTGTGCGGTGCTCGGTGCAGCATTTTTGAGCCGGTGTCCTGATGCTGTCCCTTGCCCGCAAAAGCGATGGACAGCGTTTCGCCGTGAGCGTGCTCCCCCAGCAGGTACACCGAGGGATATTTCATGTTGATGCGCGAGCCGATGTTGCCGTCAATCCATTCCATCGTGGCGCCTTCCTCGCAGAAGGCACGTTGGGTCACCAGGTTCAACACGTTATTCGACCAGTTTTGGATGGTTGTGTAGCGCACCCGGGCGTTCTTTTTCACAAAGATTTCCACGATGGCGGCGTGCAGGGAATCCGACTGGTAAATCGGGGCGGTACAGCCTTCCACGTAGTGTACGTAGGAGCCTTCGTCAGCGATAATCAAAGTCCGTTCAAACTGCCCCATGCTCTCGGTGTTGATGCGGAAGTAGGCCTGCAGGGGAACCGTACACTGCACTCCCTTGGGAACGTAGATAAACGAACCGCCGGACCACACGGCCGTGTTCAGCGCGGCGAATTTGTTGTCCCCCGCCGGTACGGCCCGCCCAAAGTACTCCTGGAATAGCTCGGGGTATTCTTTCAATCCCGTGTCGGTGTCAAGGAACACGACTCCCTGTTTCTCGAGGTCTTCGCGGATTTGGTGGTAGACAACTTCCGATTCGTACTGGGCGGCCACCCCGTCCACCAGGCGTTGACGCTCCGCTTCGGGAATTCCCAAGCGGTCGTAGGTGAGTTTGATGTCCTCGGGCAGGTCGTCCCAGGATTGAGCGACCTTATCGGCGGCCCGCACGAAGTACTTGAACTCGTCAAAGTCCAGGAAGTTCAAATCGGGACCCCAGTTCGGAATGGGTTTGCGCTGAAAAATCTTGAGGGCTTTCAGCCTCAATTTCAGCATCCATTCCGGCTCATCTTTCATCTCGGAGATGTAGCGCACCACGTCCTCATCCAAGCCGCGTTTCGCGGCCTGTCCGGCAGCATCGGAGTCATGCCAGCCGAATTCGTACTTATCGGAAATAGACTCAATAATCTCATCATCCGCGCGCTTTTTCTGATCTGACTCAGTCAGAGCATCGCTCATCTCTGTCCTTTCATTCGAGTTTTTCTCTAAGTCTGGGTAGCCCGTTCGGGGCTTTATGTTGTCAGAAGTCACCAGGGGGCGTCTTCACTTTTTTGTTCCTCCCGACTTCCCACTGGCCTTCGCCGCGCTCAACACATTAATGCTGCTCATGGCCCCATTCTTACGCAGAGTTAGCGGCACGCTGGTGGTGCAGGCGTGGTCGCCCTCGGCGAGCGTAGCGAGACGTTGCACATGGGTGTCGAGCAGCCGGGAAAAGGCTTGTGTTTCTGCCTCACACAGTTTCGGATAGGACTTGGCCACGTCCTGTACCGGGCAGGATCCCTGGCACAGCTGCAGCGCCAGCCCGTGCGCGGTTTGCCGGACAGTTGCGGCATAGCCGTCCTGCGCCAGCGCATCTGCCAAAGCCACGACCCGGGCTTGTGGGTCGTCTCCGGCGGCATGAACCACCGGAGCATAACGGCGTTCGACTTCTCGCGAATGTCGGTTCGCAAAATCTTCGATAGCCTGGTCACCGGCAACCTGTTGCAGGTAGTCCAGCGCTTTATTCGCCATCTGTGAATAACCATCCGGCAACGTGGCGCGCCCAGCGTCGGTTGCCACATAGTGACGTGCCGGACGCCCGCGGCCGCGAATCTTCCCGGTCGATTCGAGGTTCTCGATTTGCCCGCTGTCCTCCAGATAGATGAGGTGGCGGCGAACTGCCGCCGGGGTGAGTTTGAGGATGTTAGCCAGGACAGAAGCAGTAATGGGGCCTTTTTCGATGATTAGGTCCAGAACGACTTGACGGGTGCCCTGATCATCCACGATTGCTGGCATCCCGTTCCCCTTTCATCAAAATCTTTACATCAACGATGACTTTCCTAAATCTAGCATATTTTCCCAAGCTAGTCATTGCTTAAAACCTGCCAAAAAAAGCCAAACTGCGGTTTTACTGGGAAAATTTGCGCAACATCAGTGTGCCAAAAATCAGTTTGCAGCCGGGCCGGTGCAGCGGCGGCCGGCTGAAACGCCAGCGACTTCTAAACGGGTTGAGGGCGAATCTATTCCGAAGAGGTTTTCCGAAACCACGGGGCTGACACCGGACGCAAAGACACCGAGGAAACGCCGGGCAACCCCAGAGCCAGCGCAGTAGCCAGTATCCCGACGACCGCGGAAGGATTGTGCATCTGTCCCGCAAAAATCGCCGCCACCGCCTGCCGCAACCCTACCCAACGCCGCGCCATAAACGCTTCTTCGGCTTCACGCTGAAAACTGCGCTCCGAGGCAGGAATCAGGGTTAAATCGCGAGCCAAGTACACCCGCAGAGCTTCGGAAGACCCGCCCGGCGTGGTGAAATAATCCACCAGCACGTCCCAGCGAGTAGCTTTCAAGTCGGCTTCCTCTTCCAGCTCCCGCTGCGCCGCACGCAGCGGATCCTCCCCGGCAATGTCCAACAATCCCGCGGGAATCTCCCACAAGGTCGCGCCCACCGGGTGACGGTATTGGTTGATTAGCAGCACTTCGGGCTCCCCCGAGGTACTGGCCGCACCTTCCCGCAGCGGAACGATGGCGACCGCCCCCGGATGCTTCACAAAATCTCGTGTTGCCACCCCATCGCCATAGCGAACCCGTTCAGTGAGCATGGAAAAAACTTTGCCCCTAAACACTTCCAGAGAATCCACCACGGGAAATTCAGTTCGTTCGTCCTCCGGTAGTTCCAAGCACGGTGGGGTATCGCTCATTTTTGTTCTCCTGTTTGTGGTATCTGGCTACTTTTGGTTGTTCGCTGGTTTTGTCCCACCAGGGAGCGCCGATAGAATCCCAGCCATTCGCTGGCGACCTGCTCTGTGGTTGGCCAGGTGGCGGCGCGATGCCGGGCGGACTCCTGTTTTTCGTACCAGATGCTGGGGTTGGCCAGTAGTTTCGTGATGGCTTGAGCTGTCGCCTCGGCATCGTCTGTATCCACCACGAGGCTGCCGATTCCGAGTTCCGGATCGTGGGACTGTCCCGCGGTTTGTTCCCCTCCGAGCAGGTTCTCACCCTGTTGACTGTCCATCGCTACCCCCGCAGGCAGCAAAATGTCTCGCAATTTCCCGACCGGGGCAGCCACAATCGGCAGCCCCAAGCTCATGGCTTCTTGGGCAATGAAACCCCGCGACTCCCATTCAGAAGTAATGACCAATACACTCGCGGCTTGTAACCAGGTGTCCAGGGACTTGCGCCACCCCAGGAAAGAGACCTGCGCATCGCTTCCGTAGGAGCGCAGACCCGCTAGCAGTTGGGGATCTCCGTCCCCGATAACCACCCCGGTGGCTGGATAAGTCACCCGCTGCATAGCGCGAACAAACCGGTCAAAACGTTTCTCTTGCTCGATTGGACCAATCCCCAGCACCAGTTGGCCACGGTTGCGCAGCCGTTCCGCAGCCGCCAGCTTGGCCCAGTTGCCCACCCGCTCCTTACGATTGAGCATTCCGGTTTGCAAGAGTTTCTCTACCCTGGGGCTGACCAGGAAAGATACCGCTGAGTCGGTATCTGCCGATGACTGTCGGTCAATCTTTGCGGTCAGGCGCAGCGACGAGCCCGAAATGAGCGAAGCCCGGTTATCCATCCACCGAAAGAGCAGCTGGCGCCAGAACGTATCGCGGCGTTCGTCGTTCAGTTCGTACAGCGATACTAAAAGCGGCGGAGTATTGGGGATAAACATGGTCAGTACCAGGACATACAGCGCCGCTTTCAGCCCGTGAACGTGAATGACATCAGAGTCCTTGAACACGTCTCGTGCCCGGCGCAACCGCCGCAAATTCGTACCCATCAGGAACAGTCTTCGCGGTTTCACAATCCACAGCGGCAAAACATTCTTCAGGCGATATAGCTTGGCGCTGGTGGGTTCGGCAATAATCTGAACATCGTGGCCTTTCGCCGCCAAAGTGCTCGATAGCGACACTACGAAAGTTCCCATCGAGTGTGAGGCTTTGCCCATCACCATGGTAATTATCACGATTCGCCTTCTTCCAAACGTTCTGTTTCAGGTTCTGCCGGGAGAGGATTCTGCGAGGGTAGGTTTTTCCCAAGGTTCTCAGTTGTTTCAACAGTATCGGGAGCACGGCGGGCCGAGCGAGTTTGTTTCCAAAACGGCGTGGCGATGACTTTCAGTCCCGGCAAGGTGCAGACTACCGTCACCAGACCGGCCCCGAGAGTGGCCCATAGCACCCCCAGAGGCAGGTTTAGGGTCGCGACCCCCGTATAGGCTAGGCGTCCCAAAACTCCGCCCAGGGCGGCTCCTGGAACCGCAACCACCAGGGCTTTCAACACCTGAACCGGAGAACCCACGTGGAGGCGTCCCCACATCATCAGCAGGTAGACCCCGGCCGCGCTCATACCCAAAGCGTTACCAACACCCAGAGCGATGAGCGTGGCGACACCGTTACCGCGCGAAGGCGCCAAAACGAGAATCAGCAACCACCCGCTTATGGCGGCTATCCCCCAACCTAGTAGCGCTGCGAAAAAAGAATGCCGCGCCCGGTTGACGGCGATAAAAACTCGTGACAGGTGATAGAGCAGAGCGTAGCCCACGAGGGCGGGAGCCATCGCCACGACTGCCACTTCCAGTCCCGGAATCGGCCGGTTCCACGCAAAAATCGCTGCCATACCGGGCGCCACCGCAATCAAACCGGCGACCCCCAACAGAGACAAACCGGCAATCAAGGCAGTGGAACTGGTGGCCAGCTCCCCCACTTTTGCCGTCTGTCCCGCCGCGAAACGCCTGGTGAGCAACGGGAACACGACTGTCGCCACCGGAAAAGTGAACAGCGCGTAGGGCAGCAGATAGATAGCTTGGGAATACTGGAAAACGTTGATGGTGCCTTCCACCCCGCCCCACCGGGTCAGGAATAGTGTGGCGAGCATATAGCCTTGAGCAGCCAGCAGGGCTCCGATACCGTAGGCTCCCAAAGTGAGGGCTTGCCGGAATTGTGCCCGCGGCATTTTCCACACAAGCTTGAGGCGCACCCCCACGTTCCAGACGGGAACGAAAAGCGGAACGCTCAGCACCAGCACCCCCGCGGTGGTTCCCCACGCCAGGGCGGCAATAGCGGTGTACTCGGTCGGGTCGGAGCCGCTCAAGGCACCATAGGCGGCATAGGCGCCGATGGTGACGACGGAGGAAAACGCCGGCATCAGGGCAGGCCACGCAAAGCGATGGTGGGCTTGCAGGATTCCTCCCAGCACCACGGCTATCCCATAGAGCGGAATCTGCAGAGCAAAGACCCGCAGAAAATACGCGGTCAGCGCATTTTGGGTGGTGACGTCGGACCCTACCGAAACGGGCAGTACCGCGGCGATGGGCTCGGCGGCTACGAACACCAGCAAACCCAGCGGAACCAGCAGGGTTAGTGTCCAGGTAAACAGTGCCGAGGCGATACGATTCACTTCGTCTTTCAGCGAGCCGGCAATGGCTTGAGCCAACAGGGGGATGGTGATGGAAGCCAAAGCGCCCCCGACTACGACTTCAAAAATCACGTTGGGGATTTGGTTCGCCGAAGCGTAGGCGTTGCCGACCGTGCCCGCCCCAACCCAGGTGGCTTGGGCCAACCATCGTCCGAAACCAAAAATCCTGGAGATGAGCGTCATCACCGCTACGGTCCCGGCAGCCCCCGCTAAGGCTGCTACCGGGTTCGTGACGGCTTTTTCACGCTTCCTCAAATTCGTCAACTCACCTTTCAAGCTGTTTTTCGTAACGCGCCGTTCTTCGCGCGGCCTCTACGCGGGCAGACGCCCCCAGTCGTCCCCAGCTTTCAACACCGGGTGGCTTTCGATGACTTTCGAGAAACTGATTTTTTCACTGGCCAAGGTCAGGGCAGCGATTGCACCCAACGTCACGAGGTTGGTGCGGGTCGTTCGTCCTTGCGACCAGGTTGCGCCCAAGGCCGCTCCCAGCGCGTTTGCGCCCGTGTCGCCCAACATGGTGACTTCGCGCAGGTCTAGGGGCAGGGCCGCGGCGATAACGGCACAGTTCGTTGCAGCCATCCGCCGACGCGCGGAGTAGCATCCGCTTTGTGCGGGCAAGAATCCGGCCGCGCCTCCTAGCAGCGCCACCTTGAGGGCTCGCCCCGGTCTCAAGTCCAGCAGATTAATCAGGTTTGCGCTTCCGGCAATGACTCCGGCCTGAATCAGCCAGCCCCAAACATCGCGTCGGGGCCGGGCTGCCACAGCTCCCGTGGCCATCAGGGCCAGCATCTTAACCAGGCCAGGGCTCAACCGGCCCTCTTTCAAAGCCCCGATGTGACCGCGTAGCCCTTTCGTAGATTTATTGGTGGTGTCGCTGTCAGACATATCGTCAAAGAACCCTGCCGCACCGCTGCCAGCTGCGGCCACAGCTACCTGCAACGCTGCAGAATTACCCCGTCCCGTAATTATCTGAGCCACCGGTAGCAGGATACCGACCGCTGCCCCGCCCCACAGGCTTACACTCCGGCCGTGGAAATTCGTGCGCTGGAAGTTAATCTGCATAACTCGCCTTCCGGTTTAGTTCCTGGGCTACTCTAATTTCACTGCGGTGCTGGTGCGGCGGGCGCCTCAGCCGGGGCGGGCGGAGCGGGAACTTCCGTAAAGGGCGGCACCAGTGCGGAGGCTTTCTGTTCGCTCCCCCAGGCTCCGGAGGTGCCATTCATGCGGGCCACCAAAGCAAAAGGTAGGGACAAGAGGGAAGTTTTCGTGCCGATGCTATCCACCGTGGGAACGGGGTTTCCGTCCGAACGCACCTTGGTCAACAGGTCGTTCTCTCCCTGTGCCGAACCGTAAAGAACCACGCCCGAGGCGAACGTGTTCAGGGTTTGGGCGAACTCGATGAGGTTATTCGTTCGTTTTTCCAACGCTTTCAGCTGTTTCTCGTTCTGTGGCTCCAGCGGGCCGGGACCCACGATAATCGCGGCGCGAGCCGGCTGGGACGCCGGGTTAGCGACCTGAATGAGGGGGGTTTCTTCCACTGTCAGGATTCCCGAGAGCGAATCGTTTTGGCCGGTGAAAATCAGCTGACCGACAGCGGCAGCCAATGTAGATTCCGGAGTGGTAGCGCGGGTGGCATCGCTCAAATACTGCCTGATTTGACCGGAAAGCGCCTCCCGGTAAGCCTGTTTCGCGGGGGAGAAAAAGTTGTCTTGCAAGTTAATCTGAGCGTTGACGGTACCGCCCGCCGCGGTAACGATTTCACTCACGGCTGTCACGTCTTCGGCCTCGGCATCGGGCAGCACCACCAGGGCGACCCCCGTACCTTGCAGGAATCCGTTAAATATCCGCGGCGCGAACTGTTCTATGGTCTGGTCTTGCACATTGATTTGAGACTGGGCATGGGTCAGTTGCTCATTGAGCTGGTTGCGATCTTCACGGAGTTTGTCGACTTGACCCGTCAAAGTATCCCCGATGGGATCGGCCAGCGGCCCGGCGCCGAGGATAATCCCCACCGCCAGAGCCAAGAAAACCGCCACCAGGGAAACCAGGTGATACCGAAAATCAATCATAAGTTTTCTTCCAATCTAACTTTCACAAATTCGCTTTTAACCAATCAAGCCCCTCAGGCCATGCCACCAAGCATCCATATTCGCAGCTACCAGCCCCAAGAAGGTCTGTCCGCCGGTGGTTGCACCCAGCGCCGCCAGCATCGCCAGCAGACCAGCCACAACTAGCAAGCCCATCTGCCAGTTTGTAATCCGGGGACGGTAAAGTTTGGAAACGCCCTTGGCATCGATGAGTTTGCTGCCAACTTTGAGACGAGTCAAGAACGTTGAGGACATTCCGGCACGTCCCTTGTCCAAGAATTCCACCAGGGTGGCGTGCGTGCCCAGGGCGACGATGAGTTCCGCGCCTTTCTCGTCAGATAAAAGCATCGTGATGTCCTCGGAAGTGCCGGCGGCGGGAAATACCACGTGATCCACCCCGAGTTCCTGCACTCTGGCCAAGCCGGGGGCTTTCCCGTTGGGATAGGCATGTACCACGATTTCCGCACCGCAGGTCAGTGCCTTATCGGTCACGGAGTCCATATCGCCCACCACCAGGTCGGGCTTTAAACCGTTCTCTAACAGCGCATCCGCTCCGCCGTCCACTCCAATCAGAATGGGACGATACTCGCGAATGTAGGGTTTGAGCATCTGCAGGTCTTCTTTGTAGTTGTAGCCGCGCACCACCATCAGAACCTGGCGGCCGGTAAAGTTCGTCCGTAAATCCGGCACACCCACGGAATCAAGAATCAAATCCCGTTCTTTCTTTAGGTATTCCATGGTGTTGGCGGTAAAAGCCTCAATCTGGACTCCCAGGGAGGCTTTCGCCGCCTCCATATTGGCGGCGTTCGTTTCCTCGGTTTGCCGCACCCCTTCCGCAACGAGTTTCCCACCACAAAATACCTGGTTGTCCCGGATTTCGACCCGTTGGCCCTCTTTCAGGCTCATGATGTCGGAACCCAAATCGTCGATGAGGGGAATCCCCGCCTCTATGAGGACTTTCGGTCCTTGATTCGGGTAGCGGCCGGAGGTGGACTTTTCCGCATTCAGTACCGCGGCGGGTTCGATTGCTTTCAGCGACTCAGCCGCAACCCAGTCCAAATCCTGGTGCGAAATAACGGCGACTTCCCCGGAGCCCAGTCGTTTTGTCAGGTTCTTGGTACGCGTATCGATGCGCACCAGACCGCCCAGACTGGCTCCTGTCTTTTGATTACGTTTTCGGCGAAACACTGCCATCATGACTCCGATTGTCCCACACGAGCCAGTTCGATTAACTCATCGGCGTGCGCAAGCGCCGTTTTTGTGAGTTTCGTACCGGAAATCATCCGCGCCAGCTCCTCGCGTCGTGATTCCTGATCCAAAACTGTAATCTGGCTCTGTCCGCCGCTCTTCGTGATCTGCACTTGGCGGTCTCCAAACGCCGCGACCTGCGCCAGGTGGGTCACCACGATGACCTGGTAGTCCTGAGCCAGGCGCGCCAGCCGCCTCCCGACCTCGATGCCGGCTTGCCCCCCAATCCCCGCGTCGACTTCGTCGAACACGAAAGTGCCGCGTGCCCCGGTGCTTTGCGAGTACTGGAGAGGCTGACCGGTTTGGGATAGCCGGGAACCTCTGCCTGCTAGGGTCACTTCCAGAGCCAGCATGATACGGGAAAGTTCCCCGCCAGAGGCTGCGCTGGATAATGCCAACACCGGGGCTTTCGGGTGGGGGCGCAGCATGAACTCAATACGGTCGGCTCCGTGGGCGCCCGGTTCCCGTTTGCGAACCTCCACGGTGACCCGCGTGTCTTTCATATCCAGACCCACCAGTTCCGCATTAATCGCCTTGCTGAGCGCACGCGCTGTCTTTTCGCGAGCCTCGTGCAGTTTTGCCCCCGCCTGTTTCACGGCCTGCGCCGCGGATTCCATCGCTAGGCGCAGTTGCTCTAAATGCTCCGTGCCTCCCTGCAATCCCTGCAGCTCGGTGACAGTTTCCTGCCAAGCCGTGCCCAAATTTTCCGGTTCCACTCCCAAGCGCAAACTCAAATCGGTAAACGTCGCCCGCCGACTTAACGCCTCCTGCAGCGCCTCCGGGTCAGCATTCAAATCTTGCAGATAAATCCCCAGCTCACGAGCCGCATCATCGAGGACGTAACCGGCTCCGCTCACGCTTTGCGCGACCTCTTGCAAGCTTGGATCCTCTTCGGAGGCCCGCTGTAGAGCTCGGGTGGCCACGGCTACCAAATCGGTGGCGGCCGGGGTGGAATCCGCTTCAATAGCCCCCAGTGCTGCCGCGACGTTTTCACGCAAACTTTCCACGTTGGACAGTTTCGCTACGCTGGCGCTAAGTTCCGTAAATTCGCCGTCCTCGGGCCGGAGACTGTCGAACTCTTCACAAAACCGTTCCAGCACTTCACGGCGGTGTTCGCGCTTTTCAGCGCTGGTTTCCCACTCAGTAAAAGCCTTCTGGGCGAGGCTCAAATCCTCCCAGTCCTCAAGGTATTGTTCCAGAGCACGCTGATGGGCAGCGTCTCCATAAGCGTCCAAAGCCTCGCGTTGGGCCCGCTCGGTGCGCAACCTTCCCTGCGCGGCTTGGCCGTGAACCGACACCAAGCTAGCACCGAACTCCCCCAAAATAGCGGCAGGAACCGTGCGTCCCCCCAGGTGAGCCTTGGAACGCGAATCTAGGGGCACCACTCTTGAGACCTCAGCAACACCGTCCTCAACCACGCCACCGGCTTCTTCCACGACAGCCCCAGCCACGCCATCCACCAGGAAACTACCCTCCACCACGGCCTTCTGAGCACCGTGGGAAACCAGTGCGGGCTCGACTTTTGCACCCAGCAGCCAGTCCAGCGAAGTCAGCAACATGGTTTTGCCGGCTCCGGTCTCGCCGGTAATGACGGTAAACCCCGGACCAAACTCCAGGGCAACGGAGCTAATCGTCCCTAAATTTTCAATCCGCAGTGATTCCAGCATTAGCGACCTCGCCACCCTTCTACGGGCAAGCCAAACTTTTTCACCAACCGGGCCGAGAACGGCAGGGACACCAACCGTGCCAGTTGCATATCGGTGGCGGACTTGGTAACCCGAATGGATGAACCCAGCGGCGCGGGCAAAATACGTCTCCCATCAGCCCAGACTTCGCAGTCCTGCACCTGTTGAGGCAGAACTTGAATCTCTAGTACCGACGACGGACCCAGCACCAGGGAGCGGGTAAACAAGCCGTGGGCAGCCAGCGGAGACAGCACCAAAGCTTGCACATCGGGCCACACCACCGGGCCGCCGACCGAAAAGTTATAGGCGGTAGACCCGGTGGGGGTCGACACAATCAAACCGTCCGCGCCGTACTCGGAAACCGCTTCCCCATCGACACCAAAAGCCAAAAGGGCGGGGTGGCCTTTATCGGTGCTCAGCACCGCAATGTCATTCGCGGCCCATTCTGATTCCACTGAACCATCGGGGTGACGCACTTCCACGTCAATACACATTCGTCGTTCCACCTGGTAGTCGCCACGCACCACGCGCTCACACAGCTCGCCGAGTTCTTCCTCCTCCGCTTCGGCGAGGAACCCGACGTGCCCCAAATTCACTCCGATAACCGGAACGCCTTGACGATGGGCGATATTAGCGGCCTCCAGAATGGTTCCGTCCCCGCCTAGCACAATGATGAGGTCGATTGGTTCCGAACTCGTGCGGTCCACCACGGTGATTCCGGCATTCTCCAAGTATCCGCGCACACTCGCCGCCGCCACAATAGCGGGCTCGCGGTAATGGTGGTGGAACACCATAATGGTTCGTTTTTTACTCACCGGATTGGGCCTTTCTTGCATATTTCTGGACTAGCTGCGGGCTGGGAGGTTGGTATTCACAAGTGGGTGCGGCCTCACTGGCTCCGCAGCAATCCGCGTATCCCCCCAAATCCTGACACGTATTGTCCCAATTTTGCGGCTGCTGGGGCGTCTCGCCCCCCGGCTTGCCCCGAACTTCCTGTTCCATAACTTTCCCTTCTGTTCACTTAATTTTCTCACACCACCACGTCAATGTGCCCCCGACGTCTATGGCTGAGGCCCTCTGGCAATAGCTTCCCCAACGGCGGTGTCCAACG
>ERZ1673752.3597-NODE-3597-length-14481-cov-11.376057_pt1 | contig 14481 bp, 11 predicted proteins | sample MGYA00580195_ERZ1673752 | MGnify/ENA primary metagenome ERZ1673752 (study PRJEB41218, sample SAMN15661744) | gut metagenome | host: Homo sapiens | place: Canada: London | collected 2015-08-20/2019-03-30 | study: EMG produced TPA metagenomics assembly of...
GTTTGAAAACCCCCGGCTATTCAAAGACCGTCCTGCGGACGGAAAACGCAGCGGCATGCGCCGCGCCCTTTTAGCTATTGGCATTTTTAATTGCGTGGGCAGCCGTATGTAGTCCCTTCATTTCGCAACCTGCCGCTGCATGGTGTTGCGCATTATTTTGCTACAGCCATTGCCGACCAACCGCCCGCCATAACCGGTACGCGATACTCCGCCTCCGCATTCTTGCAAAACCGTCCCCACATAACCCACGGCCCGCATGCATTTTCGCAAACCAATGCAGCCCCGTCCGTAGGACGGTCTCTCAATAGCCGGGGGTTTTCAAACCCCCGGATTCTTGCCTGTAAGGCAAGCCAGTCTGAAAGACTGACCCGCGTGACCATTCCCCGCCATGACCTGCGCACGTAATACCCATGGCCCGCCCAAATTTTTCGCAAACCAATGCAGCCCCGTTCGAAGGACGGTCTCTCAATAGCCGGCGGTTACCTACTGCCATATTAGCCTTGGTAAGCCTTACCCCATTAGCAATATGTAGAATATCTTCCATAAAGAAAGGTCTCATTTTACCCCCCACGTTAACATCTGTTTTCACTCTTTGGGTCTGAAGTAGTGCAATGCCTCGCTAAGCGTATCTTGCTCTACTTTCTTCATAAAGGCAGACATAAACTCCCAGTCAGGCGTACCATCAGCTTGGATAGGGAGCATCAACAAGAAGTGATTGAGCCTGGATTTATTGATTGCTCTGCCATGCCCAAATCGAGAACGCTGAGCAGATATGCTACGTGCGATAAATAACAGACAAAACTTATCAAATGAGAGCTTAGGATATAATGCTACTACATGGCTATCTAATGCAAATGAATACTCTTGGTAAAAAGCCAAACCTGCTCCTCCATCTCCATCCAAATTGAGCGTGATGCAATGCTGAGGGAACAAACCCTTTTCATTCGGAGACACAAAAGCCTTAACACCATTATCCCCCTTCTTTGCGGAAATTAAAGGGAGCTCTCCATCGACTAAGGAAGACATATTATTTTGATTTCCTTTAATAGGATTGAAGAAATCAGTAAGAGTAAATTCTTTCCATTCTCTATCATCCAATGCACCAAGAGTAATGATATGCTCAAGTAGTTGTGCTTCCAACTTGGGACGAACTTCCGACAAAAGTTCGTCCTCGCCTGCTGTATTATCGAAGAGATAGCCTCTTCCGTGAGTAATCATATTGAACTGAAAGGTGAGATAATCCGCCATCGTTTTGCGGAAGTCTTCCTCGGAGGGAATTTCATCATTGAAGTAGTAGAACGAATGCAACCATTCGTCCTCCGGTTCGATGGTGGTTTCCACACAAAACTTACTCTCTGACTTGGTTCTTCCGTGCCAAACATCAAGCAAATGCTGTTTACGGTCTTTGGCAGTACCATTATCCACTAACCCCACGTGCTTAGCTACAACAAAACCATCGTCCTCGAAGTTGATGAACCTGCACTTCTTCTCCTTGGGGTGTGGCACGCCTGCCGTAAAGATGGCGATACAAGGATTTGTACCGACACCGTAGAATGTATTATTATTCAACGTTATCACCCCTTCCAGCGTGTGATGCTTGAGGATATTACGCTTGATGGTTTTCTCAGTGGAGGTCTTTCCCGTAACAGAAGATTGCGGTATAATGACAATTGCCCTTGCGTCCTCGCTTAGGGAGTCAAGCAAATGTTCGGTAAAAGCGATTTCGTACTTATCAGGATCGTCTTTACTCCCCTGTGAATAGGGAGGATTCATCATTCCGACTGTGCAGTGCATCTCTTTTTGAAGCTTACTCGCAGACTCAACAAGGAAATCAAAGTTGTGCAAATTACTCTTGCCATCACCACGCAATATCATATTGGTTGTAGCAATAGTAAACATATAGTCTTGCAGTTCAATGCCCATCAATTGTTCTTTGCGGATAGAACGTTGTAGGTCTAAGTCACCCGTCTGTTGCAACATTGAGTGCATTGCTGCAATGAGAAAGCCTCCTGTTCCACAGCAAGGGTCGAGTACTCTGTCTGAGGTTTTCAATCCTATCAAGTCGCAGAATAATTCTGTAATATGTCTTGGAGTAAGAACGATCCCTAGATTTTGCCCATCCTTACCCGAGTAAGCCATAAACTCCCCATAAAACATACCTAAATAATCATCAGCGGACTTAGAATAAAGGATGGAACGATGAATACTCTCTCTTAAAAATTCGGTATATTCACGCAGAAGCGTTTTCTTGCTCTTGGGATCCTTATCGTTAATCTTACGATTATCTCTAATAACTGCAAACTGTGCCAAAATCTTATCTCGCTTGGTAGTGGGAGAAACATTAGCACGAGTAAGATTGGCTTCGATGGCATCATATATCTTCTTGCCATCGGATTTAACCGTGTCACCAGTAAGGTCGTCAATGGAAAACCCCTTAAAGCTTTCCTCTCGAAGAGCTAGCAGGATTCCCGAAACCACAAGCGGTTTCTCTTGATTAGTCAGACCTCCTTTCCAAAGCATCTCATGTAGCGTTTCTGCGTCTTTGAGTATCTCGGCAGTGGTCTTTTCCTCCTCGCTTTCTTCTTGTAAAATCTCACGATGGTAGTAACGATCTATATTATCTTCATTGAAATAGATAAAAGTTTCCACATCTGCCAACTCTTTAGGGTAGAGACTGTCATCCAAAAAAATCGGGGTAATACGATGACGTTTTTCGTCTCCAGAAACGCCAATAGCAATGACTTTCTTGTAATTTGTATGTTGAATTATGTGCCGTCCATAGTGTAACGCACCATTTACAGCATACCCTTTTTTGCTTGCGATGTCTTCGAGAAGATTGTTTTCCTCATCTCTTTGATCATGATAAGTAATGTCGGCTTTATTCTCGATAACCAGTACAAAATCTTTTACAACCCCTACAAACTCTGGCTTGCCTACATTCCCCGAACCTGCTTTTGAACCAGTCTTCAATGCTTTCTCTATCTCAGGAATATCCGAGCTTTGATAGCATAAATCTATATGAGCTGACTTCAGTAGCTCATAAACCCATAAATCGGTTTGTGCTTCTTTCTTTGCCATTTACTTAATCAAGTCTTTTGGAGATACCTCGAGGATGTCCGCCACTTTGAAGATGATAGTGAGGTTTGGTTGTTTTCGGTTACAGACGTATGCATTGGTGATACTGAAGCTCATGCCCAATTCTTTGGCGAGCCATGTTTGTGTGATGCCTCGCTTCTTCAAATGCTCCTTGATGAGGTTGCAGTGTTCTTTACTCTGTGCCATAATGCTATGGTATATCTTATTTCTCCACAAAGATATGAACTTATATTGAATAGGACGAAAAAAGGATGACGGTTTAAGGCTAATTCTAGATTGAGACCGCAGCAAAACTATTTTTAGGATGTGTTATCTAAGTTGCTTTTATTCAGCAATTTTGCACCATGAAAAAGCCAATGAGTACCACATCCCTCTTCGACATCCTATCCGAGGTGCGGGGGACCAAGCTGACCAAGGTTGCGCAGATTGATAGGGTCATAGACTGGGCACCGGTGGGGGCCGTCATCGAGACCGTGTACACCCAGGGTAGAGCCCCGACGGGCCGCCCGAGCTACGATGGCCTCATGCTTTTCAAGACTGAGCTGCTGCGCGTTTGGTACGGCCTGCGCGATGAGGGGGTGGAGGAGATGGTGAACGACCGCATCTCCTTCAGCCGCTTCGTGGGGCTGAGCCTCGCGGCGCCCGCGCCCGACAGCACCACGGTGCTTCGGTTCCGCCGCGCCATGGCCGAGGCCGGCGCGCTGGATCAGGTGCTCCGCGAGATCAACCGGCAGCTGGAGGCCCAAGGGCTCGTGGTGAAGCGCGGGGCCATCATCGACGCGGGCGCCACCGCCGCCAGCGCCTCCACCCGGCGCGCCGCGTCCTCCTCCGTCTCGCGCCCCAATCGTTTGAAATCCATACCAGCTCCCCCTACGTTTTTTGCCCCGTTGCCTTTCCCATTCCCGCAGCAATTTAGGAAAAATCTGCCGCACCGCCACCCCGCGAGCTGCGGAATGCATCGTAACCTCGGCGCAAGGGGGGCAGAGTAGCCCGCCCGTAGCCCAGCCTCCCAATAGCCAGCGGGTATCTCCTCCCCCACCCGAATTCTTCGTTTAAAGCAAACAAACATTGGGCTGATGGGTTTCATATAGAGGTTATTGGGCGTAGAGCTATGGAAAATCACGAGGAGAATAAAAGGGCGGTAACGGAGGCCGCGGCGCGCTATGGGTATGATGCCGGCGATATTGCCGTCATGGAGCAAGCGCGCGATGCCATGCGGGCGCATGAGGACCGCATTGAGGAGATACGGGCCTGGGCGCGTAACGCCGGGATAAAGCGAATCGGCATTGCCCACTGCGCGGCGTTAACCCGAGAGGCCGCCGCCGTGCAGGAAATGCTATCCGATGAGTTTGAGGTCATGCTGGCGGGCTGCAAGGTGGGGCGCATACCGCTGGGCGACCTCCTTGACGATGGTAGCACGAGCCTGGCCTGCAATCCCATCGGGCAGGTGAAAATGCTAGAGGAGTGGGGGAGTCAGCTGAACGTTGTCATCGGGCTATGCCTGGGGCATGATATGCTTTTCAGCGGCCATTCAAAGGTGCCCACCACCACCCTCATCGTGAAGGATCGAAAGTATCGGCACAATCCCATGCAGGCGATACAGCGGGACGAGGCGAAGGAGTAGCATTTGGAAAGAGGGTATGGTTGCCTAGCGCTGCCTTCGCCGTGTAGGGGCTGATAGGCGAGTCTTCCATGCACGACCGGCTGAGTGCCGCGGAATGGAGACTCGCCCATGGTTACCCCCTAAATCACTCTGCGTCAGCCACGCCCAGCTCCCGCAGCGCCGCCTCTACCTCCCTATTCGGAATGCACAGCTCGCAAAGCTCAAACATTGACATACCCTCCAATCTCTCAATTTTTTTAATCGTTAGGAATCCCATCTGGAGGAGTAGCCGTAGCAAGCTTATAGAGCGAAGCTCCCACGGACGGAGCACACTGTCATCCAGTCTAAGGCTCCTAAGCCGGTGCATCGTCAACTCCTCCTGCTGCACAATCATATCATGCAGGAAGGCGGGCGCGCCGTTCGCGTACCAGTAGTTGCCGTACTCCTGCCCATTGAGTGCCGACAGTAGGCTGGCGGGATGGAAGAGGGGCGCCTCGGACCGGGATGAAAATTTATAGCCGCCATACATTTCACCGAGCTGCGCGAAGGCCTCCTCCAGCGTCTGCCCCTGGCGTTGCGCCAGCTGCTCCACCCCGGCTGCAAAATTTTCGCGCAGCTCCTGCTCCGTGAAGCCGCACGTCTCTGCGAACCTGTCTGTAGTGCTAATGTCGTTCAGGTTGTTAAACCCGCTAAAGATGCCGGGCACCGTGAAGCGGGTAATGCCCGTTAGCAGAACGAATTCAAGATGATCTTCAGAGCCTTTGACCACCCCATAGGTGCCCCACAAATCGCGCTGAAGGCTCTCCAGTAGATCCTTATTGGTAAAAACATCCTGCAGCGGCCGGTCGTAGTCATCGATCAGCACCACCGCCCGCTGCCCCGTCTTCGCGTGCGCTGCCTCCATAATGTGTCTGAACCGAATCGACAAAACATCCTCGTACATCACCTCCTCCACGCCGTACTCCTTCTCCCACTGCGCCATGAGCGTCTTCAGGTACTCGTTAACCTCCTCCGTCTTGGTAAAGGTTACCCCATCGTAGTTGATCAGCAGCACGGGGTGCTTAGTCCACTCCTTCTCTAGCTGCCCCATTGCCAGCCCCTCGAAGAGCTCCTTTTTGCCCTCAAAGTACGCCTTTAGCGTTGAGATCATCAGGCTCTTACCGAAACCCCGCGGCCGGCTGTAGACGTAGTACATCCCTTCTTGAACCATACGGTATAGCGACTCGGTCTTGTCTACGTACACTGCGCCGTCTCTCCGCAGCTTCTCAAAATCCGCTTGCCCCATCGGGTATTGCATCTGTTTTTCCATGGTTGTCTCCTCCTTAAAGCTATTTCTTCCCGTGGCGTAAAGATACAAAAAAAATGGATATTCTACGGTTTTTGCACATCCTGAACTCCTTGCCGTCCGCTGTTCCCCTGGGCTACCTTTTATCCCCGACCAACTAGCCACCTACTTACCACCCCCTTCGCATCAAATTCGGATTTCTCCGGAGAAATCCGAATTTGATGCGAAGGGGGTGCGACCCTGAGGCAACCCGAATTATCCCCCAATGCAGGGATTACGCTGTGCCAGCTCCGCTGTAATCAAATTATAATCAACGGGTAATGATTTTTCCTCCCCTACAGTGCAACATTGAGAGGCTTTATACGTTTAAGCCTGTGAAAACTTAGGAAACTTTGTTGGGTTTTTGAGTTTTCTTGCTACCTTCGCGGTGGTTTGATGGGACGAAAAGGGGTGATGGGGTAGCGAGAAAGAGTGTAAAACAGGTGGAATGGATATGGAAGAACAGCGCAGAAAGATCCTCATTGCGGCGGGCAACGAGATGTTGGCGAGGGGCATCCGGGCTGTTACGATGGATGAAATCGCAGCGAAGCTGGGGATGTCAAAAAAGACCATCTACGCCTACTTCAAGGACAAGGATGAGATTGTGGAGGCCATCTTCGCGGCCCACTTTGATGAGCAGTGGAGGGGTGCTGCGGCGGAGCATAGCAGCCCCGTTGAACGGTTGCTGGTGCGTATGCAGGAAGAGGTGCAGCAGCACCACGCGGTTTGCCCCCAGTTTTCGGAGGATTTGAAACGGTACTACCCAACGCTTCTCTCCGACTTCTTGGTTCGCCGGCGGGAGTACGCCCATAGGGAGATAGGCAATTTGCTCATGGAGGGCGAACGGGATGGGGATATTCGGGGTGATATTGATAGGGAGGTGGTGGTAGACCTCTTGACGGAGCTTCCCGACATGCTGCTCCATAATGAGCGGGTGGCAAGCCTTGGCTATTCTCCGGAGCGGCTACGCTTCGCCATGCAGGAGCTCCTGTTTAAAGGGCTTCTCACGGAGGCGGGGCAGCAGAAGCTGCAGGAAATTTACAAACAGCGGGGCGAGAAGGGTAACGAATAGAAAAACAACAGTAAAACATGCAGATTGGAATGCGTAATAGTAGAAAGTGCAGGTTAGGGCGATGGCGAACCGTAGCGGTGGCCGTGTGGCTTTGCGCCGCGGGGGGCGGCATGGCCACCGCGCAGCCGGCCGGCGCTGCGCCTATGTGTAGCGACACGCTGCATTTGTCGCTCAGCGAAGCGGTGAGCCTTGCCATGGAGCAGAACTTGGGCCTCAAGGCCTCGCGCCACGGCGAGGAGACCTCCCGCTACGGCGAGCTGCAGCAATGGAGCAACATCATGCCGACCATCAGCGCCAAGGGCACCTACAATAGGCAGGTGAAAAAACCGGTGATGTTTTTTCCGGAGGACTCCCCCATGGCGAAAATGGGTAATAGAACCATGGAGATAGGCTCTGACAACAGCTATACGGGGGCAATCACCGCCACGCTGCCGCTACTGGCCATGCCCGCCTACCGCAGCATCCAGAGCAGCAAGGTGGATAGGGAAATAGCGCAGGAGCAGACCCGCAATGCGCGGGTGGGGCTTGCGGGGCAGGTGAAGCTGGCCTACATCGGCATTCTGCTCGCGGAGAAGTCGCTGGAGGTGATGGACTCCAGCATGGCCACCGCGGAGCGTACGCTGCGCAACGTGGAGAACCTAACCCGGCAGGGCGTAACGGCGGAGTATGATTTGGTGCGGGCGCGGGTGCAGGTGAGTAACCTTAAGCCTATGCATGTGCAAGCGAAGCAGGGGCTTGAGGCGGCGCGGCTCTCCTTCAAAACGTTGCTAGGGGTGGGCGACACGGTGGCGGTGGACCTTACGGGCACCCTCGACGCGCTGGTGGAGGCGTTTGATGAGACGGCTCTTCTAGAGGAGAATACATTGGAGCATAACAGCAACCTCCGCCTCATGGAGCTGCAGGGCGAGAAGCTGCATAGGCAGTACCAAGCGGTGCGCGAGACGCTATGGCCGACGCTGGCGGCATTTGCAAACTACCAGATCAATACGCAGGCGAATAATTTTGACTTTGAAAAATACAACTGGGTCAACTCGTTCGTGGTGGGGATCCAGCTCGATGTGCCGCTGTTTTCGGGGCTGCGCAAGCATTGGCAGATGCAGCAGGTGAAGATAGGGCAGCGGCAGCTCGCCGAGCAGACCGCCTACACGCGCGACATGATGCGGGTGCAGGTGGTAACGGCGCGGCAGCAGATGATGGCCGCGCGGGAGTCCATGCTGGCGAGCCAGGAGGGCGAGGCGATGGCCCGGCAGGGGGTGGCCATTGCGCAGGCCCGTTTCGCCGCAGGGGCGGGCACGCTGCTTGAGCTGAACGACGCGGAGATGGCGCTTACGCAGGCGTCGCTTAACTACCATAAGGCGCAGTATAGCTTTGTGCAGGCCTTCGTGCAGTACATGCAGCTCCGCGGCGAAGAGGCGTAGCGGGGGCAGGGAGCGCCGGTTGGCAGAATGTGAGAATGGGGTAGACATGAACAGTAGGATTGAAAGTAAAAGAAGGGGGTGTGAAACCATGGGTACAATAGGGGTAAAGCGGGCGGTGGTGACGCTCGGGGCTGCGGCCGTGCTGTTGGGCGCGGCGGCGTGCGGCGGAAAAGGTAAAAACGAAACGGGGTCCACGGTGCTCGTGGCGCAGCAGGACACCACGGCCCGGCTGGTGAAGACGGAGCGAGCGACCATTGATACGGTCACGGCTTTTGAGAGCTACGCGGCGCAGGTGATGCCGTTTGAGGAGAATAGCATCACCGCGGGCATTGCGGCCCGCATCATGTCGCTGAAGGTGGACGTGGGGGACCCGGTGCGTAAAGGGCAGGTGCTGGTGCAGATGGACCCCACCATGCTCCTGCAGCAGCAGGCGCAGTTCGCCACGCTGACCCGCGATTACCAGCGCATTGACACGCTGCGCAAGGTGGGGAGCGTATCGCAGCAGCAGTACGATCAGGTGAAAACGCAGTACGAGGTGACGAAGGCGGCCGTGGCCAACTTGGAGCGGAACGTAACCCTCACCTCGCCGATTGATGGGGTGGTGACGGGGCGCTACGCGAGCGAGGGCGACCTCTTCACCATGGCGCCGAGCGCCGCGGCGGGCGGCAAGGCGGCCATTCTTACCGTGATGCAGATCGACCCCGTCAAGGTGCTTTTCAGTGCGCCCGAGGCGTTCTACACGCAGCTCAAGAAGGGCCAGCGGGTGGAGATTACCCTGGATGCCTACGAGGGCGAGCGGTTCTATGGCCACATTTATCGCATCGCGCCGAGCATTGACCCGGCCACCCATACGTTTGTGACGGAGGTGGCCGTGCCGAACGGCCATGGGAAAATCCGCCCGGGGATGTTTGCCCGCGCGCAGGTGGATTTCGGGCGGCACGCCCGGGTGATGGTGCCCGACCTAGCGGTCAACGAGCAGCGGGGGTCTGACAGCCGCTACGTCTACACCGTGGAGGGCGGCAAGGCGAATCGGGTGGAGGTGATCACGGGGCGGCACTACGGCGCCCGGGTGGAGGTGCTTACGGGCCTGAAGGGCAACGAAGAGGTGGTGGTGGAGGGGGCGGCATCGCTGCGGGCGGGCGCTCCAATAAGGGTGGTCGAAAGGCGTTAGTTTCGGAAATGGTAAGTAGCTATAGGTCATGAAAATATACGAAGCGTCGGTTCGTAAGCCGATTACAACGATCCTTATTTTTATCGGGGTAATCCTGTTCGGGCTCTACTCCATGACGCGGCTGCCGATTGACATGCTGCCCGAGATCGATCCCCCGTATATCTCCGTGGTAACCTTCTACCCTGGGGCGAGCGCGGAGGATATTGAGACGAATATCACCAAGGTGCTGGAGAATAATCTCAATACGGTGTCCGATCTCAAGGAGCTTACCTCGACATCGATGGATAATGTCTCCATGCTGACCATGGAGTTTGAGTGGGGGTCAAACCTCGATGAGGCGGCCAACAGCATTCGGGATGCCCTTTCGCGGGTTACCCGGCTGCTGCCGGATGGGGTGGAACAGCCCACGCTGCTCAAGTTTAACACCAGCATGATTCCCATATTGCAGTACGTGGTGACGGCCGATGAGAGCTACGACGTGCTGCCCGAGCTGCTGGAGGACGTGGTGGCAAATCCGCTGAACCGAATAAACGGCATCGGGGCGATAAACATTGATGGTGGTGGCGAGCGCAAGGTGATGGTTGACGTGGACCCCATCAAGCTGGAGGCGTACAATCTCACAGTGGAGGCCATCGGCGCGGTGCTGGCGAGCGAAAATGCCAACGTTCCTGCGGGTACCCTTGACCTTGGCAACACCACCAGCGCGCTGCGCGTGCAGGGCGAGTTTGCGCGTAGCAGCGTAATTAAAGACTTGGTGGTGGGGCAGTTTCAGGGTAAGCCCGTCTACCTGCGCGATGTGGCGCAGATAAACGACTCGCTGGCCAAGCAGGATTTCGTGGCGCGGTGCAATGGGCATATGGCGGTGCGTATATCCATCCAGAAGCAGTCGGGTGCTAATACGGTGGCCGTGGTGAAGGCTGTGCAGGCGGCCATGCCGCACCTGATGCGCAACCTGCCACCCGACGTGGAGGTGCAAGAGGCCTTCAACTCGGCCGAAGAGATTCAGAATAGCGTCAATAGCCTATCGGAGTCGGTAGTTTACGCCGCGCTGTTCGTGGTGCTGGTGATACTCTTTTTCTTGGGGCGTTGGCGCGCCACGTTTATCATAGTACTCACCATCCCGGTGTCGCTCATTGCGGCGTTTATATACCTCAATTTTTCGGGGAACTCACTGAATATCATATCGCTCAGCTCGCTATCCATCGCGATAGGCATGGTGGTGGACGATGCCATCGTGGTGCTAGAAAACATCACTACCCACTTGGAGCGGGGGAGCTCGCCCAAGGAGGCGGCCATCTACGGCACGAACGAGGTGGCGCTCTCGGTGGTGGCATCAACGCTGACCATCGTAGCGGTGTTCCTCCCGCTGACCATGATATCCGGCTTTAGCGGAATAATGTTTAACCAGCTGGGTATGAGCGTTACTATAGTCATCAGCGTTTCCATAGCGGCGGCGCTAACGCTCACGCCGATGCTTGCGTCGCGCATATTGAAGGCCCGTAGCAAGCATTTCCGTGCAGAGGGGAACATAGTGCAGCGGGGCATAAACTGGTTTCTCTCCAAGCTAGACATCGGATACGCACGGCTGCTCACCTTCTGCACGCGGCATAAGGCGGGCGTAATAATCGGTGCAACGCTGGTGTTTGTGGCATCTCTGTTCCTATTCCCGAACATCCGCAAGGAGTTCATGCCGCAGACTGATAGCGCGCGCGTGCAGGCCACGATACATCTTACCAACGGCGTGCGCGTGGAGTACACCGGCGCGCTGGTGGAGAAGATTGAAAAGCAGCTTGAGGCGGAGATCCCCGAGATTAACTTGCTCTCCACGAGCTACGGGTCGGCGGGGTCGAATAATCTGTTCGCCGCATTCAATGCGAATGGGTCGCACATCATCAACATGGATGTACGGCTCGTAAAGTCGCGCTACCGCCACCGCGATGCGAATGAGATTTGCGACCAGGTGCGCGCCATTTTGGCGCAGTACCCGGAGGTGGAGAAGATGAAGGTGCAGGTGAATAGCGGGCGCGGCGGTGGGGGCACCGGGGCGCAAACCGTGGATATCAATGTGATAGGGCACGATTTGGACAGGATGACGAGCGTGGCTGAGGCCCTCGCGGAGAAGATGCGCCACGTGCAGGGGGTGCGCGATGTTGACGTGCAGCGTGACCCCTACAAGCGGGAGTTCAACATAGAGTTTGACCGCGAGCGGCTCGCGATTATGGGGCTAAATACGGCAACGGCATCGCAGTTCGTTAGCCATCGTATCAACGGGATGGTGGCCACCAAATTCAGAGAGAATGGGAAGGAGTACGATGTGCTGGTGCGCTACGCGGAGCCGTTTCGGCAGTCGGTGGCGGACGTGGAGAACATAACGCTCTACACCAAGAAGGGGCAGCCCTTCAAGCTGCGCGAGGTGGCCACGGTGCGGCAGATATACTCACCCCCATCAATCAAGCGGGAGAATCGGCAGCGGGTGGTGAAAGTGCAGTGCATGCTGCAGCAGGCCTCGATAGATAAGGTGGTAGACGCGGTATGGAAGGCTACGGAGGAGGTGTCGATTCCGCAAGAGATCTCAATCGGGGTGGGCGGAACGGCGAAGGATCAAGCCGAGAACAATAGCGATTTGATGCTGCTCCTTGTGCTCGTGGTGGTACTCGTTTACATCGTAATGGCCTCGCAGTTTGAGTCGTTTCGGGCGCCGTTTATCATCATGCTTTCGTTGCCCTTTGCGTTTAGCGGGGTGCTGTTGGCGCTGTGGCTGACGGGGAATGCGCTGAATATGATTTCGATGATTGGGGCGATTATGCTGGTAGGGATTGTGGTGAAGAATGGGATTGTGCTGGTGGACTACACCAATCTGCTGCGTGCACGGGGCCTATCGACGATGCACGCCGTGGTGGAGGGTGGTAAATCGCGACTGCGCCCGGTGCTTATGACCTCGTTAACAACGATTCTCGGCATGGTGCCGCTGGCGATAAGCCACGGCGAGGGGTCGGAGATGTGGCGCGCGATGGGCGTGGCGGTGATTGGGGGGCTAAGCTTCTCGACGTTACTGACGCTGCTGGTTATACCCACGGTGTACGCGAGCTTCGTGGCGGGCGGCGTGCGGCGTAGCAGACGGAAGCAAGTAAAGGCCTTGAAGAGAGAACAACAAGCAGCATTGGAGGCGTAGCGATGAAAGCAGTATTTGTGGTATATAATCAGGCGCTTAGCGATCAGGTGGCGCGCGCGGTGAGGCGAGTGGGGCTTCGCGGGTATACGCAGTGGCAGGGGGTGCGCGGGAGCGGGAGCCGGGATGGTGAGCCGCATTTGGGTACGCACACGTGGCCTGCAGTGAATATGGCCATGCTGATTATGGCGCCCGATGGGGCGAGCGAGGAGTTGAAGAAGGCGCTGCGGGCAATCGACGCGCAGAGTCCGCAGCAGGGGCTGCGGGTCTTCTCGTGGACGGTGGACGAGGAGTAGCGATTTAAGGTTAGGGATGTAGGTAACGGCGGGGCGTTGACCCCGCCGCTTTTTGTTGGGAAAAACGGAAAGCATGTAGGGGCGGGGGCGGGATGGCTAGAGTGGTCAATGGGCGGCGGTCACTATTGTTGCGGTATATGCGGCTAGCAGGGCGGTTTGAATTGGGAAAAAGTACTCGTTGCGATAGGATTTTTGAGGCGAGATGCGCAATCGTTAAAAAAGTTTTTGTTGCTATTTTTAATGGCTAACTATTGATTGATAGGTAGTTAATGAATTGATAGACGTTGCTATTTTGCATTGTTGTCTTGTAGTGGTTTTGAATTGAAAAAATAGGTTTACCTTTGCGCCGTTGTTTTATCAATATAGTTCTGTACTTATGAACATTTTTGTGGGAAGTCTTCCGTTCAGAGTTGGGGAAGAGGAATTGGGCCAGCTGTTTTCGCAGTATGGCGAGGTGTCAAGCGCGCGGATCATCAAAGATCGGGCGACTGGTCGTAGCAAGGGCTACGGTTTCGTGGAGATGCCGGATGATAGCGCGGCGCAGCGTGCCATAGACGAGCTGGACGGCAGCGACATGGGCGGTCGTAAGATCGCGGTGAACAAGGCGCAGGAGCGTGAGGCGCGTCCGCGCAATGACCGCGGCTACGGCGATCATCGTGGTGGCTACGGTGACCGTAATCGGGATAACTACTAGTAGTGGAAAAGTAGAGTTCGCGGTTGCGGTGGACCCGCGCAGCGGACGGGACGATGGTTTTGTGAGAGTGGTGTCAGTGGTGTAGCGAGATTGCGGCGTAGGGGCTGAGGATATACGTGATGTTTACGCGCGGCGTTTCTGAGGAGGAAACGCCGCGTTTTTTTTGCTTTTCGCTCCTGCGAAGTGGGGATGCGCATTAGCGTTGCAGGTGGTGGCGGAGGGTCACGCGGGTCAGTCTTTCAGACTGGCTTGCCTTTCAGGCAAGAATCCGGGGGTTTAAAAACCCCCGGCTATTGAGAGACTGTCCTACGGACGGGGCTGCATTGGTTTGCAAAAATTTGGGTGGGGTCGGGGTATTGCGTACCGGTTATGGCGGGCGGTTGGCAATGGCTGTAGCAAAATAATGTGCAAGAACCATAGCGCTGCAGGTAGCGAGATGTAGGGGGACCACGTACGGTTGCCTACGCTATTGAAGCCGCAGGGATTTAGGAGGGCGCGGCGCAGCCGCTGCGTTTTCCGTCCGGAGGACGGTCTTTGAATAGCCGGGGGTTTTCAAACCCCCGGTACATTTGCCCAAAGGGCAAAAACAGTCTGAAAGACTGACCCTGGCGGGCTATTGCATAAGTAAATTCAATGTG
>ERZ1673752.3601-NODE-3601-length-14475-cov-4.221290_pt1 | contig 14475 bp, 8 predicted proteins | sample MGYA00580195_ERZ1673752 | MGnify/ENA primary metagenome ERZ1673752 (study PRJEB41218, sample SAMN15661744) | gut metagenome | host: Homo sapiens | place: Canada: London | collected 2015-08-20/2019-03-30 | study: EMG produced TPA metagenomics assembly of...
TGTGGGACAAACAGTATACAGCTATATGGCGTACAGATCCAAATACCATATCAAAACAGAAAGGAACAAACACTATGAAACGGATTCTCTCCCTATTGCTGGTAGCAGTCATGTTGGTGGGTCTCTTCCCCTCCACGCTGGCCGCAGACAGCAACCCGGAACCCCGGTCGCTGAATGCGACAGAACTCACCGGCCTGTCCCGGCTGGATGAGGAAAAGCAGGAGCCGGCAGAAAACCGGCAGGAAACCCCGGGTTATCAGCCCGAGGACCTGGTGACCGTCATTGTCACCCTGACGGATGAGCCTGTCCTGGCTGGTTTTGACCGCTCTTCGGTCTCCGGCATTTCCGCCGGCGAAGCCGTCAGCCAATACCTGACCGACAGCGCTGCCGAAACCCGGCAGGCGCAGCTCCAGCAAGCCCAGAGCAATCTGCTGTCCGCCATGGGCCAGGATGTGAAGCTGGTCTCCCAGTGGACCAATCTGGTCAACGCAGTGGCCGTGGAAGTCCCCTATGGCCGTCTGGCTGAAATCCAGGCCATGGACGGGGTGGAAAGCGCCTACGTACAGCATGTGTACGACCGGCCCATTGAAGAGACGGGCACCCTCTCCCAGGAGGGCACCCACGGCTACAGCTACGACCTGGTGGGTCTGAGCGGCGCCTGGGAGGCCGGATTTACCGGCAAGGGGATGCTGGTGGCTGTGCTGGACACCGGCCTGGACCTCACTTGGGCCAGTTGGGGCGATTCCTCCAATCTCAATGTTGGCGTCCGCCGGGTGCACCAGGCTTTCACAGAGGATTCCTTCCGGAACGATCCCGATGACGCCAAGAACGGCTGGGAACTGCGGTACACAGAGGAGTCCATGGCCCGGCTGCTCCAGTCCACCCAGCTCCGGGCAAACACCGGCTCTGAGGGTCAGCACATTATCTATGCGCACAACGACCCTTATAAGAACCGGAAGGTACCCTTTGCTGCCGACTATGCCGATGGGGACCTGAATGTGCAGCCCCGCGACAGCAATCACGGCACCCACGTGTCCGGTACTGTGGCCGGCTATGCTGAGACCGAGGAGGGGGAAGTCATCTTCTCCGGCGTGGCTCCAGATGCTCAGATCCTGGCCATGAAGGTCTTCCCTGACGCAGACGGCGGCGCGACTGAGGCCTCCATCCTCAACGCCCTGGAAGACACCGCCGTTCTGGGCGCCGATGTGGTGAACCTGTCTCTGGGTTCCGACAACGGATTTGCTGATGACGGCTCCGCCGCCAGCGCTGTTTACAAGCGGCTGAATGACGCCGGCATTCTCTTTATGACCTCTGCCGGTAACGCCGGTTACTCCAGCGTCAACAACAATTACGGTGGCAACACCCTGACCTCCGATCCGGAGATCTCCATGATGTCCTCCCCTGCCATTTACGGCTCCAACCTGGCCGTGGCCTCTATGGAAAACACGGTTCAGGCTCAGTCCACCCTGACTTGGAGCGGCCTGGACGGGCAGGAGCACAAGATTGCCTTCCAGGACTCCACCGGTGTAGCCATGAAGTACAAGTTCGCCGGCCAGGGCGCCGTGAATGTCATCCCTGTGGATGGTTACGGCACCTATGAGGACTATTCCAACGCCGGCTTCCGCAACTACTATGGCAGCGGCGAAAAGGGCGAGACTGGCATTGCCCTGGTGAAGCGGGGCGGCGGCATCTCCTTCGTTGACAAGATCAACATGGCTACACGGTTCACCTGGTCTTACTATGACAGCGAGAAGGGAACCTATGTCGCAGAATCTCCGGTGAAGGCCGTCATCATCTATGACGAGGATCCCGAGGCCACAGAGCTCATCAACATGAGCACCGACGGCAGCTACCTGACCTCCGCGTTCATCACCGGCAAGGATGGCGCCGCCCTGGTGGAGGCCGCCAAGGCCGCCATGAGCGCTGGTTCTTATGCCTCTCTCACCGTCCAAAAGGAGGATGAAGTCATCTCCTCCCCGGAGGGCGGGAAAATGTCCACCTTCTCCTCCTGGGGCGCAGGTCCCAGCCTGGAGCTGAAGCCGGAAATCACCGCCCCCGGCGGCAACATTTGGTCCACTGTCATGGACACCACCTATTCTCCCGCCAAGCCCGGCGGCCTGTATGACGACTACGAGGGCTCCTATGGCATGATGAGCGGCACCTCCATGGCTGCCCCCCACATGACCGGCCTCACCGCTCTGGTGCAGGAATATGTCCAGAAGGAGCTGGGCGTCACCGCCAAGGTTCCCACGAGCAATCTGGCCCAGCAGCTGCTGGTAAGCACCGCCTTGCCCCTTCAGGATGAAAACGGCGTGTATTATTCTCCCCGCCAGCAGGGCGCTGGTCTTGTCAATGTGGATGGCGCGGTGAAGACTCCTGCCTATATCAGTGTCCAGGGCCAGAAGGTCGGCAAGCTGGAGCTACAGGACGACTGGACCAGACAGGAATACGGCGGCGGTTTCCGCATGAACTTCACCGTTCACAATTTGTTTGACCAAGAGCTGACCTACAACATGAAGGCCGTCCTCCTGGTGCCCGGTACCGACACCGTGGAGACCCAGTATGGCACGCGGGATGTGATGCTGGCCAGCGATGTACTCCTGCGTGAGGTGGATCTGGGCTCGGTGACCGTCCCTGCCTCCGGAATCGCAGATGTAAAGAAGATCGTGCCCCTCACCGAAGAGGAGAAGGCCGACCTAAATGCCAAGTTCAAAAACGGTACTTACGTGGAGGGCTTTATCATCCTCACCGACGCCTCTGAGGCAGAAGAGAAGAATCCTCAGATCGGTCTGCCCTTCCTGGCCTACTACGGCGACTGGACGGATGCTCCCATCTTCGACTCCGCCCTGTGGGTGGACGAGCCCACCGATGGCGAAAATGTCCTCAACAATGAGGCTGAGTGGGGCGTCAGCATCCTGGGCTATACCGATGGATATTCCTACTACAATCTGGGTCAGAACCCCTTTGATTCCAACTCCGGCAATACCCAGCAGGTATTCCATCCGGAAAACATCACCATCTCTCCCACTGGCTTCTTTAAGTGCGTCAATGACTACGTTCTGTACCAGAAGCGGGAAGCCAGAGTGATCGTGGTTCAGGTGACGGACGCCAAGACTGGCGAAGTATATTACCAGGACTACTCCGCCATGCAGTTCAAGACCTATTATGACCAGAACTACGGCATGGCCATCCCCTCCTCCCTGTACTACTTCACCAACTCCGACTACGGCGGCAGTGGAGTAGGCGGCGCCCCTCTGCCCAGCGGCACCGAGTGCATTTACACCATCACCGCCTATGGCGCCGGTGACTTCCCCATGACCTATGACGAAAGCGGCCGGGAAGTAGTGGATTATGAGGAAATCGCCTCCGGCCTGTGGTATCCGGAATTCAACGGCCACCGCATCGACATGACCGGCGACGTGATCTCCGTCCCTCTGCGGGTGGACTCCGAGGCTCCCCAGCTGGAAAACAGCGCAGTGTCTGTGGAAGTGCAGGACGGCAAGACCACCATCAGCGGCAAATTCACTGACGACGGCGCCATTGCCTCTGTAGAGGTGGTGCCCCTGGTGAAGAGAACCGCCAAGAGCGATCCGACCCGTGTGGACTACGCCATGGACCGCAACAACTCCTTCTATGCAGAGTACATCTATGACGCCGGAGTGGGCGAATGGACCTTCACCGCTGACGTCACCGAGTACAGCCACGTCAACGAGACCTACGAAGGCGAAAACAACATTTATGACTTCCAGTGGACCGGCGATGTGTACATCTTCGGCGGCGACTATGGCGGAAACGACCGGGCCTATGCCGTTACGGTCGATTCCACGCCGGGCCTGGTGCTCTCCACCACTTCCGCTCTGCTTTATGTGGGCAGCAGCTTCGACCTGAGCATCACCAACAACACCGGCTCCGATGCTCCCCTCACCCTCACCTCCAGCAACCCCGAGGTGGCCACCATTGATGAATTCAGCCATGTCAAGGCCCTGAAGGCCGGTCAGGCCGTGATGGAAATCACCAACGGCACAGAGACCGCCTACTGCATCGTAGCCGTCCGGGAGAAGAACACCGAGATCATCGACTTTGACCTGTCCATTGCATCCTTCTCCGGCCTGAAGCCCGGTGGTAGCATGGTTGTGAAGGTGCAAAATCTCCAGCCTGCAGACGTGGAGCTGAATGAGATCCGCTGGGAGGTCTTCGAGGACGATCCCGACCTCTACACCGGCCTCATCAACTGCGCACGGTATGCCTCCGATGGCCTGACTGGCGAAGTATACCTGAACTACAGCGCCACCGGCAGCAACAACCCCCCGGTTCCCGGCGCTTCCGGCACCCTGAAGGTCACCCTGAACGGCGTCACCCGGGAGATGAAGCTGGATTGGGAAGACCTGTACACCGAGAGAACCGATGAGGACCTGGTCTCCAATCTAAACTACGGCGATCAGACCGTGTATGTGAACCAGGGAGAAGATGCCCTGCTCCACGCCAAGTACAACGACACCGGCGCACACAGCATCGCCAATGTGGCCCTGTGGACCGGAAAAAACTATAACCCCTATGACAGCGAGCACTCCCAGGAAGCTGCAGAGGGTCTCATTCTGGATGGCCCCGACTTCTGCAGTGTCAACAGCACCTGGACGGGGAAGCTGGTGAACCAGGAGGGCTACACCCTGCCGGAGCAAATTCGTGTCTTCACCCGTTATGAAAGTGGTTACGAATACGAAATGACCAACAGTTGGCGTCAAGATTTCGCATACAATGCCGAAACCGGTGAAGTCAACGTGTACTTCACGCCGCCCTCCGCCACCAGCACCCTGGTGATCCGGGCCGATGGTGTGGAATCCGCCGGTAACCCCGCAGGCACCGTCTCCGGCGAAACCTACGAGCGGCCCAGCGGCCTGTACGGTCCCTTTGACTGGGAGCTGGTCTCCGGCAACGGCACCTTGACCACAGAGGAAGACTACAACCTGAACGGCACCACACTCCCAGTGGCTCATTACACCCCCGCCGAGCCTGGATGCAGCATCGTAAAAGCAACCACCAAGGACGGCAAATATTCCGTGAATTTCACCGTCATCTCCCAGCCTGTGATGCCCGAAACCGTGGAGCTCAAAGAAGGGCGTCTGACCCTCCACGAAGGCGAGAGTCAGAGCCTCACCGCCACCCTGACGCCGGAGCCCACCCTGGAGAAGCACGAGGCCCTCATCTGGAAATCCTATGACGAGAGCGTAGCCACGGTAGACGAAACCGGCAAGATCACCGCCGTAGCCCCCGGCTTTGCTTACATCACAGTTTCCTCCCCCTATGTAGCCGGGGCCATGAGCCAGTGCATCGTGGAGGTTTTGCCCTGCCAGCATGCACAGACCGAGACCGTCACCGTTCCTGCCACCTGTGAAGAGGACGGCTCCGTCACCGTGACCTGCAAGGCCTGTGGCAAGGTGATCTCCACCGAGGTCCTGCCCAAGGGCCACACCTACACCGCCGTGGTGACGGAACCCACCTGCACCGAGGGCGGCTTCACCACCTACACCTGCACCGTCTGCGGCCACAGCTACGTAGGCGAACACACCGACGCCCTGGGTCACGACTTTGAGGTGACTGTGGTAGAATCCCAGGAGGGCGCTGAGGGCTACACCCTGCACACCTGCCGCCGCTGCGGCTACAGCTTCCGGGACAGCTACACCGCTCCCCTCCCCTGCCCCTCCTCTCGGTTCACCGATGTGGACACCAGCCGGTGGTACCATGAGGGCGTGGACTTCGTGGTCGCCAAGGAGCTCATGAATGGGATGACCGACACCCTGTTCCAGCCCAACGGCACTCTGACCCGCGGCCAGCTGATGACCATCCTGTACCGCATGGCCGGCACGCCTGAGACTGAGGCCGCGACACCCTTCACCGACGTAGCCTCCGGTCGGTACTTCACCGATGCCGTGGCTTGGGCCTATGAGGCCGGAATTGCAGAAGGCGTTTCCGGGACCACCTTCGCCCCCAATGCCCCCGTCACCCGGGAGCAGCTGGTGACCTTCCTGTACCGGTACGCCAAGTACCAAGAGGAGGACGTGAGCGCCCAGGGCAACCTGGCCGGTTATCCCGACGCCGAAGCCGTCAGCGAGTACGCCCAGATCCCCATGGCCTGGGCCGTGGAACAGGAGCTGGTGAACGGCATAGACGGCAAGCTGGCCCCCAAGGGCGCCGCCACCCGGGCACAAATCGCCACCATCATCCTGCGCTACTACGCCATTTACGGCGAATAAGCGAACCCCAAGCCCCAGGGCCTCGGCCCTGGGGCCTTTTTCATGCAATGACACGCAAAGTGGCATTATATCACTCTACAAAAACCCAAAAAAGAAATGTAGCTCTGGGGCCACAGACATTCCACTCTAGATTTGTACTTTTTCATTTTTAAGAATCTTTATGGTTTTTACTTGACATTCCTCTGGACATCTTATAGAATACAAATAGTCTCCTACGGTATTTTAGAAAAAGGTGGTGAGGGCAGCGGCAGAATACTGCGGCATACTGGCAATCTGTATGAATAGCATGCCTCAGTAAAAAATACAACAGCAAAGGAGGTTATATATGGCGAAAAAACATGCCTGGTTGAAGTGGGTGATTTTTAGTGTTGTTCTGATCCCCCTCCTGTGGCTGATCTGTGCCCTGATTACCTCAATCCCCGTTTATCCAGCCTTTCAAAAGCAGGTAGATTCTTATGCAGAACTTCAGCAATGTTTGAAAGATATACCGGAGGTCGTTTTGCCAGATCCCTCCATGCTGGAGCTTACAGATCAGGTCTATGTGCTAAAATTGGATGGCCGAAATATTTTTTCCAAGCCAAACGGTTATGAATATTGCGGCACTATGCTTTACGAAGGTACAGAAGTAATCTATGACTTGAACTGTGATAAAGCTGTCAAACTGCACAGTAGCTCCGGCGTAGTTTATCGCGATATTCAACTGGACTATTTCACTTGGGAACCAGCAGAAGGTTCCAGTTGTAAGAAATCCAGGATGGAATTTTTTATTAAAGATCAGCATTACTCTCTTTGTGCAAGTTACACGCAATCCGGCCTATCGGAAAGCGAAATAGAATTATTAGACAGCAAGATTGCTGTTCAAATAAATTTTTTTGCAGAAAATATAATTGATTGTTATTTAGGCAAATAATGAATGGCATCCCCAGCGTGAATGGCCCTACTGTTCTCTCTCCCAAAAGCTCTGCCACTCGTGCGCAGGCAGCTGCTTTCTTGAAGCGCTTTATAGAAAATATTGCCGGCTAAATGCCGCCATCAAAAAATTAGTATACTATCTCCTGCTTCTCTATCGAGGCAGGAGATGTATTCTATCAGCCAGAGGTAATCCAATGCTCAGAATCATATGCTGTCTCTCTGTTGTTTTGACCCTTCTTTTGAGCAGTTGCGCAAAAGAACCGGAAGAGAAACTAGAAATTCAATCAGATATTTGTGCGCAATCCAGCAGCGGCCTGGAAATGGCAGAAACCGATGCGGGATATTATTGCAAAGCAGATAGCATGCTCTACTACGCCGACCGGTCGGATTTAACCAATTGGGTGTTGGTTTGTAATGAACCCAACTGTAGCGGAGATCTGGTTGTCTGTCCCGCCCGCTTTGATGGCGAGTACCGGCTGCGGGGGGACCAGATCGAAACCATTCGCAATCCCCAGCTGTTTCAAAATAACAGCAGCCATGACAGCCCCCAGCTATTTCCCAACGACGGCAGCGATCTCAGCGCCCTGTATACCATGATGGCGGACGGTACCGGCTTGCAGCAGGTATATACCCTGGACGGCAGCAGCATAGGTGACGGCGGCGCGTCCGGGACATGGCTGCTGCAGGACCGAATTCTCGCGTTTTATTCCCAAGTCCAGCCCGACGGCACCTTTTCCAATTCCTTCCTCCAGATGGACGATGCCGGTACCCACACCCTGTATGCCTCCCAATCCGAGGAAATGGAAACCCCTTTCATCGCCCGGGCTCAGGATTGGTGCGCCATGCGGGGGGACCTGGCCATGTACATCAGCCTCCTGTGTGAGGATGACACTCTTTCCCACCTGTACCGGCTCACAGAAGCCAGCCTGGAGGAAATCCCCCACATTTGTGACTACGACCTGCGGGGCGCATACCTGGCCGGGAACACCCTGCTCCATTTTGTGCCCAATGATGGGTACTATGAAACAGACCTGGACAGCTCCCACGGAGAAAAACGTATGGACGCCCAGTTGAAAGACAGCATCGCCTTCCATTTCACGGAGCAGTATATCGTAGAAACCAACCGCCTGATCGATCAAACACACGTCCCGGCGGAGGCTCGCCTGTACGATGGCAGCAGCTGGCCCACCATTTCCCTGCCAGAAGAGGTTGCGGCAGAGAATGTAAATTTGTTTCCCGTCTCCCTGGCCTCCGACCGCATCTTCTTCACCACATACCCGGATGACTCCCAGACCAGCTTGTACTATGTCCTGCTGAACGACAGCCAGCCTACCCTCACCCTCTGCTGGGAGCTGCCCCGGGGCAGCGGAACTGAGGGATGAAGCCTGTCCCAGACAATCACATCGCCATTCCCCCCTCTTGAAAGCCGAGCTGCATGCGGCTTAACTGTACACAGGGCAGCAGCATTTCCCCTTTGCAGACCGGTAGTCAGGAGCCATACGACGTAGGAGCCCCTACTTCCGTCCGTCTCTGATCTGTGATTTGGAATATTGCAACGAAAATTCCTATCTCCATATATAGCCAGAAATCCACAGAGCAATCTATCAATCGGACTTAGAGCTTCATGCAACCTGGCAAAAAAGTCAGTTTTAAGCTATTTTGTGTCAGGAGGAAATTTCCATATTTTTCCATATCTGGCAAAATATTTATATTTTTAGCTTGAAGTGCAGCATGCAATCAGGTAGAATAGAAGCAAGGCACATAGTATACAGATTTTAGAATACTCTTATGTGCCCAAATGCTTTCAAAAGGGGACGATAGGACCGCAGCGGCGGTAGGACGCCATGGCGTGCCGCCGGATTACAACACACATCACAACGGACCATGGCATCAAATATGTGGAAACGAAAAGCAATTTTTGCCCTGGCCGTAGCCGTCGCAATGCTTGTCGCCGTCATCCCGGTCTCCGCAAGCAGCAGCTACGATTACGGCACGTATGGTGGAAGCTATTATGAGGTTTCCGCCACCTGCAACAGCGAAAGTTATTCTGCTTCCACCCATTGCGAAAGCACCACCTACAAAGTCCGCGCCGATGCAGCCCTGTACCGGTATATGGGCCAGGGCGAGGACGCCATGTACCAGTCCACCGTATATTCCGACAAATCCCATACCCGTTCTGCTTCCGTTTCTGGAACTACATATTACCAGCTAGCTTATCTTGTTTCGTACCATTATGTAAATGGCGTACAAGTCAGCAGTCTGCTTGCCCATGGCAAGCAATGACAGACGCTAACTTAAGAATGGAGGAAAATTTATGCGTAGAAAAGCAGCAATCGCTCTGATGTTAGCCCTGGTTCTCTTTGCTTCTTCCCTCTCTGCCGCTGCGGCTTTCCGCGAAGGTTTTTATGGCGGCTACTACTACGAATTAGTCGCAACTTGCAGCGGAAAAGACGCTTATATCCGAACCTCCTGTGAAAATCGCTCGTACACAGCGAAGGTATCTGCCGATATTTATCGCTATAGCGGTGGTGAGCGGTATACAACTATGGGGCCAGAGTCTGCAAAATCAAGCATCACATTGGAGAGTACATTTAGTTTCTCGCCTGTATTTATTATATCTTACCACCATAATAACGGCATTCTAATAGATAGTCTGCGTGTATATAATAACTAATAACGTATATTTAAAACTTTACCAAACAGAATCGCCCCCTCCAAAGCGCGGGGCGATTCTGTATCTAAAACGGAGGCTATTTTTATGGCGAAACGTCTGACTGTTTTTTTGATTTTATGTTTACTTGTATCCTTATTCGGTTGTAGCCATAACTCACCTCAATCATCCGTTTCATCTAGCGCATATGCGCTTTGTGCTACTACCAGTAGTTATAGCATGGCCGAGTCTGAGGATGGAATATACACCAGCTTTTTGGGGCACTTGTATTATGCTGACAAAGACAATCTGAGCAGCTGGACCCCGGTTTGCAATAAGCCAAATTGTGACCATACCCAAAAGGCCCTTGAGTGCGATGCCAAAATATCTGGCAGTGGATTCTATCTACAGCAAAATCGGATTTACTACTGTGATAGTGATTCCAACTCGGCGGAAGCTACGATCTCTTAATTTTAAGCATGTCACCAAGTGGGGGGGATAGAAAAATTGAACATACGATTTCCTTCCCCAGCCAAGAGCATGTGCTGCAGTGGCGAAACTGCTTCCTGGCGGACAGAATGTTACTATTTTGCGCTTGCATGGACGAGTCAGGCACATTTCATAACTATGCCATACAAGTTACCCCTGAAGGTGACCAAATCCTGGCCGAAGGTCGGACAGAAAATATGCCCAGTTTCCTGGGTACCGTGACCGCCTCCGAAAAGGTAGGTGGTGACACCGCCGTGCTCTATTGCTTAGACTCGGATAATGGTGGTTTTGGCACCATGCTCTACCGGTTAACCGAAAGTGAACTCGTCCCCATTGCAGACACCGCCAATCTGGGACTGGGGGATTTGGTAAACTGCGATATGACAGGCGCTTACCTTACGGGAAATGTTCTCCAGGTCTACCATCCTAACGATGGGTACTACGACATAAACCTGACCACAGGAGCACAAACCAAAACCATGGACGTCCAGATGGAAGACAGTTGGGGCTGGCATTTGACAGACCAGTATATTCTGGAATCACCACTTCTCTTTAATCGGCCGGAACAAAGACTGGAGATACCAGCAGGTCCTCATTCGATGCTGCTATATGATGGGGAAACTTGGAAATCTGTTACCCTGCCAGCGGAGATCGCACAGATTTCTGGAACAAACCGACTATTTCCCAATTGCGTAACCTCTGACCGTATTATTTTTACATTCGATGATTATGATAACTATAAGACTAACTGGTATTACTTAATTCTTGATCAAGAAAATCCAGAGCTCGTACCCATGTGCTCAATGGAATTTGATATCTAGTATATAGAGTATGCGGGAAGAATACCTGTTGTCTCGTTGATACTATCCTCGGTTTTCTTTATCTCCTCTATTTCTGTGTCAGCCGCAGTCCGTGAGGGCTTCTTATGAGCTCCTAGGAATTTGCGAGGACGGAGAAGCTTATGCTGGAACTTCCGTTACCAACCGAAGTTACACAACAAAGGTAAGCACTGAAATTTGTCGCTATATCACCAGTCCTCTCTATACAAACATCCGGACTTAGAGCTTCATGCAATCTGGCAAAAAAGTCAGTTTTAAGCCATTTTGTGCCAGGAGGAAATTTCCATATTTTTCCATATCTGACAAAATATTTATATTTTTAGCTTGACATACAACATGCAATCAGGTAGAATAGGAGCAGGTGACAGAGTAGACAGATTTCAGAATCCTCTTATGTGCCCGAATATCGCTTTCCAACGGAACCCATTGGCCCCGGGTCCGCAAAATCAAGCATCTCTCTTAGCAGCACATTTGGATTCACGCCATTGTACCTAGTGTCTCACCATTATATAAATGGTGTACATATCAAAAGTCTTTATGCAAGCAACAGCTAATTTCTTTCAAAATTACTAGTTATCAGAGCTGCTCCTCGTACTAAAACAGCGTGAGGGGCAGCTCTGTTCTAAACGGGGGTTGCTTCTGATGAAAAAAATCATAAGCTGTTTCTTTTCTATTCTCCTTTTTGCGTCTTTATTTGGCTGCAATCATAAACAAACCCAAGCCACCACTTTACCTGCTGTGTACACGCTCTGCGCCGCAACCAGCGACCATAATATGGCAGAAACTGAGAACGGAATCTACGCCAGCTATTTTGGGCATCTGTATTATGCTGACAAAACCGCACAAAACAAGTTGACGCCTGTTTGTAATAAACCAAATTGTACCCATAGTCTAAGCGCACCTGATTGCGATGCTGCAATTACTGGTAACGGTTTTTTCCTGCATCAAGGTCGGATCTACTACTGCGACAGCGATTCCAATTACGGCGGAAGCAATAACATCGTGATTGTCAGCATGTCGGCAAGGGGCGGAGATCGAAAGGTGGAGCATGTAATCTCCTTCCCCGCCCAGGAGCATGTATTGCAGCGGCGAAACTGCTTCCTGGAAGACAGAATGCTACTATTCTGCAGCTGCATGGATGAATCGGGCACATACCACAACTATGCCATGCAAATCACCCCAGAGGGAGACCAAATCCTGGCAGAAGGCCGAACCGACAATATGCCTAGCTTCCTGGGCACCGCCACCACTTCGGAGTATGTATGGGGCGACCCCGCCGTACTCTGCCAGTTAGACCTCGATGACGGCTCTTGCGGAACAATGCTCTACCGAATTACTGAGGACGGTCTTTCGCCCATCGGTGACACCGCTGGGCTTGGACTGGGGAATCTGGCAGACGGTAGTATGACCGGCGCCTATCTCACCGGTGACGTTCTTCAGGTGTACCGGCCCAATGACGGCTACTATGACATCAATCTGGCCACGGGAGAACAAACCAAAACCATGGAGGCCCAAATGGAGGACAGCTGGGGCTGGCGTTTGACAAACCAGTACATTCTGGAATCCCCCATCTTGTTTAACCGGCCAGAACAGCGCCTGGAGCTGGACCCAGGTCCCCACACCATGCTGCTGTATGACGGGGAATCCTGGAAGCCCGTCATCCTACCGGAGGAGGTCGCCCAGACTTCCGGAAGCAACTCTCTGGTTCCCAATGCTGTAGCCTCGGACCGTGTTTTCTTCACCCTATACAATTCTGAGGATCGCGAAACGGACTGGTATCAGCTGATGTTAAACGAGGACGAACCAAAACTGACATTTTTGACCTCCACATCCTGGAAATAGTGCAGTTTTTCCTTGCTGTGGTCACGAAATTTCAACATCAAAGGAGGTAGTTTTTATGAAAAAGATATACGCCGTTGTCCTCTCTGCCTTACTGTCCCTGTCCCTTGCCGGCTGTCAGCAGCCCGAGGCTTCCACCCAAAAGGGCCCAGCAGACAGCTCCCTCTGCGCCAACACCAGCGCCTATCTGATGGCCGAAACCGAAGGTGGGTTTTACTACTCCACCGGCAACATTCTTTACTATGCAGACCAGGAGAACCTGACTGAGTGGGTCCCCGTATGCAGCCGTCCGGATTGCAGTCACAATGGGCCGGACTGCCAGGCTTATCTGGCCAATGACGGCAGGTTTGTCCTGAAAGGGGAGCAAATTTATTTCTGCGACAGCAACACCCGCTACCATCCAGACGGAGACTCCGGTACCGTCCTGGCCAGCATGACCTTAGACGGCGGGGACCGGAAGGTGGCCTATACCATCCCCGGCTCCCTCTCCGATGCCGGAGGGTCAGACCGGTTCTGCCTCCTGGGGGACCAGCTGATTGCCATGTACTGCCGAATGAACGAAGGCGGCGCCTTTGACACCCGCATGGTGCGGGTGGATGAAACGGGTGAACAGGAGCTCTTTACGGGCACTATGGAGCAGCTCCCCTCCTGGCTGGGGGCTGTCACCCGGTATGAAGACATGGGCGGCGACACAGCCCTCTATTTTTACCTGGACGACAGCCAGGAGAATTGGGCCTGCACCCTGTACCGCCCCACTGCGGAAGGATTGGAAAAGCTGGGGGATGTTTCCGGCCTTGGCAACCTGATGGATCTGGATTTCACCGGCTCCTATCTCTCCGGGGAGGTTCTGCGGATTTATCGGCCGGGAGACGGCTACTATGATGTAAACCTGGCCACCGGTCAGGAGACGAAGGCCCTGGATTCCCAGCTGGAGGACGCCTGGGGCTGGCAGCTGACCGAGCGGTACGCCGTGGAGTCCACCCTCCTGTCCCGTCCTCTGGCCCACCAGAAGGCCCCGGTGGACCGGGAGCAAGCTATGACCCTGTATGACGGGGAGCGCTGGCGTCCCGTTGCCTTGCCGGAGGAGCTGGCCCGGGGACCTCTCTTCCAAAATCTCCGCCCGGTGGCAGTGACCTCCGAGGGGATCTTCTTCCAGGCAAAGCTCCAGGACCAGCGCCGCCTGTACCAGGTGAAGCTAGACGGAGATACCCTGCAAATGACGTTCCTGTTTGCTTTTCCGGCATAAGGCTGCAAATTCGCCGGAAAGCAACCAGGGTGCATCCAGGAGGCCGCACCCTGTAGGCGCTTTTGTACACACCTCCGGGAAGCCATAGAAACCGATGCCCACGTAAAGTCACGAGCTTCGGGATCCACGCACAGCCTTGCCCTTTGCGCTGGCGCGACAGCGCCCGGCTTTCCCGGGGGCAAGGGCGAAGCACCATGGGATCTTACCACTTGCCAGTGGCAAGTGACTCCGCAATTCCAGATGACCCGC
>ERZ1673752.3602-NODE-3602-length-14474-cov-6.303280_pt1 | contig 14474 bp, 9 predicted proteins | sample MGYA00580195_ERZ1673752 | MGnify/ENA primary metagenome ERZ1673752 (study PRJEB41218, sample SAMN15661744) | gut metagenome | host: Homo sapiens | place: Canada: London | collected 2015-08-20/2019-03-30 | study: EMG produced TPA metagenomics assembly of...
GGACGTTTAACTTCGCCGCTAAAATAGCGCGGCTCGTTAAACGGTCGACTTTTGCTACCGCAAAAGATCGCATTTTTATAGTGCCGTTTCTCGGTTCTCGAAACGGCGTAAATTCAGCTTATTCGTGTGCTGAAGCACACTCAATGCTGAATTTTAAGGGACGTTTTTCTAAAGCACTCCTTGAAACTTTTTCAAAAATTCTGCATAATAGAGCTACAAGACTTTTTACCGAATTTTTGGAGGATTTATGGCAAAAGTAAGCATTAAGGGAACAAGTTACGTACTTGTTCATGCACCGAATTTATTGATTCATAACGGTTCAAACCAGACAGGAGCACGGCTCGTTGCGGATTTGAAAAATCCGGAAGATCCGAATACACAGTTTTTGAATGCAATTCCCAAGCATTTGCGTTCCTATGAAGAGGCGGTAAATTATCCGCCGAACCAAGTATATATCGGCAATTTGGAACCGGAAGATTTGGAAACAATCCCCGAACCGTGGTACAAAAGCCAAACGAAGGGAAATGCAATCGGTCCGTTCGGTGAAATCATCGGTGAAAAAGAGTTTTACATTTTGATGAAGCATGCGGATGTTTTTGACTTGGTTATGCTGAGTAAAGATTTTATCGCGGAATCACCGAGTTTAATCAACGCACACCCGGTTATGAAAGAGCATGATATCCAGCTGGGTGCAGGTTTTGATGTGGCGGAAATCAAAAAATTGGTTGATGCACATCAGGCGGAAGGATTATATGACGGAGATAAACTGCTCGGTTGTGTAAAGCAAGCGCACGCAACTGACGAAAACTTGAGTGCCCATACTATGTTGGAAAACTTGGCGACCAAGGCTTCCGGTATTTTAGCCGCGTGGCATATTGCACACCAGGAAGGCATCAACATGGCGGACATCGACTATATTATGGAGTGTTCCGAAGAGGCTGCCGGCGATATTAACCAGCGCGGCGGTGGCAACATTGCAAAAGCGGTCGGTGAAAAATCGGGTTGTGTCAATGCATCCGGCTCCGATGTACGCGGTTTCTGTGCCGCTCCGGTTCATGCGATTATCCATGCAGCCGGTCTTGTTTCTTCGGGAATCTTTGAAAATGTTATGGTTGTTTCGGGCGGATCCGTTCCGAAACTCGGCATGAACTCAAAAGATCATGTCAAAAAAGACATTCCGCTTTTGGAAGATGTGATCGGCGGTTTTGCCGTGGTAATCGGTAAAAACGATGGCAAAAATCCGGTTATTAATACGGATATTATCGGAAAGCACACGATTTCTTCCGGTTCTTCACCGCAGGCGGTTATGTCCGTTTTGGTGTATGATCCGCTCAATGCGAACGGTATGAAAATCACCGATATTGAAAAATATTCACCGGAATTGCAGAATAAAGAAATCACGATGCCGGCTGGTGCGGGTAACGTCCCCGAAGCAAACGTAAAAATGGTCGCAGCCTTGGCGGTTATGAAAGGACAGCTCGAAAAAGCAAATATTGCCGAGTTTGTGAAAAAACACGGCGTTATCGGTTTTGCGCCGACACAGGGGCACATTCCGTCCGGCGTTCCGTTCTTGGGACATGCCCGAAAAGCGATGTTAGCCGGAAAGATGAAAAATACGATGATTATCGGAAAGGGTAGTTTGTTCCTCGGACGTTTGACAAATCTCTTTGACGGTTTGAGCTTTTTGGTAGAGGCAAATGACGGTAAAATCGAAGCGGCGTCAAGCGGTGATGATGCGGCAATTAAAAAGGTTGTTGCCGATGCAATGCGGGATTTAGCAAACAGTATTTTAGAAAATAAATAAGGGGTGAAATTATGAGTAACGAAAAAGAAAAAGTCGCTGCCATTTTTTCAAGCCTTGCCGATGCGCTGGAAACGGGTTCATTCGGTGAAAAATTTACCATCGGTTTAACCGTTCCGGGAAGCGAACACGGTGAAGCAGAGCTGGTAAAAGCGGCTGAACTTGCCCGTAAGGCGAACAGCGACCTTGACATTGTTTTAATTGGCGGTGAAAAAGTTGACGGCTTCAAGCAGTACCCCGGAAAAACCCTTGAGGATGCGCACAAGCAAATGGAAAAACTTTTTGCGGACGGCGTCATTCAAGCAGCGGTAACGATGCACTACAATTTTCCGATGGGCGTGGCAACGGTCGGTAAGGTTATTACACCGGGACGTGGTCGTGAAATGATTCTTTCAACGACAACCGGAACAGCCGATACAAACCGCTACAAAGCGATGCTCCTCAATGTGATTGCGGGTATTGCGACGGCAAAAGCGAACGGCATCGAAAACCCGACGGTCGGACTTTTAAATATTGACGGAATTGCATTGATTGAAAAAGCTTTGAATAAAATGGCTGAACGAGGCTATCAGATCCGTTTTACCGAATCGCAGCGGGCGGATGGCGGCGTACGCATGCGCGGAAATGACTTACTGGAAGGAACTCCGGATGTGATGATTTGCGACACGCTGACGGGAAATCTTTTGGTGAAACTCTTTTCGTCGTTCCTCACCGGCGGAAATTACGAAGCAAACGGATTCGGATACGGACCGTGCGTCGGTACGGGATATGACTACACGGTGGGAATCGTGTCGCGCGCTTCCGGTGCTCCGGTGATTGCAAATGCGTTAAAGTTTACGGCACAATCGGCACGGGGAAAACTGACAGCAATTTACGCGGACGAGTTAAAACGAGCGCGGAAAGCCGGCTTGGATGAATTGCTCGAAGATATGCCCGGTGCAAAACCGGTTGAAGCAAAGGGAGCCGATGTTTCGATGCCGCCGAAAAAAGCGGTTTCCTCCGGCATTCCGGGCATTGACGTTATCGAAATTGAAGACGCTTGCAAGGAATTGTGGAAAGCGGGAATTTACGCGGAAAGCGGCATGGGTTGTACGGGACCGGTCGTCATGGTAAGCGATGATGATCACAAAAAGAGCGTTGAAATTCTCAAAGCTGCAAACTTTATTTAATCTCACGGTATAAAAAATAAAGCCGCCCTGTGTTGAAACGCTGTTTCCGGTACGGGGCGGCTTTTTTTTACAATGCAAACAGTAAAGGTCGGCACTGATCAATTTTAGATTGAATTAATCAGTGCCTCCATACGTGTCTTTTTTTGCAATATTCAGCGGTACGTTTTATTTATGGCGTTTTTCCCACGTTTTTTCTACGAGTGCCCGTACTTTCTTTTCATCTGCGAGGTACGGAAGCGTGATGTGTCCGGCGTATTTTTTATTGTAGTCGATGCTCGTTTCGATGGAATGTTCGTTGCGTGCCCAGCTTCGTCGAGCGACACCGCCCATAACGTCCCACATAATTGCGGACTTGATAATTTCGTCTACGCGCTTGCTGCCGTCCAACAAAAGTCCGAACCCGCCGTTGATTGACTTGCCGATACCGACACCGCCGCCGTTATGCAAGGCAACCAAGCTCATTCCACGGGCGGCGTTACCGGCATAGCACTGCACCGCCATATCCGCCATGACGTTACTGCCGTCTTTAATGTTAGCGGTTTCACGGAAAGGTGAATCCGTTCCGCTCACGTCGTGGTGGTCGCGCCCCATCATAACGGGACCGATTTCACCGTTGCGCACCATTTCGTTAAACTTGAGTGCAATATCGCGTCGACCTTCCGCATCTTGGTACAAAATACGGGCTTGCGTTCCGACTACGAGCTTATTCTTTTTTGCGTCCCGCACCCAAAGGTAATTGTCCCGATCTTGTCCGCGGCGTTCCGGATTTATGCAGCTCATTGCGGCAGCATCCGTTTTATCCAAGTCTTCGCTCTTGCCTGAAAGACAAACCCAGCGGAACGGTCCGTACCCGTAATCGAAGAGTTCCGGTCCCATTAAATCTTCGACGTAGGACGGGAAAATAAATCCGTCTTTTTCATCAATACCGTTTTTGGAAACTTCTTTAACACCGGCATCGAATATTGCTTTCAAGAATGAGTTGCCGTAATCGAAAAAGTACGTGCCGCGGCTTGCAAGCGTTTTAATTAATTCAAAGTGGTGCCGCAAAGTTTCATCAACGCGGCGACAGAACTCATCACGGTTTTCCGCAAGCATTTTGGTTCGTTCTTCAAAAGTCATTTTTTCGGGGCAATATCCGCCTTCATATGCCGCATGGCAGGAAGTTTGGTCTGAAAGTAAATCAATGTGAATCTTTTTATCAACGCAGTATTGCAGTAAATCCACAATATTTCCGTGGTAGGCGATTGAAATAGGCTTTTTCTTATCCAAGTATTCCTGTGCCGTTTTGAAAATCTTGTCGAGGTTATCCGACATTTCGTGAACCCACCCCTGCTCCAAGCGCGTGTTGATTCGCGACTTGTCGACTTCGGCAAAAATACCGACTGCATTTGCAATTTCGCAAGCTTTCGGTTGTGCGCCGCTCATGCCTCCGAGTCCCGAAGAAATAAAGAGCTTTCCGCGTAAATCGCCGTCGCCCGGAATACCGAGTTCCTTTCGTCCCGCTGTTAAAATCGTGTTGAACGTGCCGTGCACAATGCCCTGGGGTCCGATGTACATCCAGCCGCCGGCGGTCATCTGTCCATAGTTTGCAACACCCATTTCCTCGGCGATTTCCCAGTCTTTGGAGTTATCGAACATACCGACCATGATCGAGTTTGTAATAATAACCCGCGGTGCTTCCGGCTTTGAGGGAAAAAGCCCGAGCGGATGTCCCGACTCGACTACAAGCGTTAAATCGTCCGTCAATTCTTCGAGGTATTTTTTAATGAGGCGGTATTGAAGCCAGTCGTGGCAAACGGAACCGGTTTCACCGTAGGTAACCAGCTCATACGGGTAGAGCGCAACATCAAAATCCAAGTTGTTGTCAATCATTACCTGAAATGCTTTGCCCGCGAGACACTTTCCTTTATATTCATCAATGGGTTTACCGTAAATCAAGCCTTCCGGTCGGAATCGGTATGCATAAATTCGCCCGTACGTATACAGCTCTTCCAAAAATTCATCCGCAATCTTATCGTGTAAACTTTCCGGCAGATACCGAAGGGCGTTTTGCAGCGCTATTGCGGTTTGCGCTTTCGTTAAATGAAAACCGCGACTCGGCGCACGCCGAATTCCTTGCTGAAACGTCGGAGGCGGCGGCAATGTCGCATCCAGCTTTATCGTCAGTGCCTGACCGATTTTTTCATTCGTAATCATACAATCACCTCTTAAATAGTAAAATGATAAATGATTATAGAACGTAAAATTTATATTTTCAAGCCCTCATTGAAAATATACCATAAAATCGGTAGAATTTCTATTCACCGAAGCTGTTTTGCCTAAAACGCAACATGTTTTATCCGCATGTGACGTCCCCGCATCTTCGCAAAGCAATGCGGTAACCGTATGAGGTTTGCGGGGACGGAGGGAAAACCGCTTTTATTTTTTTCCGCACACCGATGGTTTTATTTTGAATACGTTCTGTGCGTTCGGCGGTTACCATATGAACATTGATGCGCAGAAAAAATTCTTCGCAGTAAAATGTATTTCGTTTTGAAAAACTACTTGAAACATTTTTGCATTTCGATTATTATACCGATAAGGAGTTTAATAATGAAAAAAATTTCTTTGGCTTTGTTTTTTAGTTTGGCGTTGATGTTCGGACTCGCTGCAGCCACCGAGACCACGACGGAAAAAATCGCCGTTGACGGTCGGAGCAATGCGTATATTTATGTTACAAAAATTTACGATTCGGAATATTGGGCGGAGTTTTTTATAGTATACGAAGAAAACTCAAAAACTTTCGATGAAGCGGAAACCGAAAAAATTTTGTATGAGTTTATCTCAAACTACAAAGTTGAACACAAGTATTCACGCGTTGAAGTTGAAGACTTGGAAGCAGCCCGCCAAACGGACAATGTTACCCGAGTGACCAAACGGGTAATTTTTAGACAAATCCGCAAATAACGAACACGCTTTTCGAGCAACAGCTACAGGCGACACGCGTCTGTAGCTTTTTTTATGGAAACATCGATTAATGGTTTAAAATTGTTTCACAATATGAGGGAGAAATCCGAATTATGGATATTTTTGATATTATAGGACCGGTGATGGTCGGACCTTCCAGTTCGCACACTGCGGGTGCCGCCCGAATCGGCTATGTCGCGTTTCGGCTTTTAGGCGAAAAACCGGTTGAAGCCCGCATTTTATTGCACGGCTCGTTTGCGCGAACAGGATTGGGACACGGGACAAACCGTGCGTTGGTTGCAGGTATTTTGGGAATGCAGCCCGATGATGAGCGCTTGAAAGATAGCTTGGAAATAGCCGAAGCGGAAAATCTCAAAGTTACGTTCGGCGAAGTTGAATTGGATAATGCACATCCGAACACCGCCGTTATTTATCTCACCGGAGAATCGGGTAAAAAAAAGATGATCGAAGCGTCTTCCGTCGGAGGCGGAAACATTGAGATTACCAAAATTGACGGACATCAAATTTCGATTTCAGGACGGGCGCCGACTATCGTGGTAACCCACAAAGATGTACCCGGAACGATTTCCAATATTACGCGGACAACCGGACAAACCGGCTACAACATATTCCAAATAAACATCGGACGGGATAAGCGCGGCGGAACGGCGATTATGACTTTGGAATTGGATGGTAACTATGTCATGCCCGGTTTAAAGGATATTCTTTTATCCGTTGAAAATGTTCTCGATGTTATTATTTTGCAACCGTATTAAAAGGCTCCCTTAAGAAAACGCTGGTAAATGCGATAAGCCTTTAATCAGTGTTTCCTTATATCTTAATTTTGTAAATGGCAGTGAGGAGATTGTATGATTAGCAGTTTTGAAGAATTACGGACAACCGCAAATAAACGCGGCTTAAAAATTTCGGATATTGCGCTTGCGGAGCAGATTGCCGACTCGGAAGTAACCGAGGAGGGAGCGCTCGCAAAAATGGCGGTTGCGCTCGATACGATGTTGGATTCCATTTCCAACGGTTGTCGTCCCGATATCAAATCGGTGAGCGGTTTAACCGGCGGCAACGCATATAAAATGCAAGTGCAAATTGATAAGGGAAAAACCGTGATGGGACCGCTTATTTCCAATGCGATTAAAATGGCGCTGGCGGTTGCGGAAACTAATGCGGCAATGGGAAAAATCGTTGCCGCGCCGACGGCAGGTTCGTGCGGTATTTTACCGGGAGCGCTTGGTGCGTTGATTCAAGAGCGCGGCGTTTCAAAAGAAGCCGCCGTTAAAGCTCTTTTTACCGCCGGCGAAGTCGGCTTGATTATTGCGAATAATGCAAGTATTTCCGGCGCAGAAGGCGGCTGTCAAGCGGAGTGCGGAACGGCGTCCGCGATGGCGGCTGCCGCCATTGTGGAACTTTCCGGCGGTTCGGTTGATATGTGCATCAATGCCGTTGCAATTACGATTAAGTGCATTCTCGGTTTGGTTTGCGATCCGGTTGCGGGTTTAGTTGAAGTTCCCTGCGTGAAGCGGAACGCTTCCGGGGTTACGCTTGCGTTTACCGCTGCGGAAATGGCGCTCGCCGGTATTACTTCGGTTATTCCGGCTGACGAAGTGGTGCATGTGATGAAAAGGGTAGGGCAGTCGCTTCCGGCATCGCTTCGCGAAACGGCGGAGGGCGGACTTGCCGCAACGCAAACGGGTAAGCAGCTCCACACGGATATTTTCAAAAAACTTTCCGCTCGTCATGCGTGCCGTATGTGCAATAATTGTAAAAGCAACTAAATTGTGGACAATAAGCGGCAACCGAAAATTGATGTTCCTGGTTGCCGTTTGTTTTTAGTTAATTGCCACGGATTTGGTAAAATCTTGCTGATTTTCCCTAATTATTTAAATGCAAATTCCGCAAAACCGGTCGGTGAAAAGTTTACCGCAATTTATGAGCTTTCGGAAAAAGTAAAAAGACGTACTGACGCAAGAATGCAGAAATAGAAAAACGGAAGCCGGATGATTTAACCCATGTGATACCGGCTCATAAACAAAATGGCGTCGGAGGCGATGCAAATCAACAACAAAAGCCGATTATCAGCGCACCGCAAGTAGCATCTCGCCCTCGTCTTCCGTGAGCGTTCCCGCCTGAATTAAATCATAAATTTGCTGTCCGATACCGCGGTTAAAAAAGAACAAGTCGTCGGTTCCCAACGCGACGGAAACACCGGCATGCAACATTTTTTTAATCGGGTGGGTTTTCAAACTTTTAACGGCGCTGAGCATCACATTACTTTGGGGACAAATATTACAACGGATGTTATGTTTTGCTAAAAAGTCCAACGCTTTTTTACTCGATGCAGCGCCGATACCGTGCTGTACTTCGTCCAAGCGGTACATTTTTACAACATCAATAACGGACTGTGCATCGGAAAATTCACCGACATGCCCCTTTTTTTTTATTCCATATTTTTCCGCTAATTCAAAAATAAAAGAAAGATCATCAAGCGTTTCAAAAATTTCCGGTCCGTAAATATCTAAACTTTTGAACACACCGCTAGCGAGCATCGGCTGACACCATTTTTTGAGAAATGTAATGTCGGCTGTTTTCGGGATTCCCAGTTCCGGTGCAAATTCCATAAAAGAAGCTTGTTCTTTTACCAAATCGGAAATATACTGTAAAAAATTATCCAAGTTATATTCAAACTGTTTGATAAAACCGACATCAATGGATGCTTCCATTTTTACGATATTATCCAGCCGCGCTTCCTCAAATGCCATCGCAAAAAGCGCTTTTATATCATCTGCGGTTTTACTGCGAGGACGGGTATACGATTCAATAATTTCGTGCATTTCGTTCAACCCATTCAACTTCCGCGGAAAATCGGGAATTTCAAAATTTGCCCATTTTTTGTAACGGTTATAGCGCATACTTAAATTTAAGTGTGCATGTAAGTCGGCTTTCGGTTGTTTTTCATAATAACTAATGTCTTTCATAAACGCTTCTTTTTATCGGAAAAATGTTCCATTGTGATATGTTTTTCAGCATATCCTTACAGTCTAGCATTTTTTCACTTTTTTTGCAACTAAAAACTGATAAAATGCTCCGTTTATACTATCGGCTATTTGGACAAAAACTTTAACCTAAAACGCCATTTGCAGCAATGTTTTATAAAAATACTGCCACAAACTCCTTGTGGAGAAACCTTTTTTTTGCTACACTATCGCCCATGATGATTTTCGCCGTGCAATTTCGTTGTTGTTTCCCGAAAATAAGGACAAACCTAAAACATAATGAGTAAAAAATTTTTCTGGGAAGTTTCAGGCTTGTCCGCTCCGATGCGACTCGACCTTTTTTGTGCGAAAAAGTTACAGGGCTTTACCCGCTCACAAATTAAAACGGGGCTGGTCTTTGCCGCCGTCAACGGCAGTGAAGCAAAACTTTCAAAAAAAATATTCAACGGCGATTCGGTTGAATTGTACTACAAGCCGGCGAAACCGGAAACTATCGAACTTTTTCCGTACCCGCTACATATCGCGTACGAAGACGAAAACATCATTGTTGTTGAAAAACCGAGCGGTATGGTAACACATCCCGCCGGCGGGCATTATACGAAAACGCTGGTAAACGCGCTTGAGCAGTACCGCCGCACGAGTTCTCCGTTCCGCGACGAGTTTTCTCGCACTTCACTTGATTTTACCGAAGCGAGTAGCCGCCGCGGCATTGTGCACCGCTTGGACAAGGATACGTCCGGGTTGATTCTTACCGTGCGGAATCAAGCGGCTCAAAATTTTTACATTCACGCGTTTAAAACACATTCAGTTAAAAAATATTACCTTGCGATTTTGGATAAGCCGCTTGAAAAAACGAGCAGCTTGATAAAAACCGGTATCGTGCGTTCGAAAAAGAATCGCCAAAAATTTATTGCAACGAGAGATTGCACCAAAGGAAAAATTGCGGTGAGCCGCTATAAAGTTTTAAAACGGTTTAAAAATTTTTCGCTCGTTCTGTTTCAAATTTATACGGGACGAACGCATCAGATTCGGGTGCATGCGAAATTTTTGCATTCGGGTATTGTCGGCGATCCGCTCTATAACCGAGATAAAAAAAATCCGCTCATGCTTCACGCAATCCGGATTTCGTTTATGATGCAGGACGGCAAAAGCCTGACGCTGCAAACAAAAGTGCCGAAACGTTTTATCGCTTTTTATCGGGCAAACCGCGAATAACCTGAAAACAGCGCCTGTTTTTCACAATAACTGACCGAGCTGCTCTTTGATGAATTCGCTTTTTTCTTTTAAGCCGATCGCGCCGGTTGCTAAAATAACGATGTTCGGGCGCTGTGCATCAAGGCGGATTTTTCCGTTCGAATGTTGAATAATCTTTAAAAGTTTATCGATTGAAATTTTCGTTACTTGGGAAAATTCAACGAAAGCTTGTCCGTTTTTTTCTTTTAAACTTAACACAAAAAGCTTTTTACAAATAATTTTGATTTCCGCAAGGGCGAGTAAACTTTCCACTTCGAGCGGAGGAGGTCCGAAGCGGTCGCTCAAATTTGCAACAAGCGTATCGAAATCCGCTTCGGTTCTCACTCCTGCAATCTTTTTGTAAATTTCCATTTTTGTGTCTTCCGATTTGATATACGTGTCGGGAATAAATCCGGTGTATTCAAGTTCAATCACGGTTTCGGTTTCGGGTACATAATTTTTATTTTCAAGTTCACGAATCGCAACATCAAGTAAATGCAAATACAAATCGAAACCAACCGAATAAATATTTCCCGACTGCTGTCTTCCCAGTAAATTTCCGACACCGCGGATTTCCATATCTTTCATTGCGATTTTAAAACCGGAGCCGAGCTCGGTAAAGTCGGAAATTGTTTGTAGACGCTTCACGCTCACTTCGGATAACACTTTTCCTTGCGGATACAGTAAATACGCAAATGCATTTTTGTCGGAGCGTCCGACCCGTCCCCGCAGCTGATACAGTTGAGACACTCCGTACATATCGGCTCTGTCAATGATAATCGTATTCGCATTCGGAATATCGATACCGTTTTCGATAATCGTTGTGCAGATTAAAACTTGGAAACCGCCGGCATTAAATCGGGTAAAAATTTCTTCGATTTCATCGCTTGACATTTGACCGTGGGCAGTTTCGAACATCACTTCCGGCAATGCTTTTTGCAGCATGTAGCGGGTTTCCTCCAAGCTCTCAATGCGGTTATGCAAATAGAACACTTGTCCGCCGCGCTCAATTTCATTGCGGATTGCTTTTGCAACAAGTTCCAAATCAAATTCGTGGATAGAAGTTTCAACCGGTTTTCGATTTTGCGGCGGTGTTGTAATTAAACTCATCTTGCGGATTTTCAAAAGCGACATATGAAGCGTCCGCGGAATCGGGGTCGCGCTCATCGAGAGGCAGTCAACATTGTTTCGCATTTTTTTCAGCCGCTCTTTATCCTTCACACCGAATCGCTGTTCTTCATCAATGATCATTAACCCGAGATCTTTAAACTTTACATCCTTTTGGATAATTCGGTGTGTGCCGACCAATATATCGATTTTACCGATGAGCAAATCATCCAAAATTTTTTTCTGTTCACCGCGGGGCACAAACCGAGAAAGACGTGCAATTTTAATCGGGAAATTTTTAAATCGTTCCAGCATCGTTTGATAATGCTGCTCCGCTAAAATCGTGGTCGGCGCTAAAAACGCCGTTTGTTTTCCCGCCATGCTCGCTTTAAAACACGCTCGCATTGCAACTTCGGTTTTGCCGTATCCAACATCACCGCACACGAGCCGATCCATCGGTTCCGGCGATTCCATATCCGCTTTTACTTCACTGATACAGGTGAGCTGATCTTCCGTTTCTTCGTAGGGAAACGCTGCTTCAAACGCAAGTTGCCATTCGTCATCGGGCGGAAAGGCAAAACCGGTTGACGTTTTCCGCTTCGAATACAGTTCCAGCAATTTTGCCGCCAAGTCTTCGACCGATTTTTTTACTTTTGATTTTCTCGCTTCCCATGACTTTGAGCCGATAGTGTCAAGCCGCGGCGCTTCGCCTTCATTACCCAAATATTTTTGCACCAAGTCTGCTTGCTCAATCGGAATAAAAATACGCTCTTCATTTGCGTACAAAAGCTCAATATAATCGCGTTCGGTTCCCATCGCGTTGACGCGCTCAATGCCGCGAAACTGCCCAATCCCATAATTGACGTGAACCACATAATCACCGACGGAAAGATCGACGAATACATCAATTACCGAACTGCGCGTTTGTTTGAGCGATTTCGGAATACGCCTTCTTCTTCCGAAAATTTCATTTTCATTGATGACGGCAATTTTTAAATCTTCGATTGAAAAACCCGATGAAATTCTGTACGGCAAAATTTCGATTTCAAAATCGGGGAGAAAACTTTTTATGCGCACCGCCTGATGGTCGCTTTCGGCAAAAATAAACACGCTCCAATTATTGTCTACTAAACCTTGCAGTGTTTCTTTCAAGTAAATAATATTGCCAAAAAAACTTTTGGGTTCTTCAACGGTAAAGCGGAAATTACTTTTAAGCGGTGCATTCGTTTTTTCACCGCTGCCGCTTGCGCTGCCTTGCGTCGATTCATTTTCGGAAAAACTTTTTAAATAAATTTTGCGCACGCCGGTGCTTGTTTCCGTTTCCAGTTGTTCAAAGTTAAAAACGAAATGAGCGGGTTTTGGAAGCGGCAGAAAAAACTTTTTGTCGGTATAAAACTCATTTGATGCGGTCGCTTTTTTGTAAAGACTTTCATACTCGCGAGCAATCACTTCGCTCGCATTTTTCATACGCGTATATTCGCTGAAAATAACCACCGAGTTTTCCGAAAGATAATCCAGCACCGAATATTTTTTTTCAAAACATAAGGGGAAAAATAATTCTTCGTTTTCAAATGTTTTCGTTTCGGCAACTATTTCAAAAAAATGCGCAAGTTGTTCCGGTGAAGTATTTTTTTCCGTAAGGTATTTTTCAAAATAGGGTAGTGTTTCAATATTTTTTTGTAAAGTTTGAACCGTGGCATCATCCCACACCACTTCTTTTGTCGGTGCAATACGGATTTTTTTTAATTCCGTTTTTGAGTCTTGACTTAAAATATTAAATACTTTTATTTTTTCAATTTTGTCAAAATCGAATTGTACCCGAAATGCTTCATCGGGATTTTCACTATACATCGGCGCAATATCAATTACTTCACCGCGAAGCGCAAACTCGCCGCGCATTGAAACTTTGCTGACACGTAAAAAGCCGAGCCGTGTCAGCTGTGCCGCCAGCTCTTCCGTATCGACGCTTTGACCGACTGCAATGCTAATGCAGTTTTCCGCAATGTATGCGGGCGGCGGAACGGCGGTAATAAACGAACGTTGCGACATAACCGTGATTTGGTTTTCATTTTCAGCGAGGTTCAAAAGGGCGTTGACGCGTTCTGCAAACACCGTACTGTTTTTTGCCAAACCGCGGTATGCGAGATTGCCCCACCACGGGAAAATGCCTGCCTCAAATCCCGCCGTTTCAATATCCGAAAGCATCGGAGAAATTTCTTTTTCAGTGGGAACAACAACGCAGACGTGGGTTTTATTTTTTTGTAAAAAGCTTTGTAAAAAAAAACAAACGGCACCGTTGTCTAAACCGTACAGTGAAGTTTCCTGTGCACGCGCGCATATTTTTTGTGCTTCCTGCATTTCGTTCCAAGCTGCAATTTTGTTTTTTAGTGTATCAAAAGGCATGTCTTTTATTATAACAATTATCGCTGAAAAATTTAAGGGGATAGTTTATGATATGCGATTTTTACCCGCTTCCATCCCGTCTTGAAAAAATCGCGATGCTTCTTGCTTTATCGGTGTGTTCCGTATTGATTTCCGTGTCTAAAGACCCATGTGCACTTGCTTGAGATATCGAATAGCCGCTTCGTTTTTCGGATCCTTTTCCGCCACATACTGAAACAGGCGAATTGCTTCCGCTTTTCGGTTGCAGTGCATACATAAAATACCTTCGATTATCATCGTATCGTGATTTTCACCGAAAGTTTGCCGTGCAAGCTGTAAAATCGTAATTGCGGTATCGGTTTGTCCGAGTTTATCAAGACAATACACCAAGTTATGCAGTAAAATCGGTTCGTTTTGCCGCGTTTTCAACATATTACGAAATAAAATTGCAGCTCTGCGAAAATCTCCGTTTTTACGGAGTGCAAAAGCCAACTCAAAATCTTTATTTTCACGGGTGAGATTTGCTAACGCTTCAAGCTGACTGACGACCTCGCCCCAGTTTTTTTCTTTTTGCAAAAACGAAACGTATTCTTCTCGCAGCGGAACGTTATCGGGAAATTGCTGAAAATATTCACGGTAGGACCGGTCAATCAGCGGTGAATTTTCCATTTGTTCGTGGCAGGCAATAATGCCGATTTTCGCTTCTTCGTCATTCGGATACTGTTCCAGCGTTTTTGTATACCACCGCAAGGCAATATCCGGCATACCGAGCTTTACATAACACGTCCCCATTGCGTTGTACACTTGATGATTGAAAGCATAGGCTTC
>ERZ1673752.3611-NODE-3611-length-14425-cov-10.083090_pt1 | contig 14425 bp, 12 predicted proteins | sample MGYA00580195_ERZ1673752 | MGnify/ENA primary metagenome ERZ1673752 (study PRJEB41218, sample SAMN15661744) | gut metagenome | host: Homo sapiens | place: Canada: London | collected 2015-08-20/2019-03-30 | study: EMG produced TPA metagenomics assembly of...
TAGAAATGGCGGAGCAGGTTGCGACGCAGGCAGCTCTAGCTTTGGAGATCGCGGGCGCCAAGCACGCTGCCAATATTGCCACTTTGTTAGATGAACGCGCCAAGATTGGTGAAGATCTTCATGACCTGGCAATTCAACAGCTTTTTGCAACTGGGATGCAACTGGAACGGATCCGAGCAGACTTAGCTAGCGGAGCTGATCTGGATGCGGCGCGCGCTGAATCTTTGATGCAAGATGCTTTAGCTAGCGTTGACGACTCTGTTAGACAGATCCGCGCAATTGTCCACAACCTGAGAGAACCTGATGCGGCAGTTGATTTAGTGGAGCGGTTGCGCCGCGAAGCATCCTTGGCTCGTCGCCTGTTGGGGTTCGCGCCCTCTTTCGTTTTAGATATTGATGGCGAGATTCTCTCTGCCTCTGATCCTTCTCATGAAGAACTCTTGATTGCAGAGGCCGACCAGCGAGTGGGACACGATATTTCTGATGACGTGGTGGCGGTGGTTCGCGAAACTTTATCTAATACCGCCCGCCATGCGGGCGCGTCCTCGGCGCAAGTAGTGGTGAGCATTAATGGTATGGGCACCAACGGTTCTGTACGAGTGGTGGTGACCGATGATGGACACGGCCTAGATCCGGCAGTTACCAGACGCTCTGGCCTTGATAACTTGAAAAGTCGTGCCCGCCGCCATGGGGGCATCTGTTTTACCCAGCCGGCGTCTCCACATGGCTTACAGGTAGTCTGGGAAGTGCCCCTAGGTTAGGGACACTTCCCGCAAGCTGACTGCTTCTAGAGTCCTACGGTCTTAGCGACTTCTGAGAGTTTTTCGGCGCTGCGGGTCAGCGCATCGCGTTCGTCGAGGGTGATGGGCGGATCCAGTACGCGCCCTACCCCGGAACGCCCCACCAGAGTGGGAGCTGCCATACATACTCCAGAAATCCCATTCCAGTTGTCAAGCAGTGATGATACCGTCAGTACCCGATCCTCATCGCGCATAACTGCAGAAATAATATTGGTGACTGCCAGACCAATCGCGAAGTTAGTTACCCCTTTACCATCGATAATCCGATAGGCCGATTCCACGACGTCTTTGGAGATCCGTTTACGCAACTTATCATCGAAAATTCCGCCGTTGATTGTGGCTCCCCAACGCGACAGCGGCACGTTACCAATCTCGGCGCTAGACCACAAAGGTACCTCTGAGTCACCATGTTCACCGGCGATATAGGCGTGTATATTTTGAACCGCCACTCCCGTTTCTTGGGAGATCAGGTAGCGCATCCGGGAGGTATCGAGCACGGTGCCGGAACCAAATACCTGGTGCGAGGGTAAACCGCTCATCTTTAAGGCCATATAGGTGGCGATGTCTACCGGGTTGGAAACCAGAATATAGATGGCATCGGGTGCCACGTTTAACACTTTCGGCAGGATCGAGTGCATGATGTTTGCCATCGCTTGCACCATATCCAGGCGGGATTGCCCGGGTTTTTGCTGGGGACCGGCAGTAATCACGATGACATCGGAGTCGCGGAGTACTTCCACGTCATCGGATCCGGAGATTGAAGCTGCGGGGGTAAATTGAATCCCGTGGGCAAGGTCTAGTGCCTCCGCCTCTACTTTGGCTTTATTAATATCAAAGAGCGCGATTTCGCGCGCCGCGCCCTTGATTTGGCAGGCGTAAGCCAGTGCGGTTCCTACGAATCCGGCACCTACAATCCCGACTTTCGAGCGGCGAGTAAGCATCGACGCGGGATAGAGGGAATTGGCACGTTCTTTGGACATTTTTTCTCCTTGGGGCGAATTAACTCTCACCTCTTATTTTATCTTCGATCCACCGCTACCGTCGCCATACAACGTCCTGGTAGCGAGGTGATATTGCATTCATTTCTCTCGCCAGGCATTTCCTAGATAGTTTAACTATTCCTTTTCTGTCAGGCGTTTTAGCGCTCCGATAACTGTCTGGTGATCAGTGGTTCGCCAAAACGCAGGCAAAGATTTGAGTAGATATCCCGCATAGCGGGCAGTAGTTAGACGCTGATCGAGCACCGCAACCACGCCTTTATCGTTGCTAGTGCGAATTAGTCTGCCTGCTCCTTGCGCCAATAGTAAAGCTGCGTGCGAGAGGGATACCTCTGCAAATCCGCTGCGTCCAGCGGCCTCAGCCGCCCGAGTACGGGCAGAAATATAGGGGTCATTGGGGCGAGGGAAGGGAATTCGATCAATGAGGACGAGTCGGCATTTATCGCCAGGTAAATCTACTCCCTGCCACAGGGAAAGGGTACCGAAAAGACAGGATTTTTTACTGGCAGCAAAGTCGGTTATTAGCTGATTTATTGGCGCTTCGCCCTGCAGAAAAACCTGTAAATCACTTTCTTGGGCGAAATATTCGGCGGCTTGCTCAGCAGCTTTAAGTGAAGAAAACAGTCCTAGCACCCCACCACCGGCGGCTTCAGCCAGTTCTAGGGCTCTTTCTAGCGCCGCTTCGCTGATCCCGGAGCGCCCTGGTCGCGGCAAATCTGTGGCCACATATAAAATCCCTTGCTTGCGATAGTTAAAGGGACTGCCCAGGTCGCTTCCCTGCCAAATGTTCTGGTCTCGTAGCCCTAGACGCGCCGCGATCGCCTCGAAAGATCCCCCTAATTGCATTGTGGCTGAGGTGAGCACACAGGAATGTCCCTTAAATAGGTGGGCATAAAGATCCCCGCCCACATCCAAAGGTCCGCTGTAGAGGCGGCGGCTACCGGATTTTTCTTCCGCAATCCAGGCTGCCGATTTTTCCGGGTCAAAAGCGGCAATAATCTCGCAAGCATCTAAGGCTTCTTCAATCTGCGCGAGGACGATGCGCTGCTTTACTCGTTTTTCATCCTCCTCGGCGCTGCTGGTTACTTCGCCGGAAATATCAGATAACTCTATTTGCAGAGCGGTCAAGGTAGTTTCTAGGTTCTTTGGTATTTCGCTTAATTCGCCCTCGTCAAGTCCCTCTATGATTTTCGTAAAATCGTGTGCCACCTGTTCCAGAGCAGTTACCGGCAGCTGGAAATGTTTACTGACTCCGCGCGCGACTTTTTCTATGGTGCTACCCGTGAGGCTTACGCAGGCTTGGGAGCGGGCGCGGGAGGGAAGCTCGTGGGCTTCATCTACGATCAAGAGGTCAAACTCTGGTAGTAGCTCCGCGCCGGTCAGCGCCTCGATGGACAGCAATGCATGGTTGGTGATGATGATATCGGCGTCTTGGGCTTTCAAGCGGGCGTCGCGGGGGAAACAGTCCGTATAGAAACGGCAGGTTTTCCCTTGACATTGATTCGGGGAAATCGAGGCTTGCTGCCAGGCCGCTAAAGACACTCCGCGATCAAGTTCATCCCGGTCCCCACTATCGGTTTCCTCTGCCCATTCGCGCAGCCGCTGTAGCTGTTTACCGATATTGCTGGGGGAATATTCGGCGGCCTCATAACTGGGAAACAGCCCTTCGATTTCCTCGGGAGCCGCTAATTTCCAACGACATATATAGTTTGACCAGCCCTTTAATACCGCTACCGTAGGGGGCGGATAACCGAGTTCGCGGCAGGCACCCACTACCGTGGGAATATCGCAGGTAAGCAGTTGCCGCTGCAAAGCCAGGGTGGCAGTGGAAATTACTACTCTGTCCCCATGTTCGATTGCCCGTTGGAAGGCAGCCGCCAGGTAGGCGAGAGATTTGCCGGTACCGGTTCCTGCCCCCACCAATTGGCTGCCAGGCAGGGAAAACGAGCGGGCAACCAGGTTACACATCTGTACCTGCTCAGCGCGTTCGCTGCCCCCAATCTGGTTAATACAGGTGCTGAGGATTCGCCGCGCCGCCTGGGCATCTTTACCGCCGCCACCTTTGCCGCGATCGGCGGTGGCAACTAATGGGGAGGCTCCGGGACTGTCCATCTAGTTCGCCGCCTCTAGGATGGCTTGGGCGAGGGCGGGATTGGCGCGTCCTACTACGTGAGTACCGTTTTCTAAGTATTCCACTTTGTCTACGATACCTTCTTCGTGTAGCCTGGCCACCAGCGCTGATTGGTCATAGGGGATCACATAATCGATAGGTTTTGCCGGAGATGGTAAGGAGTTAGCGATTGCTTCGCGCAACTGGTCTAGACCTTGCCCGGTGCGAGTAGATAGCGGGATTCCCCCACCGATCGCAGACTGCAGGGCTCGCAGGTGCAGGGCGTCTACCAGGTCGGCTTTATTGAGGACGATAATCTCGGGGATCTGGGAAACCTGAGGTAGATCCGCTAACACTTCATGTACGGTTTCAACCTGTTGGACGGGATTGTGGTGACTGGCATCCACCACATGCACAATCAAATCGGCGTATTCGACTTCTTCCAGGGTGGAGCGGAAGGCCTCTACCAGTTCGTGCGGGAGTTCATCGATGAAACCTACAGTGTCGGACAAAGTGTAGGCACGACCATCGGGGGTTTCTGCTTGCCGTACCGTGGGATCCAGGGTGGCAAATAGGGCATCTTGCACCATCACATCCGCATCTACCAGTACGTTTAACAGGGAAGATTTTCCGGCGTTAGTGTAGCCTACGATCACTACCGAGGACAGGGAGCTACTGAGGCGCCCTTCTCGTTTAGTGTCTCGGGATTTTTTCATCTGTTTGATTTCGCGGCGGAGTTTCGCGATTCGCTTGGTAATCCGGCGCCGGTCGGTTTCCAATTTGGTTTCGCCCGGACCGCGCGCACCGATACCCGCACCCCCGGATACGCGCCCGCCACCTTGGCGGGACATTGACTGTCCCCAGCCGCGCAGGCGCGGCAGTAAGTATTGCAGCTGCGCCAGTTCCACTTGGGCTTTACCTTCCCGGGAGGAGGCATGCTGGGCGAAGATATCCAAGATTACCGCGGTACGGTCAATGACTTTCACTTTGACTTGATCTTCTAGTCCTCGCCGTTGCGAGGGCTGCAACTGCGCATTTACGATCACAGTATCAGCTTCGAGCGCTGCTACCTGCTCGGCTAGCTCTTTAGCTTTCCCGCGCCCTACGAAAGTTGCAGCATCAGGGGAACTGCGTCGCTGCAGAGCCGCGCCTACTAGCTCGGCGCCTGCAGTTTGGGCAAGCGCCGCCAGTTCCGATAGAGAATGTTGCGCCTTACGGCGATCGGAATCATAAATACCTACTAGGAATACTTTTTCGAGCTGTACCCGCCGATATTCAACCTCGGAAATATCTAGGTCGGAGGCTTGGTGACGTTGGAATTCTTCGCGTAGCTTTCGCGAGAAATCTCCGCCATGCGAACTTTGTTTCGTCAGGGCGGTGCTCGCCCAATCCAGCAGCTCTAAGCCCCCTTGGGGGGTGTTTGCGTCTGCATAGTTAGAATAATGAGGGTTTTCGGGGGAATCCTTGAGGGCGGATCCGAGGTCGGAATCAGTTTCGCTCCGGTTCAAGCTCCGACTACGCACGCGGCGCACCAGATCGTAGGCTCTATCCAGCTCTTGTTTACTGACTTCCGTTTCCGCAGGTATTTGTGCCGCCTCCCTCACTGTTCTTGGCTTATCTCATTTTCGCATGACCCCACGTAAGCTGCAAAAAGACGCGCGGTAAGTGCGGACGAATGATATCTTGCGATCTATCGGGATGACCAGGTTAGATACATATCACAGCCTGACAAATTTGTTTCTTTCGCGCGATTAGGTATTCTTTAACAGGTCTAGGGCCTATAGCTCAGTTGGCTAGAGCGCCACGTTTACACCGTGGATGTCGGGGGTTCGAGTCCCTCTGGGCCCACAATGAGAAGCCCAAACGGTGCGAAAACCGTTCGGGTTTTCGTATTAGTGAGGGCGACGAAATTGTGTGTAATCCCGCCAGGGATTACTAACACCAGGAGAGCTCGAACGGCGAGCAGTTTACTTGCTTGCCAGTGAGAGTGAGGAAACTGTGTGTAATCCCACCAGGGATTACTAACTCTCATTGCGACTTACTTCCATCACATTTTCTTAGTTCGGCAATCTTTTATCTTCCATACAAGGTTCAAAGGGCTGGGGCGGGAAAAGATGCGAGAGGGGGCTTGAGCCGAGCGCAGCAAGGCTCACTGGGGTCCCCCGAGCGCTTTTCCCGCTCCAGACCGTCTAGTCCTTTGAGGGTAAGAAGTTGCATGTGCCCCCGTACAAGATAATCTAAACGCTTTTCCTACTCAGAAAACGTTTTGATTACCGGAGGCGATTTCAGCTGTTTAGCGACCGCGGGAAACTATTTGGGTACCCGCCCATTGGGGGGAAACCACGTCAGAGGTGGTGGGATTCATCCCCGCCGTTTTCGCGGCCTCTTCGATAAGACGCGGATCAACCGCACCAGGATCGGAGGCAATCGGGCTGAGTACCCAGATCAATCCGCCTTCATCCATATTGCCCATCGCGTCCATCAACGCATCGGAGAGATCATCGACGCCACCATCGTCATCGCGCCACCAGATCAGGGCACCGTCGGTCATAGCGGTGAAATCTTCATCTTGGAGATCGTCGTCTATCTGATCCATTATGGCTTGGCGAAGATCTTCGTCGACGTCCTCGTCCCAACCAAATTCCTGAATGACTTGTTCTTTCTTAAACCCCATCTCCGATACGGATAGGGAACTTTCATGCCTTTCGCGTGTGGTTTCCACGCTCTCTAAGTTACATGATTAAAGCGTAAGGGGGAAACACGGACGCCAACATATAGAAAACTGCCATCTCTTTTAGCAAAGTTTAGTAGCTTTAGCCTATTGCGCGCTTTTGCGCCCTCGTCATCTCCCCTACCTTCGGCTCTAAGGTTTTAGCGATCCTGGGGAACTCGCTTGCGCCGGATCTTGAGGTCTTGAGTAACTTCTGGGAACCCCTAGTTTCTACGGGTTCTCTACCGGCCGATCGGCTCCAGTAGCCAAAGCGCGAAAAATAGTTAACAATTGGCGAGTATGGTCTTTTCGGTTGGAGGAGCAACGAAACCTATGAGTGATAATAAGGCGTCCCTGGACTCTGTACACCAGTTAGCTAAGGCTCTGCCAGATCCGGATCCCCAAGAAACCCGTGAATGGTTGGATTCTTTGGATGATCTGATCAAAGAACGTGGCCCGAAACGTACCCGCGACATTTTGTTGCGGATGCTTTCTCAAGCCGGCGAACAAAATGTGGCGGTTCCTGCCAACTTAAATACGCCTTTCACTAATACGATTAAGCCACAAGATGAACCGGCTTTCCCTGGGGATGAACGCATCGAACGGGATTATCGTCGCTGGATGCGCTGGAATGCCGCCGTGCAGGTTACCCGCGCGCAACGTCAAGGGGTACACGTGGGGGGTCATATTTCTTCCTACGCCTCGATTTCTACCCTTTACGAGGTGGGCTTTAACCATTTCTTCCGGGGTAAGTCACACCCGGGCGGGGGCGACCATGTTTTCTTCCAAGGGCACGCCTCCCCCGGTATTTACGCGCGCGCCTTCTTAGAGGGGCGGCTCTCTGAGGAAGATATGGATGGTTTCCGCCAGGAACTATCGCAAGCGCCGCATGGGCTGCCTTCTTACCCGCACCCGCGGCATCTGCCGGAGTTTTGGGAATATCCCACGGTTTCGATGGGGCTGGGACCGGCTGAGGCGATTACGCAAGCCTGGTTCGATACTTATCTAACTAATCGCGGCATCAAAGATTGTTCTGACCAGCACACTTGGGCTTTCTTGGGTGATGGGGAGATGGATGAACCGGAATCGCGGGGGATGCTGCAGCTCGCGGGGCAGCAAAAGCTCGACAACCTCACGTTCGTGGTGAACTGTAACCTGCAGCGCCTGGATGGTCCGGTGCGCGGTAACGGACAGATTATTCAAGAACTAGAGTCTTTCTTCCGAGGCGCCGGGTGGAACGTTATCAAGGTGATTTGGGGGCGCGGCTGGGATCGGCTGCTGGCTAAGGATCATGACCATGCACTATTGAAAGTGATGACGGAATGTCTAGATGGTGACTACCAGACTTTCAAAGCCAATGATGGCGCTTATGTGCGCAAACATTTCTTTGGACGGGATCCCCGCACCGCGAAAATGGTGGAGGATTGGACCGATGAAGAGATTTGGGATTTGCGCCGGGGCGGTCACGATTACCGCAAGGTTTACGCCGCCTATCATGCAGCCATGGCACATAAGGGACAGCCGACCGTTATCTTGGCGCACACCATTAAGGGATATGTTCTGGGTGAGACTTTCGCGGGGCGCAACTCCACTCACCAGATGAAGAAGCTAACCTTGAAAGATTTGAAGGCGCTACGCGACCGGCTACATATTCCGATTACGGATGAGGAGCTGGAGAAAGATCCGCAGCTGCCTCCCTATTACCGTCCCCCGCAGGATCATCCATCCTTGCAATACATGTTTGAGCGTCGCGAAAAGCTGGGCGGTTTTTTGCCTTCGCGTCCTAAAGAACGCAATCAGATGCAGATTTCCCTGCCAGACGATTCCGTTTATGACGTCCTCAAAGGCGGTTCCGGGAAGCAGAAAGTTGCCACCACCATGGCGTTGGTGCGCCTAATGAAAGAGTTTTTGAAGGATGAGGAGTTCGGCAAGCGGATTGTGCCGATTGTGCCGGATGAGGCGCGGACTTTCGGGATGGATTCCATGTTCCCCTCCGCGAAGATCTATAACACTCTGGGGATGAATTACACGGCAGTCGATGAAAATTTGATGCTGCATTATTCCGAGGGTAAAGATGGCCAGATTCTGCATCCCGGGATTAATGAGGCGGGAGCAGCGGCCGCTTTCCAGGTGGCCGGCACTTCCTATATGTCTAATGGGGAACCCACGATCCCGTTCTACCTGTTCTATTCGATGTTTGGTTTCCAGAGGACGGGTGACCAGTTCTGGGCGGCCGGAGACCAGTTGGCGCGGGGTTTCGTGATTGGGGGAACCGCGGGACGTACTACTTTGACTGGTGAGGGTCTGCAACACGCCGACGGTCACTCCCCGATTATTGCCGCCACGAACCCGGCGTTTGTGCAGTACGATCCGGCCTATGCTTACGAGTTGCGCCATATTATTCGTGACGGCATGCAGCGGATGTATGGGGATGGCTCCGATGGGCGTGACCAGAATGTCATGTACTATTTGACGGTTTATAACGAGGCGATTCACCAACCCGCAGAGCCCGAAGGAGTCGATGTTGAGGGGATTTTGCGTGGCATGTACGCCTTGACTGGTCACTATGAAAATGGCGGGCCGAAGGTTGAACTGCTGGCATCGGGGATTTCAGTTCCTTGGGCGCTACAGGCACAAAAACTTTTGATGCAGGATTGGGGGGTGGACGCGGCTGTCTGGTCAGTGACCAGCTGGCATGAGCTGCGCCGGGACGGTATGGACAGTGATCGTCATAACCTGATTCATGCGGATGAAGAATATCGCTTGCCCTATGTTACTCAGCGGCTCCGTAACGCCACCGGACCGGTGATTGCGACTTCGGATTATGATCATCTAGTTCCCGATATGATTCGCCCCTGGGTGCCGGGACGCTACAAGGTGCTGGGGGCTTCCGATTTCGGATATTCCGATACCCGTGCCGCCGCGCGCCGCCACTTCTTGATTGATGCCGAGTCCCTGGTGGTTCAGGCTTTGGAGGCTTTGAATGAGGACGGGGTTCTGCAGGATCGCTCGGTGGTTACCCAGGCCTTAAATCGCTATGACCTGCTAAATCCGAACGCTGGTTCTTCTGGCGAACAGTAATAGCTGATACTGATCGCATCTGGGGGGGGGCCACCGCCCGGGGGGCGCCCCCCCCAGCTTTTTGGAGCTGCCACCCCTTAGAACGCCCTCTAGAATTATCTTGATAAGCGGTAAGGGGCGAGGTGTGGGAGGATAGCGCTATGGAAAAAGCTGAAGTTTCTGCGAAACAAATTGAGCGGGTATCGCAAATGGAGGCAGCGCTAGTGCGCCTCAATGACGCGATTGCAACTGTCGAGGACGCCCTCGATACCTATGAACAGATGTGGGACGATTACCGCGCCTTGGATAAGTATTATTCCGGGAAAGCCTGGTGGGAAGATCTTGAAGCCGATAACCAAGGTCTTTTGCCGGAGGATTTACCGCGCGGGGTTCTTTCCGAGGACGCCGTCTATGACACCCTCGGAAACGCCGAAGCCCTGCGCCAGCGCCTAAAAGAAATCGCCCAATCCGGTTATAGCTCAGAAAATTAGCCCTTGCGATTATTTCGATTATTTGCAACTATAAATGTATGACCACCGATATTAAAACCTCCACAAACCAGGGAGTCACCCTTCCCCCAGAAGAACTTGAGGGGCTGCTAAATGCTTCTCGTTTTTTGGAAAATTCGCCTGCTCCCGCGCTGCTTCTAGGTCCTGACGGACAGCAAGTAGAACTACCAAAACAGGTTTACAGGGCACTGCTGGACGTAGTAAAGGCAATGTCAAAGCGTCAGGCGATAGCGGTTGTACCTATTGAGCAGAAACTCACTACTCAAGATGCAGCTGATTTCCTCGGTATTAGTCGACCCACGCTTATCAAACAGCTAGAATCCGGTGCAATCCCTTACGAAAAACTTCCCGGCAGCCGTCACCGCAGAATTCTCCTCGCTGATTTGCTTGATTACCAGTCGAGAAGGCGCGAACAGCGCCGTGAGCTATTTAAGCAGATGGTTAAAGATGCGGAAGAAGATGGCTTCTATGATAACTGATTTCAAAAACGGATAAACAGTCGTGTCCAGATTCCGCGTTGTTCTTGACGCAAACGTACTTTTTCCGATTGTGCAGGCTGATTTGCTCCTGCAACTGGCAGATCGAAATACCTATGTACCGCTATGGAGTTCAGAAATTTTAAGTGAACTTGTGGATAGTCTAATTGCCACCGGAAAGACCACTGAGGAAAAAGCTTTGCGCAGAGTTTCTTACATGAACGAGGCATTTTTAGATGCCCAAGTCCACAATTGGGAACTTTTGGTTGATAGTATTCACGGAATCCCCGACCCCAAAGATCGGCACGTGGTAGCCGCTGCTATCGAAGGAAATGCCTCTGCAATCGTCACCAATAATTTGAAAGATTTCCCGAAGGAATCTCTTTCTCAACACGGTTTGCATGCAGTATCCTGCGACAATTTTTTACTTGATTTATATGAGCTATTTCCCAGTAGATTTCGTGATGCATTTGCGGAAATGCAACAGATACGAAAAAATCCACCGATTTCGATGAATGATCTTCTTAAATCCCTCGCAAAAAGCTGCCCGGAACTAATAGCAACTTATCGCACTAATCAGGAGCACCGCTGACATTATTCTCTGCTCCGACACCCGGAATGAATAAGTATACGGTCTTGTGTTATTAACGAAACTGAGAGAATTACAGAACCGTCTCCTAGTGTTGGTGGGTGAGTATTGTCCCGCCAAGATTAAGAGGTACGAACCAGATTTTTGTAGCTAAATCCCAGAACAAGGCGGTAGATATACCGACCCCCACTGTGCCTTAATCTTGGCCAGGTACGGCATAGCGCTAACCACTACCTCTTTGGGGTCAAGTACGCGCCCACCCGCATCGTGCATAGTTTTAACCGGAGGCGGAGGCTTCAGAGTGAAAGTCTCACTAGCTACCCGATCCGGGGTATCTACCGCTTTAGCCATAGCCTTTTGACGGCCAACCTTAATGTCATACCAATACTTGCCCGCGGCCCAGCTAGTCCAACCAAAATCCTTAGGAGTAAAAGTCGGACTATTAGCGGTACCGATACCACTAATATTCATAGCCTTGGTAACTGCCTTAGCTTTACCGCCATAGTAGCCATCCCAATGCAGCACCACCTTGGCTTTCAGGTTCTCTTTCACGGATGTGCCCTTAGCCGAGGTACGAATCTGGTCATGAACCGCCTGAGTCCCACCAGCAACGCCGGGAGAAGCCTGCGCTGCGGTAGAAACCTGCAACTCATACCCCTCAGGCTCAAACTCATTGAGGGCAATACAAACCGCGCGCGCCCCCGAAGGATGAGCCGCAGCCGTAGCCTCAGCCTCAGCTAAACCAACCTTGTAAATCGAATCAATGGTTTTTTGGGTATGCCCAGGGAAAGTGTTAGCGTTTTTAGCAGCGTTCCAAGCCCCCGGATAATGCTTAACGTATTCCTCACCGTTAGCACCGTAAGACACCCACTTACCGTTGTTTTTTCTCACCCCCATATACAGGCCGACTACGCGAGCCTTCTTGGCCTTGCCGCCAGAGCGCGCAATCGCCCGCTGCATAGCAGTATTACAAGCTGGATCAGCCCACTGGTGAATCTGCTTTTGCGACATCACCCCGCCAGCGACAGCATTTAGCCGGTTAACAAAATAGTCAGTCGAGCCCTGCCCCCAACCCTGGAAGGGATTGCTCATTCTGCTTAGGTCATCTCCTAAAACAAATATGTAGTGGGAGGGACCGGTGCCAGTGCCGGAGGTCGGACCACCGCTACCCCCTGCCCCAGGATCGTAAATTCCGTCTGCATATGCCGGAATCGCCGCTCCCAGACCTACCGACACCCCGGCGGCAATGGTAAGCAGCGTCTTAGCAAATCTATGTTTCATGCTTCAGCGCCTTTCACTGTTCCAATATGGGAGGAGTATTTCCCCTTCCGTAATTGGTAATGCGTCAAAAGCAAAAAACGGGCCTGACCAGCTAAGGTCAGACCCGCCTTTGAAAGCAATGGGCTACTAGCAATTACCTCCCACACACACGATTACTTTACTAGTGTCCTCAGCAGGATGAGCCTTTTGATTGGCTCTCATAGACCGTTCCATTTCGGCGTTCAGTCTCCGCTGGAGGTCAGTACCATCATCGCCCCCGCCGCCACCGCCACGGCGAGCCCTCGGACGTGACTTGTAATTGTAGCTGCCACGGGCTTTACCCTGCCGGTAGTTATGACGTGCCTGAGGCCGATAGTTACGTCCCGACGTGCCAGAACGGTTTAATGTCCCAGAACCAGCCTGAGCCGCTGCTGCTTCAGCTTTAGCTTTAGCCTCGGCTTCAGCCTTGGCTTTAGCCGCTTTTTCAGCCTTCACCTTAGCCGCATAGTCACGGGTAATCTTCTTATCACGCTCAGCGCTTAGCACCTGCTTTTCCTTATCCATCTGCGCCATAGTCGGCACCTTATAAGTAGGCGCGCTCGCGTCAGCACTACCCGCGCACCCAGCAAGCCCCAGCCCCAACGCCGCACTTGCAATAACAACCATAAGTTTTTGAGTTCTCATTTCTCCATTCCTTTCTTCGGGTCTAAATGTTTCCCTCACCACCTACGTAGGGCGCGGAAACAAAAACCCAGGTGAAAGCTCATGTCATCATTATATGTTTTTAAGAATAGGAAAACTAGCAAAACTGGGTTAATAGTTCAAGAAAGATCCCAGGAAAAACGGCAGCGAAACACCGCCAGATAAAACTATCAAAAAAGCGGGGATCGCAATAGTTCTTTCGGCGAGAGGATATATCCTCTCGCCGAAAGAACTATTAGATCATTGTAACTACAAAACTAGCTCAGATTGTTAAGCTCAAGTCCCCGACACGCCGAAATGATGCGATTTACTCATGGTCAAAACCGGTTGAAACTCCTGGGGAACCAGTTTCTTTCCTTAGATACCACCCCTTGTTGCATATACGCAACTCAGGTAGGTTTATTGCATTTATGCAACTACTAATGTGGCAACTGTCAGCAAATCACCCCTAAAGCGCTACTTAACCTCAAGATATGAATCATTCTTGCAAGTACCACCGATTTCGATGCCTATTTATCTTGATATAGGAGCGCCAGCTGCCCCAAAGTTGTACATTCGGCGATCTGAGTATCGGAACATTTTTCACCCAGTTCCCCCTCGAGTCGCGCTACTACCGCATATAGCGAGAGGTCATCGAAATCTAACTGGGTTCTCAGCTCCGTCTCCGGCTGTAAATCTGCCTGAGCAGAGTCAGTTTCTGCAGCAACAGCTTCCAAAAGACAGGCTATAACCGCAGGCTCGCCGCTATAGTTTTCCCAGGCAGGCGGAATACTCTCCGAGGATGTATCCGCGTTACTAGCGCTATTATCCTCAGCAACCACCCCGAATTCCGGAGCAGCCGCAGACTTGTCCTCTCCCCCGCTTTCACCCTCCGAGCCGGCGGACAAATTCTTTCCAAAATTGGCGAGTGCCGCTAAGGCATCAGCATCTAGTGCCATCTCAGCCCACTCGGTGTAGCCAGCGCACTGGAGCTCCCGCTCCCGCGTAGCGGAAAGGTTCCAGTTCTTCGTCCCAAGCGGTTCCCAGCGCCAAATCTAGTAGGCGGCGCATTTCTTCTTGACTGCCTTGGGCAAGCGCCGAGCGTACCCGATCTTCTGGGATCACCACATTGCCCACCACATCGGTTTGGGCATGAAAAATCCCCAGGTCTGGAGTGTATGACCAGCGTCCTCCATTGTTATTTATGGAGGCGTCCTCGGTAACCTCGAAAC
>ERZ1673752.3613-NODE-3613-length-14420-cov-9.303585_pt1 | contig 14420 bp, 16 predicted proteins | sample MGYA00580195_ERZ1673752 | MGnify/ENA primary metagenome ERZ1673752 (study PRJEB41218, sample SAMN15661744) | gut metagenome | host: Homo sapiens | place: Canada: London | collected 2015-08-20/2019-03-30 | study: EMG produced TPA metagenomics assembly of...
GTTCCAAACAAAAACACGGCGTTTTCTTCCCCAAGAAACGCCGCGCTTTTGTTTTAGGATTGGATTGGGTTGAGCGTATTAACCGATGGCTGTATTGTAGCAGACCGCAAGCCCATTCGGAAGCTCCCCCGGGGGATGCTTTTTGTACGCACATCGCGTGTTTTCATATCCCCACATGGGGTTTTGCGCGGAAAAACGCACTGTTTTTCAAAAAACTGAACCTCCCCACGGGGTTCCGTATCGTGTCATATTTCTCTAAAATGCACAATATAAAGGCTGCAAGTTTTACAGTTTCTACAATCATTTTGACTTGAACCTCCCCGGGAGCTTTTTCTTTCCGATGCGTCGCGCTACACTGATGGTATCCTGAAACGGCGAAAATCGCCAAAGAAAAAGGAGGAACAAACAATGGCATGTTTCCTGGTTCCGACTGCGGAAGCCATCGTCACCGGTGTGGTTTCCAAGGTAGAGAAGAAAAATGAAGCTGCAGTGGAGGGCAAGATCCCGTTCTCCCGCAAGCTCAAGTGGCTCAAAAATATGCTCTGGGGCGGCGCAGCGCTGCTGGCGTATGAGCATGTCTGGCATGGCGAAGTTGTACCCTGGTTCCCGTTTTTGACGGCTGCGGCAAATCCGGAGGATGCGGCAGTTATGCTGCACGAGATGGCGACCGTCGGCGTGACGATGGCACTTCTGGTCACGGCTGCGTGGGGCTGCATTGCGCTCGCCGCGGATAAGATCGTCAAGCGCGAGTCCGGCGTGACGCCTGCCGTTCGATAAGGAGGAGATGCAATGACACTTCTGACCTGTGTATTTGCGGCGATCATCTGCTCGATTCTATGGTACAAGCACGCGCCGGATAACACCATGCGGCTCGGTACACTGAGTCTCATGTACTGGGGCGCGTCGCTTATGTGGCTCGGTGATGCGATTTTTGAATATGCCGAGCTGCATGAGGCGTTCTTCACGCCGGAACCGATCGATATGCTCAACGACTTTTATCTCGGTTTGTCTGTGGTCGCGCTGGGACTCATCATCTGGCTTGTGATCCTGCTCGTCAAGGACCCGAAAGGCGCGGTAAAAGCGTCGCTGCTGAAAAAGAAATAAGCACAAATGCCCGATGCGGTTGCATCGGGCATTTTGTATCCCCTGTATAGGATATTTGACGGGTGCGCCGCTATTTTGAATAAAATACTGTCAGAAATTCAGCTATATTTAACAAGTATTTCTGCGCTTGAAGGGCGAATAGTCCCCGTAAAGCGTTCTATTTACGCAGCTGACCCCCGGAGGGGGTTCCGATTTCTGCGCCGCACACAAAATTTCATCCCCCGGGGAGGCTTACGGTGCAGCACGAAATTTTGTAAAATACAGAAGATTGAAAGGCGGTGGTGTATGTGGATGGACTGGAACAGGAGCATTTTCATGAACATGAACACACGCATGAACATGACCATGCGCATCCGCACGAGCATGACCATGCGGACGGACACAAGCATCCGCACCACCATGAAAACACGAAATATGTTCAGAACCGGCTGGCAAGAGCCTCCGGACATTTGCAGCACGTCCGCGCGATGGTGGACGAAGGCGAGGATTGCTCGAACGTTCTGATGCAGCTTTCCGCTGTGATCGGCGCGCTGCAATCTATCGCCAAGGTGATTTTAAAAGACCATCTCGACCACTGCGTTGTGGACGCAGTGCAGTCCGGCGATACACAGACGCTTGACGATTTCAAAAAGGCCATTGACCGCTACATTCGCTGAGGAGGAACGCTATGATCGACAGGACTTTTGACCCGTGGAAACGGGTACGGGAATTTAACCCCGAAGCGCTGCTTCAGGAAAGCAGCGATCTGGTGCAGTGGCCGATCAAGCTCTACAAAGCGCCGAAGCTCTCGCCCTATTACCATCACGGCCACCTGCTCATTGCGGCGGACTGCTCGGCATTTTCCTATCCGGGCTTCCATGACGCACTATCCAAGGGACGGGTGCCGCTGATCTGCTGCCCGGAAAACGACTTTGATATTACCGTGAAGCTGGCGGATATTTTCAGCCTCAATGACGTTGCAAGCGTCACCATCGTCACGATGGACAAGCCCTGCTGCGCTGAGCTCAAGGATATGGTGCTTCGCGCTGTCAAGCAGAGCCGCCTGCCGATCCCCGTGCAGATCACAAACCTGTTCGTCGACGCGGAGGAAGTGGACTGACCGAAACAAGCATGAAATACGCGAAAAATACCAAAAAGAAAATCCTCCTGCATGTGCCGCAAACGGGCATGACGATCCCTGCCACGTTGATCTGCGGCAGGGAAACCGGCAAAACGATTACAGTTTCCGCAGGCGTTCACAGCCGGGAGTACATTGGCATAGAAGCATTGATCCGCTTGGCGCAGGAGCTGACACCCGAAAATGTACAGGGAACGATTTTACTGCTGCATTGCTGCAATTATGATGGCTTTCTCTCGCGCAGCGCAGACGTTGTACCCCATGACGGCAAAAATCTGAACCGGGAATTTCCGGGGACAGTCGATGGCACACAGACACAGAGGCTTGCTGCGTTTCTGGAAACGGAGATCATCCGAAATACGGATTGTCTGGTGGATTTACATTCCGGCGGTTTTTGTGAGAACCTGATCCCGCACGCATATTACCACGGTGCAGCCAAGCCGGAGGTCTGCGCGGCGTCCTGTCGCATGGCAAGATGGACCGAAGCGAAATATCTGGTCCGTTCCGAAGCAAGAAACGGTTTTTACAGCCACGCAGGTCAGTGCGGCGTTCCCGCGATCATTCTGGAACGCGGCGGCTGCGGGCTGCTTTTGGAGGATGAGGTTCTGGCGGACATTGCGGATGTGAAAAATATCCTGCGCGGACTTGAATTTCTGAAGGATGCGCCCGCCATATCGTATTCCCACACGATGGTACAGAACGGCCGGTATCTGGATGCACCGGCAAGCGGCTGTTGGTATCCGAGGAAAAAGCCCGGCAATCAAATCCAAAAAGGAGAACTTCTGGGCGAGATCCGGAACATTTTCAGCGAGCCGCTTTGCAGGATTCACGCGGAAACTGACGGCGTGGTGCTGTATCAGACAGCGTCTCTTGGAATCGAGGCAGGAGCGCCCATGATCGCATATGGAGAATTGGAAAAGGAAGTATGACAATGATTTCTGCAATGGAGCAGCGCGTCCGGCACTATTGGACGCTGCGCTCGCACGACTTTGGGGCAGTGCGAAAAAATGAGCTTGAAAATGAAATGGGGCAAAAATGGCTCCGTGAGATAGAAAGGCTTCTGCCGGAGAAGGAGCATTTGCGGATTCTGGACGTCGGCACAGGAACCGGCTTTTTTGCGGTGCTGCTGGCACAGACCGGGCATCAGGTAGAGGGCATTGATCTGACGCCTGCCATGCTGGAGGAAGCCAGATCGCTTGCCGCACAGCGAAATCTCGATATTGTATTCCGGGAGATGGACGCGCAGGCGCTTTCCTATGCGGAGGAAAGCTTTGATGTGGTTCTCAGCCGCAATCTCACATGGACGCTTCCGGAACCGGAGAAGGCCTACCGGGAATGGTTCCGGGTTTTGAAGCCTGGCGGCTGGCTCCTGAACTTTGACGCGGACTACGCCGCGAATGTGCGCAGCCATAGTATGCAAAACTGCAAGGTCGCGCCGGACAGCCCGTATGGACATATCGGCATGACCGACGCCTTGCAGCAGGAAAACGACGAGATCACCTTGACCATGGACATTGGGCAGCTGCGCCCCGCGTGGGATATGCGTGTTTTGCGCAGGATCGGTTTTTCCGACTGCCGGTCAGATGCAACAGTCGGGCAGCGAATCCTTGGAGCGTTGGATTTGACGCACGCGCCGATGTTCGGCATTTGGGCAAGGAAAGCATAACGCCGCACGAGAGAGGATGATACCATGAAACAGTTTGCAACCTATGAGGAAGAAAATATTCACTACTGGACGAACCGCGCTTCCGGTTATTCTACAGTCAATCAGGAAGAGCTTGCCTCTGACCAGAAAACAGTCTGGCGCGGCGTGATCTCCGGCAGAATTGCTGCACGATTCCCGGATAGATGCCCGGAGGAAATCCGGGTGCTGGATGTTGGCACCGGGCCGGGCTTTTTCGCGATCATTCTGGCAGAGCTCGGCTATCAGGTCACAGCGGTAGACTATACGGCGTCGATGCTGGAAGAAGCGCGGCACAATGCCGGTGCACTGGCAAAGCATATTCACTTTCAGCAGATGAACGCGGAAAAGCTTGCCTTTCAGACGGCGTCCTTCGATGTACTGGTCACGAGAAATGTTACATGGAACCTGCATGATCCGGAAAAAGCCTACGCCCAATGGATGCGCGTCTTGAAACCGGGCGGCGTGCTTCTGAACTTTGACGCGAACTGGTATCGCTATCTGTGGGATGAGGGCACACAGCTTGCCCACGCGCAGGACAGAAAAAATCTGCAAAGCGCTGATGTTCGGGATGAAACGGCGGGAACAGATGTTTCTGCGATGGAAGCGATCGCGCGGCAGGCACCGCTTTCCGCGCACCAGCGTCCTGCATGGGATCTGCGGGTGCTGCGCGGACTAGGGATGCAGGCTGCCGCGGATACGGAGATCTGGAAGCAGGTCTGGACAAAGGAAGAGCGCATCAACAACGCCTCAACACCAATGTTTTTGGTGGAAGGCTGGAAGCGTTCTCTGCTTCAGTAAGGAGATATTTTGAAAAAATATATTCTCAAACGATTTCTGCAGCTCATACCGGTTCTCGTCGGCATCACATTTTTGTCCTTCGCCATGATGCGAATCGCGGGCAGCGACGCGATCACCGAGCTTTACGGCGACAAGGGCGCGGTAGCGCAGGAGATCATCGATGCCAAGCGCGCCGAGCTTGGACTCGATCAGCCGTTTTTGACGCAGTATCTGGCATGGGTTGGCGGGATACTGACCGGAGACATGGGCATCAGCTACATTTCCGGACGCGACGTGTTTCAGACCTTTGTGTCCAAGCTCCCGGCGACGCTTCTGCTGACGGTTCTGGCAATTTGTGCAACAGTTATCATCTCTATTCCGCTGGGCGTTTTGGCGGCGGTGCGGCATGATAAATTCACGGACTATTTTCTGCGCGTTTTCAGCTTTATCGGGAACTCCCTGCCCAACTTTTTTGTGGCGCTGCTTCTGATGCAGGTGTTCTCTATCCACTGGAGCATCTTCCCTGTGATCTCAAACGGGACGACTGTACAGAGCGCCGTACTGCCGACGCTGACGCTTGCCGTTGCCATGTCCGCCAAGTATATGCGGCAGGTGCGCGCCACTGTGCTGGAGGAGCTGAACAAGGACTATGTGGAGGGCGCAAAAGCGCGCGGTGTGCGCGGACGGGTGATTCTCTGGAAAAGTGTTCTGAAATCCTCCATGCTGACAATTATTACGCTGCTGGCGCTGTCCATCGGAAGTCTTCTCGGCGGTACGGCGATCATTGAAAGCATCTTCATGTGGGACGGCGTCGGCAAGCTGGCGGTGGACGCGATCACGATGCGTGATTATCCGCTCATTCAGGCGTATGTGGTCTGGATGGCAATCATCTATGTGATGGTAAACTTAATCACCGATCTTCTTTACCACGCGCTCGACCCGAGAATCAGACTGGGGGTGAGCGAGGTATGAGTCAGCCGACGATCCGCAAACAGAGAATCCGGCGCAGCAGCGTCAAAGTCCGACTGATTGTGTTTGGAACGCTTGCCGTGCTGCTGATTCTGTTTTCTGTATTTTCAGAACAGCTTACCCCATACGATCCCTATTTGCAGGATTTGAGCAATGCCAAAGCCCCGCCCTCGGCAGAACATCTGCTGGGCACCGACCGCTATGGGCGCGATATGCTCTCGCGCGTTATTGTGGGAAGCCGAACGAGCATTTTCTCCACGCTTCTGCTGGTAGCGGTCATTACCGTGCTGGGAACTGCCGTCGGCATCTTCTGCGGCTGGAACGGGCGCTGGATGGACACGGTGCTGATGCGCATCTCGGATATGTTTCTCGCCTTTCCGGGACTGGTGTTCGCATTGGCAGTGGCCGGTTCTCTGGGCGGAGGACTTCAAAACGCAATCATTGCGCTGGCAGCGATCTCGTGGCCGAAATACGCCCGTATTGCCCGCAGTCAGACGCTTGCGCAGAAGGAAACCGTCTGGATGAGGGCAGCGAAGCTGTCGGGAAGCAGCTCCGGCAAGCTGATTTTCAAACACATTCTGCCGAATATCATCGGTCCGATTCTGGTGACGGCCATGCTGGATATCGGTACGATGATGATGGAGCTGGCAGCGCTGAGCTTTCTTGGCCTTGGCGCGAAGCCTCCTACAGCCGAATGGGGCAGTATGATGAGCGATACGCGCAGTCTGATGACCACTTCGCCGTGGATCACGTTTTCTCCCGGCATTGCAATTTTTATATCCGTCATGGTTTTTAACCTGCTGGGCGATACGATTCGGGACTATGCGGATCCCAAAAGCCGTGGGAGGTGAGCCAATGGAAGAATTACTGCGATATGACCATGTGGACATTTCCTACAACGGAATTCCGGCAGTACAGGATGTGAGCTTTACGCTGCGCCCCGGCGAGATTCTCGGAATTGTTGGAGAAAGCGGCTGCGGGAAATCCACGCTGCTGAAAGCTGCCATGGGGCTGCTCGGAAGCAGCGGCATGGTGACACGGGGCGACATCTGGTATAAAGGGAGGAACCTTCCGGATCTGCCTGCAAGAGCGCTGCGGAAGCTGAACGGGCCGGAGCTTGGCATGATCTTTCAGAGCGCAGGCAGCTCCTTCTGCCCGATCCGCACGGTGGGCGCACAGCTTTACGAAATCATGACGCAGCACGGCTCTGCGACAAAAAAGGAATTTGAGAACTGCGCATTGGAGCTTCTCGAAAAGCTCGGCTTTGAAGACGGCAGGCGTATTTTGCGCAGCTATCCGTTCGAGCTTTCCGGCGGAATGCAACAGCGTGTCGGCATTGCGGCAGCAATGCTCCTACGTCCCGGCGTTCTGTTTGCCGATGAACCGACAGCCGCGCTGGATGTTTCCGTGCAGAAACAGGTGCTGGAAGAACTGCTTCTGCTGCGCAAGACCTATGGAACCGCCATTGTGCTTGTTGCGCACAACATTGGCGTCATCGGTGCGATGGCAGACCAGGTGCTGGTCATGCAGGATGGAAGAACCGTAGAGTACGGAGAAACGCAGACGGTCCTGCATGATCCGCAGGCAAGCTATACGCGCATGCTGCTGTCTGCCGTGCCGCGGTTAAGGAGGGCGTGAGATGGAGCCGATTCTGCGCGTTCAAAATCTGACAAAAACCTTTACCCGCAGCGGACAGAGCAATTTGACCGCTGTAAATGGCATCAGCTTTGACCTGCTGCCCGGCGAATGTCTCGGCATCATCGGCGAAAGCGGCAGTGGAAAGACAACGGCGGTGAATCTGATCACGCGGCTTCTGGATGCGACAGAAGGAAGGATTTTTCTGGATGGCGAGGACATTACGCTGAAAATGGGAAAATCACTCCGCATGATCTATCGGAAAATGCAGATGGTTTTCCAGACACCGACAGATTCCTTTGACCCACGCCGCACATTGGGTGACGGCATTGGGGAAAGTCTTCGAAACTGCGGGATGTCCCGGCATGACGCAGACGCGCAGGCAGAGCGGCTTCTGGAACGGTGCGGACTGCCTGCTTCCTTTGCCGGGCGGTATCCGCACGAGGTCAGCGGCGGACAGTGCCAGCGCGCAGCGATTGCCCGCGCCCTTGCTGTAAAGCCGAAGGTGCTGATTTGCGACGAAGCAACCTCCGCACTGGATGTGACAGTGCAGAAAGAAATTCTGGAGCTTCTGAACGAGCTTCGTTGTGAACAGGGCACGGCGCTTTCCATTTTGTTTATCTGCCATGACATCTCTCTGGTGCAGCAGTTCTGCGACCGGGTACTGGTTATGTACCATGGGGACATCGTGGAACAGGGAGCACCGGATGCGGTAATTTATCATCCACAGAATGATTATACAAAGCGCCTGATCGACAGCGTTTTGTAAGAAGACAATACACAACCAGTTCGACTGGAACAATATTTGAAATCTGAAAGGAACAAAAAGATGAAAAAAGCAGTATCTCTTCTTTTGATCGTATGTCTTGCGATCACGCTGCTTGCCGGGTGCAGCGGCAACGCCAGCCAGCCATCAAGCGAACCGCCTGCCGCACAGGAAACGGCCGCGCCCCAGACGGACGCGTCGCAGGGCGAATCCGAACCCGCCGCCAAGAAGACGATGGTCATCGGCGATACGACGTTCAACTCGGAAAACTGGGAAGAGACCGTTGACCCCCACCGTACCTACAACGGCTGGGCCTGCATCCGCTATGGCATCGGCGAAACGCTGGTACACTATACCGACAGCATGGAGCTTGAGCCGTGGCTGGCAAAATCATGGGAAAACGACGGCAACCTCACGTGGACGATCACGCTTCAGGACAATGTTACGTTCTCCAGCGGGCGAAAGATGGACGCAGAAGCCGTGAAGCAGTGTTTCGAGCATCTGCTGGAAAACCATGACCGCGCACCCGGCGACACTAAGATTGCCGACATGCAGGCGGACGGTCAGATTCTAACCATCACCACCAGCGAGCCGAACCCGGCACTTATGAACTATCTGGGCGATCCTTACGGCTGCATCATCGATGTAGACGCCAGTGATTTTGACGTCGGCATTGTCGCCGGTACCGGTCCTTATGTTGTGACAGACATGGTCACGGACGATCATCTGACGCTGACAAAGAACGAAAATTACTGGAACGGTACACCGAAGATCGACGAGCTGATCATCCGCACGCTTTCCAACGGCGATACCCTCTCGGCGGCTTTGCAGGCCGGCGATATTGACGCAGCTTACGGCATGGCGTATGAGGCATATCCGAACTTTGAAAACGGCAATTATCAGTTCTCCAGCATCCAGACCTCCCGCGCATTCTTTGCCTCCATGAACATGACAAGCCCCATTATCCAAGATGCGGCCGTTCGTAAGGCCATTGCCATGGGCATTGACAAGCAGGGCTTTGTCTCCGCGCTGCTGGACGGTCACGGCGTTCCCGGCAACGGTGCGTTCCCGGACGGGTTTGCAACGTTTGGCGGCGAGAACGTGACGACCGAAACCTATGACCCCGAGAGCGCAAAGGAAGTATTGGAAGCCGCGGGCTGGACCGACTCTGACGGCGACGGCATCCGCGAAAAGGACGGCGTGAAGCTGACAATCCGCTGGCTGACCTACCCCAGCCGTCAGGAACTGCCGCTGCTGGCGGAGTCTGCGCAGGCGACACTCAAGGACATCGGAATTGACGTTGATATCAACTGCACAGCGAATCGCCGCGAGTTCCTCGCTGATATGACAAGCTGGGATATTTACGCTTCTGCGATGGTCACAGCGCCGTCCGGCGACCCGCAGTATTTCTTCACATCCTGCTGTGTACCCGGCATGAGCTATAACTTTGGCGCATATGAAAACACGGACGTGAACGCCATGATCGACGAACTGGCAACAGAGTTTGACACCGAAAAGCGCGGCGAGTTGGCCGTTAAGCTCCAGCAGACGATTCTGGACGATAACGCCTATGTGTTCTGCTCGTTCCTCCAGATGAACATGATCTCCAAGAGTACCGTCACCGGCTACACCGCCCACGCCTGTGACTACTATCAGGTCACAGCCGATCTGGATATCAACGGCTGACCGGCGATAATTTTAGCTTTGCAGTATCTCTGAAATGCAGAATCCCTCAAAAATACCCGGCAGCAGTCACTCGACTGCTGCCGGGTATTTGTAACTGCATGTGCAGCGGCAAGCCGCTTGCGGGCGGTGCAATTCCTGCGTAAGAGCGGCAAATCAGGAAGCCGTCACATGATGGTGACTACTGTTTGACTACTATCGCTGAAGAAATCGAAAAAGCTAGTTTTCCTAGTGTTTTCAATGGTTTTCTGGAAATCCAGAGAAACCGGGTGTTGTCGGTAAAAACCGCACAACCCTTGAAAACACAGCATTTTATCAGGATGCGCCTGAAAACTCCGACTCTGTAGGTCGCACGTTCGAATCGTGTCGGGCGTACCAAAATCCCTTGGAATTGTAAAATTTCAAGGGATTTTTCCTACAGTCCGCTTTCTCTATGCCCTATATACAGATGAAGTGAAGGTGACACGGGTTATGGCATTTCAAGCGCTTGCGATCGAAGGCTCCAAACAATATTATGCGTATCTCGATCAATGCGGCAAGGGCGTTGTTTCGATTGATGTTCTGAAGGTTTCATGCGTAGAGGACTCTGCGCTTTTTGATCTCACGTTGGGACAAATTCCATTTAATCCAGACGGATTGCAAGTAAAAATCTGTCACGATACTTTTGAATATAACGATATCCACGCCGTAGAGTTGACAAGGGCTTCGCGCATTCTGCGTGTCCGCACATCCGCGTCAGCCAAGGCGAAGCTGCTGTGCGCTGATCCCAACGATGTCAAGGTCATTTCAGATGTCAAATTCCTTGTCAAGCGTGTGGAAGACTGGTATCGGCAATATGGCGATCGAGTCCGGATTCCAACAGAACATCCCGCTGTATCGGCTTATATGAAAACAGGTTTGCAGGCACCTTCTTCTGACCAGTCTACCGCCATCGAAGGTGTGCTCAGTAATCCTTTTACCTATATCTGAGGTGCTCCCGGTACCGGCAAGACAAAGTTCGTTCTTTCCCGCTGTATCCTTTCATATCTGAAAGCTGGAAAACGCATTCTGATCGCCGCTCCAACGAATAACGCCGTAGAGCAGACACTGTATGGCGTACTGGATGTTTTTGAAGAAGCCGGGATCGACTATAAAGGCAAGCTCCTTCGGCTGGGCATGGCTTCTGCTGCATTTGCCGGGAAATACCCGGATGCCTGCGAGGATCGAGTCCAGATCAAGCTACTTGCCTCACTCACCAGCCAGTTGCAAACTGTAAGTGCAGATATTTCAAAGCTCGAGGCGTATTTGAAAGAGATTCAGTCGTATGAAAAGCTGCAAAACACTTGGAAATCCTTTTCTAACATAAAACCAAAGCTGCTTGATGATATTGCACAGCTGGACAATTTACAGAAACAGTCTATCTCTAACCAAACACAGCTCGATCTCCTGACCGGTAAACAGACCGCTTCCCGCATACAGCAAAGCAAGCTTAAACAGGGACTGGCACATGCTTCCGCGCAAGCCAAAGCGCATGCAGATAAGACCGAGCAACATGCACATGGGTGGCGCCATGCGTTGTTCCGCAAACGCTTTGAAGCATATCAGGCTTCTTTGACGCAGTCACTTGAACAGGCTGCGCAGTTAGAAAAGCAGCTGGATCAGATTAAGGCTTTACTATCTGATATGGAGCAGTCACAGAAGGCGCTTGAATCAGAGCTTCAGAAAATATCTGAACAGCAGCACACCGTCCTTCTTCACCTGAGAGCAAATTCGCAGCTGTTTGCTCCGATCTGCAAGCCCTTTTCTGCTGCTGAAATACCGATTCATACAGAAGAAGCTACCGCAATAATTGAAAACTATGCGGAGTACCTTGAAAAGAAGATTCAGCTTTCTGCTCCGCCGACAGGTGCTTCCTTGGAAGACACGCTGGCCGCGCTTGCGGAGCAAAAGAAACAGCTTTCCACTCTGCAGGCGCAAAAAACGTCACTGGACACAGCTCTGGCTGCAAAAACAGCCGATTGCAGAATTCTGGCCGCGACCATCGACACCTGTATCGGGCGGCTTCCGCCGAACGATGCGTTGAGCCGTTTTTCTCATGTCTTTCTGGATGAAGCCGGATATTGTTCGCTTGTCAAGGCTGCCACGTTGACTGCTTATCATTGCCCATTCACTTTCCTCGGAGATCATATGCAGCTTCCACCAGTCTGCGAGATGAACGATCAATCGATTGCAGCTAACCCTGCCGTTTCTGTTTGGGCACAATCCGCGCTGTTCGTAGAAGATGCGCTTTCCGGAAGGGATATTGCGTCTGATTATTTGAATCACCGTCCAGCGAGCTTCCGACAGATGAAAAAATACGATCTGGTGCATACCTATCGTTTTGGGGAATCGCTTGCGGCTGTGCTTGCAAAAAATGTGTACTCCGCACAATTCCATGGAAATCCCGAAAGCGACACAGAGATTTTCTGCATTCACGCATCAAAGCAATACAGTGAGAAAAATCGGACAAACCTTGGTGAGCAGATCGCTATTCAAAGATATCTGGAAACGCACGCAAACGAAAATATCGGGGTCATTACTCCATATCGAAACCAGCGAGAGATTTTGACTAAGACAGTTAAAAAGATCGGACTTTCGCCAGAAACCGTATTGACGGTACATGGCGCACAGGGACGCGAATGGGATACAGTCCTGTTCAGCGTTGTAGATACCGACGGTAAATGGTTTACAACTGCATTGATTCCAAAGAGCAACGGCACACAGATCATCAATACCGCCGTAAGCCGTGCGAAGAAAAAGCTGATTCTTGTCTGCGATTGCGAGTATTGGTCTCGGCAGTCAAATGAACTAATCAGCAAGCTGCTTCAGATCGCACGCCCCATCTAGCGAATCGCCCACGCACAGTTCAAGTCCGTGCATGGGTGACTTTTGGTGTTCAGATTTCCAAGCTGCTCTGCATAATTTGGCTGGCGGTTTTCTTGTTCTTATCGAACGCGTGGGTGTAGATATCCAGCGTGGTCGATGGCTGGCTGTGTCCTAAGAGTCCGGCAACCGTGCCGACGTCCGTGCCGCTGGTGATGAACAGGCTTGCCGCCGTGTGGCAGGCTGTGGACGTTCAGATCAGTCGGCAGGTCATTCGCCTTGAGGATTTTCTTGAAGCGCCATGTGAAGGTCGAGGGCGTCATCGGCAGTTTCATGCCCTTTCTGCGGAACACATAATCGTCTTTCATCTGCTCGCGCCGGTCGTAACGCTCCGTTTCCGCTGCGCAGAAAGCTTCGTATTCACGGAGCAGACTTTCCATTTCTGCGGAGAAGTACACATACCGGTTTCCTGCTTTCGTCTTTGGCGCTTTCACGATGATCTCGTCGCCGGTCGTTTTGACCGCGTTCCGGCAGACGTGGATGCTCAGTTATCCGAAATGCGGGATACTCAAGCAGGGTGTTCCCGAGGATATAGACAAATATGTGGATGAAATTTTAGATAAAATGTGAGTATTTCTTCCAACACCGCATAAAATACAAGTAAATTCTGCGCAGAAAAAGTCCCGGCAAGCCATCAGACGATGGTTTACCGGGACTTCGTGTTTCGGCTGATTACGATTTTGTTTCTTCCTGCTCCTGCAGTTTTTTCTCCAGCGCAGACTGCTTTGCAAGAATGGCATTGACCTTATCATAAAGATCCTCGATCATGATCTCGGTTTTGAGATTGACCTTGTAATCATTTTCCGCGCGGCGGCGATCCTTTTCTTCCTGCCGGTTCTGGCTCATCATGATGAGCGGTGCCTGGATCGCCGCGACGCAGGACAGAACCAGATTCAGCAGGATAAACGGGAACGGATCGAACGCATCTGCCGCCAGGATCGTATTGAAGACCATCCACAAAAGCAGCACACCCGTAAACGAAAAGATGAACGCCCAGCTTCCAGCAAATTTTGCGATCGCATCCGCCGCACGCTGCCCGAGGGTGTATTTTTCCGCGGTGGGGCTTTCGGAGATCTTGCTGTCTGCCAGCAGGTTTAAAACCTCCTCATCCGTCATATCATGCTGGATATCCTTGAGGACTTCCTTCAGGAGCTTTCGGTTTTCTTTCATTTGGCTTCCCCTTCTTTCCGGGATTTTCTTCATTATACTCCGCTCCCCCCGACGCGGTCAAGCCGCTTGTCCGGCACGGGCTCTGGGGCTGTCTGCCGCAAAGCAGGAAGATGCCCAGAGGCAGAAGACCTCCGGGCATTTTCTGACTGATACTAATTCTTAATAAAGCGGTAGAAGCGCTTGCAAAGATATGATATACTATAACTGGGTGATGAATATGGCTTCCAGATATAAATTCAGTGAAGAGGAAATTAAAGAAATAGAGCAGGCTCGCAGGGATAACAAGGACAAGCGAGCTGAGGCGAGACTGAAAGCATTGGAACTGCGTGCAAAAGGCGCAGACGCCAAGCAAGTATCAAGGGCAACAGGGTTTCATGCCAGTTCAGTAAGCCGACTGGTTGCGAAATACAGAGATCACGGTCTGGAAGCAATTTCCGGCAATCACTACGGTGGAAACCACCGCAATATGAGCATAGCGGAAGAAGCAGCCATTCTGACACCTTTTCAGGAACGCGCTGAAAGACGATGTATGCTAATAGCGAGGACTTTTAAGTCCTCGCTATTACAACGATGGTCAGCTCATTTGTGGCAGAATGGTATGGCCGAAGCGCGGA
>ERZ1673752.3616-NODE-3616-length-14406-cov-6.879451_pt1 | contig 14406 bp, 8 predicted proteins | sample MGYA00580195_ERZ1673752 | MGnify/ENA primary metagenome ERZ1673752 (study PRJEB41218, sample SAMN15661744) | gut metagenome | host: Homo sapiens | place: Canada: London | collected 2015-08-20/2019-03-30 | study: EMG produced TPA metagenomics assembly of...
CATAGGTTTTTTCAAATAAAAAATATATTGAAATGAGTATTAAAAAACCGTAAACCGGATAGGCTATATTTTGTACGATAAAAAGACTGATGCTTTCATTTACGAGTCGATTGAAAAAAAAAGATGTTGACCGCGGTTGTAACAATTCAGTATACATATCGAGATTGCTTTTCTTGGTTGTCAGTAAATACACTCCGGCGATCAGTGCAAAAACAATGAGACAAAGAGTAAGCGCCAGAGAAAATTTTATTACATTATTGCGCTGCGATAAAGTCATACTGATGATTATACTGATAACGACAAAAATTACAAGTTACGGAAAGAAATGGCGGCAAACACAAACAAGGAAAAACGGTAAATTAAAACTTTTTTGATACTTATCGTTTTTTTGCATTTGTGATATAATCTCCTCGAAATGAGTAAATTGATTTATTGCCTTGAGGATGACGAGGCGATTCGCGAGTTGATCTGTTACACGCTCAAAGCGGCTGATTTTAATGCGAAAGGGTTTGCATCGCCGCGTGATTTTTGGGTCGGTTTAAAAAATAAAGAGTGCGATTTAATTTTACTCGATATTATGCTTCCCGAAGAAGACGGAATTTCGGTTTTGAAAAAATTGCGGAACCACACCGTGTTTAAGAATATTCCCGTTATTATTACAACGGCAAAAGGGACGGAGTTTGACAAAGTTTCGGGGCTTGATTTTGGGGCGGATGATTATCTCGTGAAGCCGTTCGGCATGATGGAAATGGTTTCGCATATCAAGGCGGTGCTGCGCCGGAGCGTGCCTGCAAAACAAGTCGATGCAACGCTACAGTTTGCGGATGTATTCATTGACAAGAAAAAACATGTGGTAAAAATCGGCGATGACGGAATTGAGTTGACGCTCAAAGAGTTTGAACTTTTATGTTTGCTCGCAGAAAATGTCGGAATTGTTTTTACCCGTGAGCAGCTTTTGGAAAAAGTATGGGGCATTGATTTTATGGGTGAGACGAGAACCTGCGATGTGCATATCGGAACGCTGCGAACAAAACTGAAGTCGGCGGGAGCGTACATTAAAACCGTACGCGGCGTCGGTTACAAACTGGATGTTACCTCGTAGTTTTTCATTCTTTAGTGAAATTTATTGAACCTATGAGAAATAAAATTTTTTTTGCAATTTTAATTACCGCAGTTTCGATTCTCATCGCTTCAAGCTTTTTTGTCATTCGTATTTTGTACGGTAATTTTGAGCATGCTTTGTATGAAAATTTAAAAACCGATTTAGACCTTATTGAACGGGAAATCACTTTTGATGACAATTTTTTACCGAAGCTCGAAGTTTTAAAGTTTTCAAACTTACGCGTAACGCTTATTTCGTTCGATGGAACAATTCTCTATGAAAATAGTTTTGATAGCGATAAAATGCAAAACCACATTGCTCGTCCTGAAATTCAGGATGCAATAAAAAAAGGAGCGGGAATGGCATATCGGATTTCGGACACTTTAAAAGAAAAATATTATTACGTTGCGAGAAAATTATCCAATGGAAGTGTCCTGCGGATTTCAACTAAGCAAAAAACAATTTTGCAGCTTTTTTTACATAGTACAAAAAGTATCATTATTTTTTTAGTTATGGTGCTTTGCGCCGTATTTTTACTTTCGCTTTTTTTGGCAAGAAACATCGTCCGTCCGATTAATACGCTTGATATTGAAAACATCGATTTACAAAATAACGAAACAATGCTCAAGTATCCCGAAATAAAACCGCTTTTAAAAAAAATCGCCGAACAAAAAATCCAGCTTGAAAAGGATAAAGCAAATTTAAAACGAGCTGAAACGATTCGTAAAGATTTTACTGCAAATGTTTCGCACGAATTAAAAACGCCGCTCCAAACTATTTCGGGCTATGCCGAATTGTTAAAAAGCGGTATCGCAAAGAAAAAAGATGTTGTGCCGTTTGCGGAAAAAATTTTTGCGGAAAGTTTTCGCATGCACAATCTCGTTGAGGATATTATCAATTTAACGGAACTCGAAACGGAAGAAAAAAAACTGGTCTGGCAAAATACCGATTTGCTTGCCGTATGCGAAAATGTCATTGACAGTTTAACGCCGATTGCGGAAAAAAGAGCCGTGGCGATAACGCTTATTCGGGAAAACAAAAACGGTGAACTGCATTCCGTTTTTTCCGTGCCGGAAATTGTGCACACGATTGTGTACAACCTCGTCGATAACGCAATCAAGTACAATCGTGACGGCGGGCATATTTTTGTGACGGTGGGTATGATTCCCGTGGCAGTTGAAGCGAAGCCGCTGCCGCAGCTCAAGATGCACGCATACATCACGGTACGGGATACGGGAATCGGCATTGAGTATGACAAGCTGCCGCGAATTTTTGAGCGCTTTTATCGGGTTGATAAAAGCCGCTCAAAAACGGTCGGCGGTACCGGTTTAGGGTTGTCGATTGTCAAACACAGTGTCGCTCTTTTAAAAGCGGACGTCAGCGTCGTTAGCCAATTCGGCGAAGGAACGGAATTTACCGTCCGGTTTTAGCTGACAGATGCGTGGGTACTGATTAATTCTTGGTTGAATTAATCAGCGTTTCCTTAATGCATCAAAATAAGTAGCAGCGAGAAAAGTATCAACTTTCGTAATTGGGGTTTGCGACGGTTCACCTATTTTTTGGAAAGTATGAAAAATAAAGTGCGGATACTTTTTTAATTCGTTTTTTCAATGAATGACTCTATGTTATATATTTAATAATTAAAAAAACAATTTTTACACCTTGAAAAAATTGTTTTTTTTTGGTACTTATGATACAATCCGACGCTGATGAATATTTTAGAAAAAAACCTCGCGGCAATTTTACCGAAAAACAAATCGTTATACGAATGTTTGCAGAAAGCCTCCGCTAATAACGATTACGTTTCGGCGGTTGTTTCAAAAACGGGGCAGCCGGTTCCGGTATTCAAAGACGGACATGCACTTCACTCAAAATACAATCCCGAACGGGAAACCGCAAGTCTTTTTTCACCCGCCGATGAATTTATTTTATTTTGCGGAATCGGCGCGGCGATTCATATTGCATATTTTTTAAAAAACTTTCCTGAAAAAAAATGTGCCGTTACGGATATAACTACCGAAAGTTTAAAATCTCTTTTATGTAGCCTTGATGTCAGTGCCGTACTTGCCGACCCGCGTGTTTTTATATTGCCGCCTGTTTTTGAACCTGCGTTTACCGCAGCTTTTTTTGCAGCGTATCAACCGGTGCGGCACGGTGATTTACGCTTGATTACCTTGCGCCCTTGGGAAAATTTTTACGCGGCACAGCTTGCACGGATTCATGCAATTATTTCTGCAGCGGTGCAGAGTGTCCAAACCGACTTTGCTACCCAAGCCCATTTCGGTAAAGTGTGGATGAAAAATATTATCGGTAACTTACAAACGGCGAGTAGGCTGCCGCCGCTGCTTCCGGCTCCAATGCAAACGGATCGGAGAAAAACCGCTCTCATTTGCGGTGCGGGACCTTCGTTGACGGATTCTATTTCACGGATAAAAAAAAACCGCAGTCGGTTTGTGATTTTTGCAAGCGATACGGCATTTTTGCCGTTGCTGAAAAACGGCATTGAAGCGGAGTTTTTTCTTTCCGTTGATCCGCAGCTCGTATCGCTGCAGCATTTTACGAGAGAGACAAAACACACGATCGGTGTTTTTGACCTTTGTGCGTTGAACGCACTCGTGCGGATTTTCCGACGAAACGGAAACCGCTTCATGTTTACCGCCTCACATCACCCACTCGTGCAGTACGCAAGCCGTTTCGGAGTTTTTCCTTTTGCGGAAAGCGGCTCCGGCACTGTCGCTTTATACGCTCTTGATGTTGCGCACCGTTTGGGGTTTAGCACTGTCGAAACGGCGGGACTGGATTTTTGTTACACCGGAGGAAAAGCGTACGCAAACGGTACTTACTTTGAAAAGCAAATCGCCCGTGCTTGTACAAAACTTTTTCCGGACGAAACTTTTTTCAGTGCATTGATGTTCCGTACTGCGGTGCAAAAACAAAACGGAAACGGAAAAATAAATTACACGAACGAACTTTTGCTGCACTATCGGAGGGAAGCGGAACACTACCGCTTTGACGGCGAATGCTGGAAATCGCGTCATTTTGCGCAATTCGACTATGCTTCTTTTATCGGCACGCTCATCCGCGACTTGCGGGAAAACAGAGCCGATGCGGAAACCGCGCTCCTGCCCTTTGCCGCATACTGTAAAAAACGGAAAAAAAACTATTCCAACGCCCTTGCTATAAAAACAATTTTGAAATATAATGCAAGCTATGAATAGAGTTTTTATTCGACTGTATGCTTTTTTTTGCTCCGTAATATTATTGGGGACACTCATCCTTTTCGCGGTAAAAATATATAATAACTCAAAAGAAAACTTGGTTGCAGCGGAAAAAAATTTTAAATACATTGCCCGTTTTATTTCAGCCAACTCCGAAAAAGAATATATTGCAGCGCAGCCCTTTTTGAAAAAGATTCAAGAACTCTGTGCGTTAAGCGGCAACATCGACAAAGCGATGCTGAACGATTCTGATAATAAAACGATTTTTTCTTGGGATGCAAAAACCGGAGACGTGTCAACCGTCGCTTATGAAATGCCTTCCGCATCCTTTGTGTTAAAACCCTATTCGATGAGCATTACGGTGAAAAATCCGAATAATGCCGACGTTCGCATTTTTAATTTTTCCGCAGTTTTAAAAACCGTGTCCGATGACGTCCTTTATAACAGCATTCGCGACTGCGTTTTTGTATTTGCTGTTCTCTTTTTGTGTACGCTGCTGTTGCTCATTATTAATTATTTGATGCAAGGAAGCCGCTCCGCAGTAGAAACGGTTGCCATTAGCGAGGAAAGACCGACCGTTTCCGATATAAGTACGGCTGAAATCGATAAACTGCACATCGATCGGCAAAATTACAGCTTGGACGATTTAGCCGATATTGACTTTTCAAAAACCGCACCTTTGGAACCGGATACCTTTCAACAAAGCGAAAAAATAGCGAAACCCGCCGAGTATTCTCATGAAAATACTGCGGCATACACTGAAGCGGTGTACGCATCACCCGAAAGTTTTAACGAAGAACGAAAACCCGCGGCGGAACCACTCAATCTTTGCGGTGAACAATATTTCGATGAAAAACTCGAATACGAATTGGGACGGGCAACTTCCGCCGAGCAGGATTTGAGTTTGCTCCTTTTTAAATTGATTGGAGTAAACGAAGCTTGCTTCAACGAAATTGCCGAAGTGCTGCTTGCCAAATTCAAAATAAAGGAAATGATTTTCCGGCTTTCGGGAATCGGTTTTGCGGTGATTATGCATGATGCAAATTTGGAAAAAAGCATGCAAACCGCCGAAGCGGTCTATGCGACTATTGTTCAGATTGTTGCAAAAGAGCAGTTGAGAATCGGAATTACCACGCGAAGCTCGCGGCTTGTCTCGGCGCAGCGTTTATACGAAGAAGCAAGCTGCGCCGTTGAAAAAGCGTGTGAAAATTTGTCCGCTCCAATTGTTGCATTCCGCCCCGACCCGAAAGCTTACAAAGAATACTTGCGGGATTATACGTAAGTTGTAAATAGCGTGATTTTTTCACTGCGGATTTAATTACACAAGCGATTTATACACTTCATTGCAGGTATGACTCAGCATACGAAGCGCAAATGTTTGAATTGAAGCGTCTTCGGCAGTAAAGTCTTTTATTGACCGTTGAACTGCAAAGCAGGCTACGCCTAAAAATTTTTCCCGGTGAAATATTGGAAGCAGCATCAGCGAAACACCGTTTTGAAAAATTGCGTTTGAGTCGTTCGCCGGAAAGTCGGAGAAAAGCTGAACATCCGATTTTTTTGACTGTGCAAACTTCAAAATATTTGAAAACCAAAACGGTCTTTGTTTTCCAAAAATATTTTCAATTGATTGCGCATTAAAAACGGTTGTACCGTCAGTGAAAACAATCAAGGCGTATTCCGCCCCTAAAATTTTTTTTGCCCGTTCGGTATACTGCTTCAGTATATCCGATGCACGCTGTTTTGCATTTGATAATTTTAAAATATCAATAATAAAATTAATCGTCGGCGTTGACCATAGATTATTTACATCGCTGATTTGTGCAAGTCCGCTAGCGGTGAGCATATTTTGCTTTAAATTTTGATTCCAGATTGTGGTCCTGTTTTTTCCGGTTTGCTTCGAGTAATACATTGCGTGATCCGCCTTTTGAATCAAATCAACAATAATGCGCGAATGCTCGCCGAATGTTGCAATACCGATACTGATGGTAATATGAAAGTTATAACCTAAGAAATCTATTTTCTCAACCGCAGTACGTAACGCTTCGGCGCGTTCAAAAGCGACAGCAGATGTTGCATTGGGTAAGCACACAATGAATTCTTCTCCGCCCTGACGTCCAAAGCATTCCGGCTCGATTAAATTTTCTTTTATCACTCCTGAAATGGTTGACAGTACCATATCCCCGACATCATGACCGTAGTTGTCGTTAACCTGTTTAAACATATCAATATCGTAATACAGGATGCTGAAAACGGCATAGCGCTTTGAGTATTCATCAATCCGTTGTCGCAACGATTCACGGGTCAGTGATTTGGTCAACTTATCAATCATTGCTCGCTGATACAACGAATAGCCTTGAATTAAAATGCCCAAGAAATTTTTATATTTTTCGAGAAGCGGTAGACCGCAACGGATGATACCGTTTATTCCGTACACAGAATCCAGATATACGTATGCAAGTATTTCCCTGTCATGCGATTGATCGGTATTCCGGTTTATCGGGAATGTCATCGCAGTTTGAATATCGGTTTTAGTTTCCAATAATGCTAATTGAATTTTGTTTAATATAATCGGTTCACTCGAAGAAGTAATTTTGTAAAACAAATCAAGGTTCGGTTCCTTTTTCAAGTAAGAAAAATGCGATACAATATCAATGTCATTTTTATTTCTTACAACGACAATAAAAGCCTCCGTTGCCAAACTCTCCGCTGCAAGTTTTCGTAAAAAAGTTTGTATATCGTTTTTGATTTCCGTGTTAAATTTATCCAGATAGTTTTGATTGGATGATAGCGGAATATTCAAATCCAAAAAAGCGGGAGCAAGTGACTGATAAAAATCGGGCTTAGGTGGAATAAGTTGTTTAAAATCATTTTTCTTGAAGTTGCTAAAATATCGATGTGTAACGGTAAACGGATTATTCATTGCATAAGAATAAAATCCGCTTGTTTCATTTCGCATCAGCTTTTTTATATTTTCCGTTACCATATAAAATTTTTCACCGACAAAGAAACTAAAGCCTTGTTCGCTCGGTAGTTTTTTTACGAATTGCTTAATAATAATTGCAGCTTCAATAAAAAAAGCAAGTGCATTGCGAAAATTTTTTTCGGTGAGATAAAGTTGCCCTAATGCAATTAATGTATGTATTTTTAAAATACTGAGCTTAAAAGTAAAAGATTTTTGTAAAATTTCAAATAAATAATTTTTCGCGTTGGTACGTTCAAAAAAACTTGAAATAAAATAAATCTTACAGCGTTCTTCGAGTGAAATTTCCGTTTCATCAATATTAATCACAATGAGAAAAATTTTCCGCATTCCTTTCGTATGATGTTTTTTCAAAAAAGCTAAAAACACGTGATAACAATGTTCAACCAGATCTTTATAATTCTGGTTTTTATTTTGGCTGATCAGTTTAATAATACGGTCGACAAGCTCCGAAGTTGGCGTTATTTCAAAAATTAAGACTTCAATATAAAAAGTCATATCTTCAATGTCGATACTGCAGTTTTCCGAATCGAATGGGAGTATTTGTTTTAAGTTTCTTTCAGCTTTTGCGTAATCGTTAAAATATGCGTAGTATTGTGCTGCAGCAACATAAAGGTCATAACTGTAGATGCTCAAATCACCCTGCACTACAAAGCGTTTTGTAATACTGAAATAATACTTCACATCGTTTGCCTTATGCATGCGCAATGAAATATGGAATAATAAAAACGAAAGCCGAATTAAACTTTCATTCATTTTGCTTTTTCTTGCAAGCTGAAATCCGTGCAGTGCGTATTTATAACTGAGCTGATATTGTTTTGAATTAAAATAATAACATGCAATGTAATAATTTGCTAAAAGCTCACTGTTGATCATTTTATATTTGATACTTTCCGTTTGTGTTTTTCTATAATACTTCCATGCTTTTTGTTTTTCCTTTTTTAAACTGTACAAAAATGCAAAATTAACGTAGCTATAAAGTATTCCGCGTACATGTCCTATTCTATCCGCAATTTTTACACTTTCCTGGAGTGCCAGCTCTGCCGCATCTAGATTGTTCATGCGGCAGTGTACGTCCGACATAATTCGGAGTACATTACTTTTTTCTTTTAACACACCGGGACGATCATTTGCAACTTCCAGTACTTGCTCACACAATGCAAATGCTTGTTTATAATGATTGTGGTCTAATTGCATTAATGATTTCATTCGTAATATCCCTGCGTATGAGCGAGGATATTTCATCGGATCGACATTGATGATTTTTTCAGCTGCTTGCATATAGAACGTCAATTCTGTTTTATCAAACTGTAAATCAAATAAAAACATGAGTTGTACATATACTTCTATCAATAAACTTTCGTTGGAAAGTTTGTTGCACAACTTTAATGCAATAAGTAAATGATTTTTCGCTTTTTCAAAACTGCCTATTTCAAAATAAAACGTCCCCAAATCCAAGTTGAGTTTTATTAAAAATAATTTTTCAGTTTGGTCGGTGCATGTAAGTGCTTGTATCAAACAATCAATGACGGCAAAAATATTTTTACGGCGTTTATAATCAATCGCAAGTTTGAGATAATAACGTCGCGCACGAGAATATTGGTTTGAGCATTTTAACTGATAAGCAAATTCCTCGGCAAAACTAAACTCAAAAGTTGCTTCAATTTGTTTTGCCGCCGCTCGGTGAAATTTTTTTGCTTCATCAGTTGTTAAATTTTTAGCAATTAAATCTTTTAAAACATAATCCGGAATAAAATATTTTATGTGTCCGTCAATTTGCCGAGATGCAATGATATTACCGTGTTCAAGCTGTTTCAGTGTATTTATCAGATTATCTTTTTCAGCGGATTGTTTGTCAACAAAAAGCCAGTGTTCATCAATTAAGTCTTTGAAGATTGACATATACTTAATAACTTCAATGTCATAATGTGACAACAAGGAAATCCGTTCATTCAAGTTTTGAATTACAAGATGAGAATCAATCTTTTTGTGTTTTAATTCGTTTGCAAAATCTTCCGATAGTTCAGAAAATCCGGTTTTAGTATTTACAATAATCTGTTCGTTTATAATCAGGTTTTTAAAAAACGCGGTCAATTTTCCGGGATTACCGTTGGATTGCAAAAAAAGCTTGTATAAAATTTTGACGGTAATTTTTTAAAATGCAGCATATCGTTGATGAGAATTTTCGCAACAGTCGGATTTAAATTCTTGAGCGTAAATTTTTTATAAAAATTTTTCGGCTGCAATTTTCTCAACTGATCAAAAAGTTCCGTTTCCAATATATTTTTCCGATTGTCATAGCTTACCACTAAAATTACATTGAGATTTTTTAATTTGTGCGCAAGAAAAAACATTCCCTTTATAAACTCAATCTCTTTTATATAATGGATGTCATCAATTAAAATTGCAATCGGTCGATTGTAACAGATATTTCTGATATTTTTCCGTGCTTGCTCAAAAAAATCAAAATAGCCTTTTGCCCACTCTTTATTTTTACTATCATTGATATAAGAAAGATCAACAACTAAATTTTCATTGGGATTATTCATTGAAAATAAATTCGTCTGTTTTAAAAAACGGCTGCACGTTTCGAAAAGCGTTTCATTTTCAATACCAAAAAACGAAAAGGTTAAAATTTTTTCAAACTCGAGGCGGATCTGCAATTCCTGCAAAAACCGCGTTTTACCGACACCGGGTTCACCTGCAATTAAGAAAACATTTTCGGCATTGATTTCCGCACTGCGTTCAAAAGCGGAGCTGATGATAAACTGCATTTCTAAATTGCCGGAATAAAAATCGGGAAACAAGATAGGGCTGTTTATTTTTTGCGTATCATAAACGGAAAAATCAGTTTCGAAGATATCCGAGAGTTCGCAGACAATATCATTAACGCCGAATGAGTTATTAAACTTCAGCAAAATCAGTTTTAAAAGTAGAGCCCGTAGTCGTTCTCTTTTTTCTTTATTTTTGATTTCTGACGGGTAAAACTTTTTTAAGTCACGCGCGCTGACGGCGGTTACTTCTCTATCTCGTAAAATGCTCAATAAAATAAGCCCCAGAGAATATAGGTCTTTTTGTTTATCGCTCGAAAAAACAATCGGTTCATCGTCTGCCGTCAATTTATATGCGGTACCGGCTTTGTAGTAGAGATGAAACTTTCGCATCACGAGATTTTTCAGCTTAACCTGTATTGTCCCATTAGCAGCGCAAAGCTGTATTGCATCAATCGGCACTCCCGCATAATCTAATTTATTGATGTGCAGGAAAAATACGGCTTGGCAAATAGAAACAAAAAGCTCAATCTTTTGTTTAAATGAACACGTTTTAATATAGGTAAAAAATTCTATTTCGGAACGGGTGTTTTCACTGATAAGAATATGGGAGCTATCGGTAAGTTCGTAATCGATTGAATGAATACATCGAAAGCAATATACTTTTTCCAATAAAAAATTATCTAAATTAGTCAGCCGCAAAAAATCTTCTTTTATAAACCGTGCAAAATTATCATTAAATACTTTTAGTTTAAAAACAATCAGACTTTGTTTTTCATGGGTAACTACGTCTTCAACAAGATACTGATCGTACAGCGGCTCCGTATAGGATAAAAATAAAATTTTATAACGCTCATCAATTATTCGCATACCGTATAAATTCTAACCTATTTTTTATTTTTATTAAAGACGATGATTTTTTTATTTTACTCCTTGAAGGAAGCACAGATTAATTCACCCGAAAATTAATAAGTGCCACCTTATCGGTAGCTTTTAAAAATTTCAGTTTTTATACGACACTTCTCCTTTATATAATCTTGCATAAAACATCGGATCGCGTTATAATAAAAAATCTTATCATAATGGAGGACGTATGAAATATAGTATGCACGAGTTACTCGAAGTTGCATGCGCAGCGGCTCCGCTCGCTGACTTTGTAACATTGCGCGTGCAAAACGCCAAAAGCAATTCTTTTGCAATGACCGACGGAGTGCTTGACGGGGTTTCCGAAGGAAGCGATTACGGTGCAATGGTTGAAGTTTTTTACCAAGGCGCCTATTCGTACGCTGCCACGCCGACGTTAACGGAAGGCGGCATCGAATGTGCTGCTCGCAAAGCCTTTGACACAGTCCGCGCAAAAAAATTTTTTAATCTGTGCGAGTTTGATACGGATGTTCGTCCGCAAACATTCGCCGAATATAAAACACCGGTAAAAAAACACACCGCGCCTTCGCTGCCCGAAATCATTGACAGCCTTTCCGCCCTGTGCAGCGCGATGCGTGTCAACGATAAAATTATCAGCACCAATGCGTATTTATTTTACGGCGTTGAAACGGTTGAAATTGCAAGTTCGCTCGGAGCGCATTCCGTACAGGAGTTTAACTACATCGGATATAACTTTCAAGCAACTGCGCGAAAGGATGAAATTATTCAGCACCGTTCATACAACGGCTCAAGTGCAATGACATTTCAAGGCGGTTGGGAATTATTCGATTTGCCCAAATTGCTGATTGAAGCCAAGCGTATCGGTGAAGAAGCCTGCGAACTTTTAACGGCTAAAGAAAGTCCGACCGACAAGCGGACACTGGTTCTCATGCCGAATCAAATGATGCTCCAAATCCACGAAAGCGTCGGACACGCGTTGGAAGTTGACCGCATTCTCGGCGATGAGCTTAACTTCGCCGGAGGCAGCTTCGTAAAATTGAGCGATATCGGCACAATGAAATACGGCTCGTCATTGATGAATATCGTCTTTGACCCGACCAATCCTATCCAACTCGCCAGCTATGCCGTTGATACAACGGGAACGCCCGCTGAAAAAAAATACCTCATCAAAGACGGGTTGCTCATACGTGGACTTGGCGGAATAGAAAGCGAACAGCGTATCCGCAGTTACGGAGCCCACGTTGCCAACATGCGAAGTTGCAGCTGGAATCGTCCGCCGATTGACCGTATGGCAAACATAAACCTCGAACCGGGAAAAACGAGTTTCGACAAAATGATTGCATCAATCGAAAAGGGCATTCTCATGGATGCTAACCGTTCATGGTCGATTGACGACTACCGCAATAAATTCCAGTTCGGCTGCGAATACGGCAAATTGATTGAAAACGGTAAGCTAACCAAAACCGTTCGGAATCCGAACTACCGCGGCATCACGTCAAATTTTTGGCACAACTTGATTGCAGTCGGCGATGCTTCAACGTTCCAAGCATTCGGAACCCCGAACTGCGGAAAAGGCGAGCCGAACCAAGTAATCTTCGTCAGCCATGCGAGTCCCGTGTGCGCGTTCAAAGAAACGGAAGTTTTCGGAGGTGGAAAATAATGAACTTAAAAGAACACTTTACCTATATTGCCGACTTTTTGTTGGCGGAACTTTCAGCGGATGAAGCCATCGCAATCAGCTACTCCGGTGAACAAAGCTATTTTATGCGTTTTAAAGATGCGATGGTTCGTCAAAACGGTTTTGTTGAGCAAGCGTCAATCAACGTAAAATTTTTTAAAAAAAAGCGGAGTATTTCTTTCGGCGTTTCGCTCCACTTTGACCCGCAGGCGGATTACACCGAATGCAGTAAAGCGCTCGCAGATGCCCGTAATAAAATTTTACTTTTACCTGAAGACCCGTATTTTTCGGAACCGATTTCAAAAGAAACGTCGAGCAAAGTATTTACCGGAAAACTTTTACCGGAAGATAACATTCCAACCGTGATTTTAAAACCTTTTAAAGGGTACGCCTTCAACGGCTTGCATTCGCAGGGAAAAATATGCCGCGGCGTTGCGACGAGTAGCGGTGCACGCCATTGGTTTGAAACGGATAACTTTTTGTTGGATTACTCGCTCTGGTTGCAAAACGGCAGAGCGGTAAAATCATGCTACGCTGATTCTAAATGGAAACAAAACGAATACGACAAAAAAGTGTCTACCGCGCTCGGTCAACTTGAAGCCTTGCATCAGGAACCGAAAAAACTCGAACCCGGAAAATATCGCGCTTTTATCACCGGCAACGCATTGGTTGACGTCGTTGATTTTTTCCACGGTTTCGGAGAGCGCAGTTTACACGACGGGAGCAGCGCCTTCATTGCATTAAAAGAAAACCGCGAACAGTTTTCGCCGGAGTTTACGCTCTCGCAGGATTTTTCAATGGGCATGGAACCGGCATTTAACGGAAGCGGCGATCTTGCACCGGAAAAGCTTGTTCTCGTTGAGAAGGGTAAACTGAAAAATACGCTTATCGGAAACCGCAGTGCAAAACAGTTCAACTTAAAAGCGAACGGCGCCCCTGAATACGAATACACTCGTGCGGTTTCCATCGACGGCGGGCAGTTAAACGAAAAAGACGCATACAAAGATTTGGACACCGGCATTTATATTTCCAGCTTTAACTACCTAAACTGGAGCGATCCCGCCGTTGCCCGCGTTACCGGCATGACCCGCCACGCGTGCATGTGGGTCGAAAACGGAAAACCGATTTGCCCCATTGCCGATCTCCGCTGGGATGAATCCTTGTATAATATGTTCGGCAAAAACCTCCTCGGCATCACCAAAGAAACAAAACTCTTTGCAAACACGTCAACCTACGAGGAACGGGCAACCGGTGGCTGCCGTCTCCCGAGCATTCTGGTACGCGATTTTACCTGCACGTTATAGAGTTTAGGAAACACTGATTAAAGGCTTGATGCCGTTTACCGGCGTACGCCGAATTCTTACTATGGTTTAGGTGAAAACATACTGTGTTTTAAAAAAAACATAGTATGTTTTAAAAATTTCGTACTATGTTTTTGGGGAAAACATAGTACGTTTTTGGTAAAATACAAAAAAGAACTTATTTTTAGACGCTGAAAGGAATTTTAACGGACGGAGCCCCATAGGCATACGCCCACACTTGGTACTCTTGAAAGTAAACCGGTATGGAAACGCTGATGAAAGGCTTGCCGCCGTTTACCGGCAAACTTTGCTTCGTAAAGTTTTTTGCTTCGCAAAGTTTTTTTTGCAAAAGCAAAATACCTCCTACTTGTTGCTCAATATTCAGTATAAGTGGCTCTGAACATTTTTGAAACAACAGATTTTAAAGGTGGGCACTGAAAAGTAGTCTCTAAAAACATCAGTTTTTAGAGA
>ERZ1673752.3619-NODE-3619-length-14390-cov-4.090269_pt1 | contig 14390 bp, 10 predicted proteins | sample MGYA00580195_ERZ1673752 | MGnify/ENA primary metagenome ERZ1673752 (study PRJEB41218, sample SAMN15661744) | gut metagenome | host: Homo sapiens | place: Canada: London | collected 2015-08-20/2019-03-30 | study: EMG produced TPA metagenomics assembly of...
CTACGAATCCCAATCCATCTACTATCTAGATGTCACTGGCTCCCGAGTTGTGCCCGACCCCCGCTGGCTCTACTCCCAAGACAGCCACCTTCCCAATATGCTCATGCAGCTGTTGGCGCAGGACCCGTCACACCAGTTGCACGATATGGTGGCCAGTGAACTCCCGGAATCCGCCCATATTTCCGCAGTCCCCGGCGCACAGGGTAATGGGGTTGACGTTGAAATCTCCAACTATCAGGCAGGGTCTGAAGCATCCCGCCGCCGCCTGGCCGCTCAGATCATCTTCACCTTCGAACGGGCGCGTATCCATGGTCCCTTCTACATCACCGTGGACGGCAACCCACTGGACCCAAACCATCGGGACGGCTGGACTGCTGCTGACGTGGTGCACTACGACCCCATGTACGCCACCCGCCAGAATCCTGTGCAGTTGCACGCCATCACTTCTGATGGGCTGATGAAGGTGGGATCCAACCTCGAACCAGTGAAGGGGCCATTGGGGCGCTCACAGGATCTTCGCGCTGCTTCCTTCTCCCGTGGCGGTGAGATGATTGGTGTGGTGGAAGAAGTGCGTGACAAAGAACGCACCCCACTGGAGGTAAAAATGGGGCCAGTGGGCGGACCACTGGTCTCCGTGATGCGCGGTAGCCGGTTCTCCCGCCCCACCTGGGGACCCACGGGACAAGACATGTGGGTCGTCTCTGGTGACGATCGCATCAACCGAATTGTGTGGCAAGATGGGCGTTCGCCACTGGTCACCCGGGTCGACACGAGCCGCCTCACTCGCAAACCCGACTTCAACACCCTGCTGATTTCACCTGACGGGGTGCGATTGGCCTACATTTCTGGCGGCAAACTCTACATCGCCACCATCTACACCAGCCGTGATGGGGAAGTGTCACTGCGGAACCCACAGCGTATCTACATCTCCTCCGATGAAGTCGTGTTGTCGCTCGCCTGGCGTACCGCTACCGAGCTTCTCGTGGGCGGATCGTTGACGGATCAGCCAGTTCTCATGGTGTCTATCGACGGAGCCTCCGTCACCCCGCTCGGTATTCGCAACGTGACTGCCCCGGTCTCCGTGGTGGTCGCGAACCCCACCGGCATCTACGTCCAGGACAGTCGCGACGTGGTACGCCTGGAACAGGGGGCTGAAGGGTTCTGGCAGGATGTCCCAGCCCTGGTGAACTCACCCCGCGCGATCCCCGTGCTGGAAGGCTAAGTGGCGTAGTGTCCCCACTTTTGCCGCAGGGACTGCGGGAACTCCTGGTACCTGTACGCTGCGCTGGCTGTGGTGCGCCAGGCGAGGAGTGGTGTGACAACTGTCATCGACATTTAACCGGTCCATCCCGCCGCCTGCGTCCGGGTGTCCTTGTCCCGTGCCCAGTGTGGAGTGTGGGCCCGTATAGTGGGCCTGTGGCGGCGGGGATTGTGGCGTTGAAAGAGGAGCGACGGCATCGTTTGGGAGCTCCTTTTGGGGCGGCGCTGGCAGAAGCAGCTGCTGGGCTGGTGGAGGCTGGCGAGTTGTTACATCCGGCAGAGCGCCCTTGGTTGATTGTGCCCGCACCTTCCACCGTGGAGGCAGTGCGCGAGCGCGGTTTCCACCATATGCGGGAGGTGGGGCAGGAGATGGCACGCTATCTGCAGCAGGCGTCCAGCAACGGGGTGCTGGGAGGTGTGACTGGCGAGATTGTGGTGGCGGAGCTTCTCCGTGCTGCGCCGCACCGTGATGCGGTGGGTTTGACGGCAGAGCAGCGGCGGACGAACTTAGCCGGTGCGATTACCTGCGATCCGGATATGGCCACTCAGCTGGCGTTGTTGGCCCCACTGGCAACCTCACCCGCAGCAGAAGTGGTGCGACCCCAAGTTCCCACGCTACCGCATAATGTGTTCTCGCACTGGGAAATTCTGGTGATAGATGACGTGACAACAACTGGTGCCACGCTCGCAGAGTGTTTTTTCGCACTCCACCATGTGGGTATGCGGCCGCGAGGTGCGCTTACTCTGGCGTCTGCCTAGTGCACATTGGGCTGTGTCAGAAAAGTAAGCCAATAGTTATGGCAACCCAAAGAACTCCTAAACAAACCTCGTTACATTGGAAAGTGAAGGAACCGAGATGCTCGGGAGAGGGACTCGGAAACTTCAGTACCACCGACGCCACCGTGGACAGCGGCAACCGTTAGTGGACCGCGGGCGGTGGCCCGTACAGGAGGTTTGTCATGTCGAAGCGTGATTCCATCCAGGAAGATACCCAGGAAGACTTCGAAGTGCCGGTGACGGCAGACGAAGAAGAGGGTCTCGTTCCTAACGCCCAAGTCATTATTCACGGGCGCAATGTTGAAGTGCCAGAGCACTTTGCCAATCGTATCAAGGGCAAGCTTGCCCGTCTGGAGCGTCTCGATCCCGGCATCATTCGGTTCGAGGTAGAACTCCGCCACGAAAAGAATCCGCGCCAGTCCCGCATCCGCGACCGTATGGAGATCACCGGCCGCCGCAAGGGTGCCCCGGTACGCGCTGAAGCTGCTGAGGATAGCTTCTACGCTGCGCTCGAATCCGCCTGCGATAAGCTCGAGCGTTCGCTGCGTAAGGTGAAAGTCCGCCGCGGAATTTCCCGCTCCGGCCACCGCACCCCGACCTCGCTGCATGAGGCCTCTGCGGCCTTCATCGAAGAGGATCTCAAGGCTATTCGGGTCAATGACGGTGACGCTGCTGTCACTCCCACGGAAGCGGAGCTAGGCGAGGTCGACACCTACGCTGACCTGGTAGAAGATTCCTTGCCAGGGCGTATTGTCCGTCACAAGGTGCACCCTGATGATCCCATGACGGTCGACGATGCGCTGTACCAAATGGAGCTGGTGGGACACGACTTCTTCCTCTTCCACAACTCGGAAACCGATAAGCCCTGCGTGGTTTACCGCCGTCGCGCCTATGATTATGGCCTTATTACCCTCGGCGAATGATGTAAATCGCGAATAATCAGTAAGATAGAGACCGGCTGTATTTAGCAGTACAGCCGGTCTTTATTCTGTTCACGCAGCAGAACCGAGACACCCGTCAAACTGTCAATACATGAGGACGTTATAACTGTGGCTGTTTTGTCGAAGATTCTCCGTGTCGGTGAAGGTCGTGTCGTCAAGCGACTGAGCAAGCTTGCTGACTACGTTGTGTCCATCGAGGACGACTACGCCGACCTGACGGACGACCAGCTCCGTGCCAAGACGCAGGAATTCAAGGTTCGCCTCGACAACGGAGAAACTGTTGACGACCTGCTGCCTGAAGCATTCGCAGTAGCTCGCGAAGCCTCTTGGCGCGTCCTCGGGCAGAAGCATTACCCCGTGCAGATCATGGGCGGTGCCGCCCTCCACGAGGGACAGGTTGCCGAAATGAAGACCGGTGAAGGCAAAACCCTCACCTGTGTGCTGCCTGCCTATCTTAATGCCCTTGAAGGCAAAGGCGTTCACATTGTTACCGTGAACGACTACCTCGCCAAGCGCGACGCCGAGTGGATGGGCCGTGTCCACCGCTTCCTTGGCCTCGAAGTGGGCGTCATTCTTTCCAATATGGACCCTGACGAGCGTCGCAAGGCCTACAACTCTGACATCACCTACGGAACCAACAACGAGTTCGGTTTCGACTACCTGCGCGATAACATGGCACACTCCACTGGCGAACTGGTACAGCGTCAGCACCACTATGCCATCGTCGACGAAGTGGACTCCATCCTCATTGACGAAGCCCGTACTCCGCTCATCATCTCCGGCCCCTCCGACGCTTCCAGCCAGTGGTACCAGGAGTTTGCCCGCCTTGCCCCCATGATGGAAAAGGACAAGCATTACGAAGTCGACATCCGCAAGCGCACCGTCGGCATCACCGAGGCAGGCGTGGCTTTCGTGGAGGATCAGCTGGGTATCGACAACCTTTACGAGTCCGCCAACTCCCCGCTGGTGTCCTACCTCAACAACTCTATTAAGGCCAAGGAACTCTTCACCCGAGACAAGGACTACATGGTCGTTGACGGCGAGGTGCTCATCATTGACGAGTTCACCGGCCGTGCCTTGGCGGGCCGCCGCTACAACGAAGGTATGCACCAGGCCATCGAGGCTAAAGAAGGAGTGGAGGTGAAGGCGGAGAACCAAACTCTCGCCACCATCACCCTGCAGAACTACTTCCGTATGTACCACAAGCTGGCCGGTATGACGGGTACTGCCGAGACGGAAGCTGCAGAGCTTTACCAGATCTACAAGCTGGGCGTGGTTCCGATCCCCACTAACATGCCGATGATCCGCGACGACCAGCGTGACCTCGTCTACAAGACGCAGGAAGCTAAGTTCGAGGCCGTCGCCGACGACATTGCCGAGCGCCATGAGAAGGGCCAGCCGGTGCTGGTCGGTACCGTTTCCGTGGAGCGCTCCGAATATCTCTCCAAGCTGCTGCAGAAGCGTGGCATCAAGCACAACGTGCTGAACGCTAAGCGCAACGCAGAGGAAGCTCTCACCGTTGCGTCCGCCGGATGCGTGGGTGCCGTCACTGTCTCCACCAACATGGCAGGCCGTGGTACCGACATCGTGCTGGGTGGTAACCCCGACGTACTCGCCGATGCGGCACTCCGCAAGCGCGGCCTCGATCCGGTGGAGGATGAGGAAGCCTACCAGGACGCCTGGGAAGAGGAGATTGTTCGCCAGCGCAAGAAGGCAGAAGAAGCTGCCGAGAAGGTGCGTGAGGTTGGTGGCCTGTACGTTATCGGTACGGAGCGTCACGAATCTCGCCGTATCGACAATCAGCTGCGCGGCCGCTCCGGCCGCCAGGGCGACCCGGGCGAGTCTCGCTTCTACCTGTCGCTGGGTGACGACCTCATGCGCCGTTTCAACGGTCGTGCCGTGGAAACCTTGATGGAGCGTCTGCAGGTTCCCGACAACCAGCCCATCGATTCCCGCATGGTCACCAAGGCGATTAAGAACGCTCAGACTTCCGTCGAGTCCCAGAACTTCGAAATTCGTAAGAATGTTCTGAAGTACGACGACGTCCAGAACAAGCAGCGGCAGGTTATCTACGCAGAGCGCAAGCGCATTCTGGAAGGCGAAGACCTCAAGGAGCAGGTCGAGAACATGCTCGACGAGGTGTTGGAGGCTTACGTGAAGGGCGCTACCGAAACCGGCTATGTGGAAGACTGGGACCTCGATGCCCTGTGGACAGGTCTGCGTCAGCTCTACCCGATCGGTATCGAGTATCAGGATCTCATCGACGGTGACGAGTACGGGCAGGCAGGCGACCTCAGCGCAGACGAGCTACTGCTGGCTATCCGCGCCGATGCTCGTGCCGCCTACGAAACCCGCGAGGAAGCTATCGAGAAGATCGGTGGCCCGGATGCTATGCGTCAGGTGGAACGCTCCGTGCTGCTGCAGGTTCTCGACCGCAAGTGGCGTGAGCACCTCTACGAGATGGACTACCTCAAGGAAGGCATTGGCCTGCGCGCTATGGCCCAGCGTGATCCGCTGACGGAATATCAGCGTGAAGGCTTCGAAATGTTCGGCACCATGATGGATGGTCTCAAGGAAGAATCCATCGCCTACCTGTTCTCGGTGGGCGTGGAACCTGCTGATACCCGTTCGGAAGCCCAGCGTCGCGCCGATGAGAAAGAAATGCAGCGCACGATTCGCGCGAAGGGCGAAGCGGAAGCTGCCCTCCGTTCTGCCGCGATGAGCCTTGCCGGCCCGAATGAGCAGGGCCAGCTGGCTAACCAGAATGACCCCACGGTCCATGGTTCCCGCGCCCAGCGTCGCGCCGCCAAGCGTGCCGCCCGGAAGAAGGGCAACGTGCAGCAATAGCTGCACGCGATTGACCGCCTGGCGAAGGTGGACGATCCACTTGTTCAGATGTGAAAAGGGGAGGGTCGGCAACAGCTGGCCCTCCCCTTAGTATGTTTCCCGCGGGGCGACTGCCCTCAACGCGTAAGTTTGGTGTGCCTGGGAGCGTACGCAAGATGCGCTGACAACGCGCATGGAGCGCTCTTCAGTAGGCCTACCTACAGCTACACGAAGTTAAAAGAGGTCAGCCGCCACTTGCTCTCACACCGTTCAGCAGCCCCCGCAAACGCCTTGACCCGCGCCCCATCCCGGTAGGTGCCACACACTTCCACCCGCAGGTCCGCGTCTGCGGTAATGGCACTGGTGGGTTTTGGCTGTTGGCCGGGGCGTACTGCCGCCTGATAGCCCGGGGGAAGGGAACGCTCCAGAGCACGAGCTGCCGTAGACTCCTGAGGGTTAAGGCGCCGGGCACGCAGATGGAGCCGTAGCAGTCGCAAGGGAGCAGGCTGCATAGCCGGTGCTCCGGGAATGGTGCGGGAGGGGCCAGCGAGTTTCATAATGGCGCGGCTTCGTCCGGTTGAGAACTGCTCGACGATATCCATGATGTCAGGAGTGACGAAGCCGCGGAGATGGCCAAAGGGGCGGCGGTGATCAACTGTTTCCAGCAGTTGGCTGATGACTTTGTGGACGAAGGCGCTGGAGGCGCGGTAGTCCTGCGGTTTGAGGGGTTGGCGGAAAAGCTCAGCAGTACTGGTTCGGCTACCTGCATCGAGCAGATCGTTGATACTGGAGATTGCGGGGGCAGCTTGTGCCGGTTGCTCACTATCGGCTGTAGGCTTGTCTTGGATGGAAAGTCCCGAGCTGGGGGGTTCTGCGGCCGGCGTCGATGAGGCAGGAGTATTTGTGATGGCACTATGCGCCCATGCTGGGGTATGAGTGTAGGGTTGTGCGAACTGGAACCCGTCAGCGGTGGGGTATGGCGCGGGCTGCTGAGTGGGGATGGCGCTGAGCGTCGAGCTGGTGTTGTGGTAGTTCGAAGAACTGGGCACTGGGGGTCCTTTTCGTGATAAGCGTGCCGGAATTATCACAAATGTGTCTGTTGTAGAGGGATGCTACTTTGCCCGTTCACCCCTGTAGATGGATGATGGAGCCGGAGAGCACCACAATATCTGCAGCTCACATGCGGTGCGGGACTCGTCATCCCACAGTGCAAGAAAAATAAAAAAGTTTGTCTGCACGGAGACGAGTTGGCCGTCGTCAGAAACACCACGTGGTCGCCAGGTTGTATACACTAGGAATGTGACTATGCGCGGATTGATCATTGATTATGCCGGTGTGCTAGAAGGCCCTGGCGCTGACGCCGAAAGCTGGAAACTGCTCCTCTCCGAACTGCGGATGAACGGCATTGGCATTGCCGTCCTCACCAACATCGATTCCTTCGACGTGCCGGCGGACCTAGCCCGGTGGAAGGAAACCGGATACGTTGACGAGATCGTCATGTCCTCGGAAATCGGGGTAGAAAAGCCAGACTTCGAAGCCTTCTACGCTGCCTGCCGAGCCCTGGGCGAGGACCACAAGGACTGCGTGTGCGTGGATGACTCCATTGAGAATATTCACGCGGCAGTGCGGGCAGGTCTGATCGGTGTGCTGTACACCGCCTATGACCGCACTGAAGCGGAACTCCGACCCCTCTTCAACCTGCACTAATGCGTATCTACATCCCCGCTCTGCTGACGGATCTACAGCGTTATGTGGGTGAGGCGGTAGTTCCGGTACGTGGAGGGACCGCTTTCGCCCTCACCCCGACACTGCGGGAATATTATGTGTCCGGTGACGACGAAGAACTAGAACACATCGCGTTCCAGGATGCCGCGCGCGCCTCGCTGCGCATCCTCAGTGGAGCCGCGGGGGATCCGGTTCCGGTGGGGGCTGCTGCACGGAAACGTGTCGTTATCTCCGCTGATGTTGATGATGCCGTCGTCACCTGCCGTCCTGACCTGGACATCGCGGTGGTACGACTAGCTGACGACAGTGTTGCCGCGCGGACAGTGGCTGCTGTGCACGTCGACCTCGATATGGCAGGGGATGCGGTGGCTGCGGCTGTCGCCGTTATTGACGCGGCCGACCTTGGAGATGAGGATGCGGAGCTAACCGTAGGGGATGCTGAGGATTTTGAACTTGCCTGGTACGCACCAGAAGAGGTGGCATTCCTCCTTGACCTGTCCTAATCGCGGAAGCATACACTCTTCGTTGCGCCGTGTGTCGTCTAGTGTCGTCTAGACTTGGTTGATACCCAAGGCCCACGCATCATTGCTATGGAGGGCGATAAGAAGTAGACGGACTGCCTCAATCCGGCGGGCCAGCGGCGAATCGGCGGGGTTTTTCGCCAGTGCAGCATCCCAGGCACAGCCTTTATCAAAGGGTTCACCCCGGTGAGTACAGCCGCGCGGGCAATCCGCTGCCAGGGTAGACAGGTCATCGAAGGCATTGACGACGGTCTCAACCGTTACATGTGCGAGACCAAAGGACCGGATGCCGGGGGAGTCCACGACCCAGCCGCCACCCGGCAGCTCCAACGCCATGGATTGGGTGGAGGTGTGCTGGCCTTTCCCTACCTTGGACACCTCCCCGGTAGGCCGTTCCGCGGCGGGAACCAACCGGTTGACGAGTGTCGATTTGCCCACCCCAGAATGGCCGATGAGAGCAGTAACGTGTCCTTCGAGATAGGTGAGGAGTTCGTCGGTCGGGTCGTCTCTACCACATACGATGGAGGGAAGGTCGAGCCCGGTGAACTGGGTGAGGAAGCCGGTGGGGTTGGCCAGGTCGCTCTTGGTCATGCAGAGGATTGGGCGAATACCGGCTGCATAGGCGGCGATGAGGGCGCGTTCGACGAACCCTTCTCGGGGCGGGGGATTGGTGGCGGCGACGACGATGAGGAGCTGGTCTGCATTAGCCACCACAATCCGTTCGTAGGGATCAGTGTCGTCGGCGGTGCGGCGTAGGACGGTGTCACGGTTGTGGAGCCGGACGATGCGGGCAATGGCATCGGGACTGCCGGAGAGGTCGCCTACGACGTCGACGATGTCGCCCACGACCATGCGTTCGCGTCCCAGGGTGCGGGCGCGGATGCAGGTGATACGGGTGCCGGCAGGGCTGATCCCGCTGGTGGGGTCACCGGTGTTGCAGGGTGCGTCGGAGAGGAGTGCGCACCCCCACCGGCCGCGGTCGATGGTAATAATGCGGGCGGTGACGGCGTCCTGGTAATTGGGGCGTTTTTTGGTGCGAGGGCGAGAGGTGCGCTTGGCGCGTACCTTGACATCGGACTCGTCGTAATCGCGGGTGCTGCGGCCGCGACGCTGGGCGCTCAGAGCCATACCTCCATTGTGTGTTGGGGTGCGCTGGAGGTGCTGGTGGAGGTGCTGGTGTGGACCTGCTCCAGGGGCGGCTTGTCGGTGCTTGTCAGGGTGCTCCAGGCAGCGGCGAACCCGGGAAGGGTTTTACTGGTGGTCTCGATGTCGTGGACCGTGACTCCCGGGACGTGGAGGCCGACGATGGCTCCCGCGGTGGCCATACGGTGGTCGGCGTAGCTGCGCCATTCGGCCCCCTGCAGCTGGGCAGGGCGAATAATAAGCCCGTCGGGGGTTTCTTCCGCATTGCCACCCAGACGGTTGATCTCCACCACGAGGGCGTTCAATCGGTTGGTTTCGTGTCCACGAAGATGGGCGATGCCGCTGAGTTCGGTGGGGGAGTCGGCACAGGCAGCCAATGCAGCGACAGTGGGGGCCAGTTCTCCCATACTGTGCATGTCGAGCGTGATGCCGTGCAGCTGCCGTGGGCCGGTGACGGTGAGGCCTGCTTCGCTCAGCTCTACCCGACAGCCCATCTGGGTGAGGATGTCGCGGATAGAGTTGCCTGGCTGGGTGGTATCGGTGGGCCAGTCAGCGATGGTGACGCTGCCTCCAGTGACGGCGGCTGCCGCCAAGAAGGGGGTGGCGTTGGAAAGGTCAGGCTCGACCATCCAGTCGTAGGCATGGAGTGTACCGGCGGGAACTAACCAGGTGTTGGGGGTAGTCGTGTCGACGTGGATGCCGTGCTTGGCGAGCATGTCCATGGTCATGACAAGGTGGGGTTGGCTGGGGACGCCTTTATCGCCGGCATGGTGTATGCAGACGCCGTGCGTGAAGCGGGCGCCACAGAGCATGAGGCCAGAGACGAATTGGCTAGAGGCGGAGGCGTCAATAGTGACGTGACCGCCGTGTACTGTGCCAGCGCCAGAGACAGTAAAGGGGAGGTTGTTGCCGGCGATCGTGGCGCCGAGGTCCCGGAGGGCGTCAAGCACTGTGGCCAGGGGGCGTTGTTTGGCTTGTTCGTCACCGTCGAAGTAGGTGTCGCCGGTGGCGAGAGCAGCTACACCGGGGAGGAACCGCATGAGAGTGCCAGCGAGTCCGCAGTAGACGTGGCCACCGGTCAAGGGGTGCGGGATGACGTGCAGGGTGGTGGCACGGGGGCGTTTGCCTACCTGGGTGATGTAGCTATCGCGGGCATTGTCAGGGATGACGTCGATGATCTCTGTGCCAAGGCTCCGCAGGGCCTCAATCATGAGGTCGGTGTCGCGACTGCGGAGTGCGCCGGTGATGGTGGAGGGGCCGTCTGCTAGTGCAGCGAGGAGGAGGGCACGGTTGGTGATCGACTTGGAGCCGGGTACGTGCACGGTGGCGGACACGGGGGTGGCACCGTAGGGTGCGGCGTACAAGGTGGGACTCATACCTCCATTATCGCACGCGCCGGGTGGCAGCGGGGTTCGGTGTGAGGGGCTGCCACCCGGCACATGGAGGGGCTGTGAGGTTGTGTGCATCGTGGGGTGGTGGCTGCGGGGGGCGGGGGAGAGACGGCTAGTGCTGTGTGGCAGCAGCTTCCATATCATCCCAGCGTTGCAGTAGACGAGCCAGAATACTGTTCTTGTCTGCCGCCAATGCGTGTGGTTCGCCCTGTTCCACGATGCGGCCTGCTTCCATGACGATGACGTTGTCGGCGTCGAGGGCGCTGGCTGGCTGGTGGGTGATTTCGATGATGGTGGCGTTGGGGCGCGCTGCCTTCACCTGCTCGCCAACCTGGTGGGCCAGCTCTTGGTTGAGGTGAGAGGTGTACTCGTCCAGCACCAGCACCTGGGCATCGGTGAGGAGAGCACGGGCGATGGTGAGGCGTTGCACCTGGCCACCGGACAGTTCGGTGCCGAATTCACCCACTGGGGTGTCCAGACCGCGCGGGCTGTTCTGCACGTCGTGCTCCATTCCCGCAACGCGGAGGGCGTCCCATAGCTCGTCGTCGGTGGCATCGATTTTGGCCAGGCGTAGGTTCTCCGCAATGGAGGTGTTGAACAGGTGGCTGGCTTGGCTCACTTCGGTGACGGCGGTACGAAGGTCATCGGGATTGATGCGGGTGGTGGGTGCACCGTTGATGGTGATTTCACCAGCATCGGGATCGAAGTGACGCAGCAGCATGTGCACCATGGTGGATTTGCCGGATCCGGAAACTCCCACGACAGCGGTGTGTTGGCCGCCGGGGAAGTCTACCGAGACATCCCGGAGAGCTTGCTTGCGTACCCGTTGGACGGTGACCCCTCGGTCGGCGTCATCGAGGTCGCGCACCGTGTCGGTCATTCCTGGGTAGGTGAAGGTGACGTTGCGGAAGCTAATGGTGTTGATGGGACCCTCGGGCATGGGGTCGCCGCCTTCGGGGACGAAGGGCTCCCGGTACTTGATGATGCTCATGCGCTCGGCGGCTGCGAAGGATCGTTCCAGGTCGTCTGCGAAGTCTTCGGTACCGCGGGCGGGGGTGAAGACGCATAGCGCTACGGTGGCGCAGATGGCGAGATCGGGCAAGCTGAGGCTTCCGTCGCGGACGGCGTTTGCTTCGACAAGCACGGTGGTGAGGACGGCGAAGAGACGTAATCCTTCGCAGAGGCTGCGGCGGATGCCGGAGGTGAGGCGGTTTGCGAAGGCTGCTTCGCCTACCTGCTGCGAGATGGCATCAGTTTCGGTGAGGCGGCGGGGGCCGTAACCGAAGCCCAGGACTTCCCGCATACCCTGGGTAGTGTCGGTGAGGTGCTGGGTAAGGTCGCCGCGGACACGCAGCATGTGCCGGGCGGCGCGGTGCGCGGGGCCGGAGAAAGCGAAGGGTACGACGTAGGCGGCGAGGGCGACGAAGGGCAGGATAATGAGGGCGGCGATCCAGCTGATGCTGGCGCCGAGCCAGATGAGGGCGCCCAGGGGTACGACGACGGCGGCAACGGCGGGGGCGCCGGTGTGTGCGTAGAACACTTCAATGCGGTCGTTGTCTTTGGTGGCGCGGGCCAGCAGGTCACCGGATTTAGTGGTGTGTTGGATGGCGGGGGCCTGCGGCCAGATCTTGTTGAAGAAGTCGGTGCGCAGGAGTTCGAGGGAGCGGAAAGCACAGAAGTGTCCGAGGAATTGCTCCAGGTAGCGCATGAGGGCCTTGATGAAGGCAATGCCGATCATCCATCCGAAGGTTACTCCGGCGGTGTGGCTGATGGTGGCGGTGTCAGGGGTAGGGTGGGTGTACTCGAGTCCGATAGTGACGAGTCCCCAGGCGCCGAGGGAAAGGAGGATGATCCCTAGCACCTGGTCGACAATGCGGCAGAGGGTGCTCAGGATGAGCGGCCACATGACTGGTTTGGTAACGCTGACAAGTTGGCGGGCGAGTTCGGAACGCTTGATCATGACTGCTTCTCCTCTGCGAGTTCCCCGTCCTTGAGGACGAGGATACGGTCCACGTCGCGGAGGGCGGTGGGGCGGTGGGCGATGGTGAGCACGGTCTTGCCGCGGCCTACCTTTTCCATGGCGGCGAGGATGGCCGCTTCAGAGTTGATATCGACGTGTGAGGTGGGCTCGTCAAACACCATAATGGGGGCATTGGCGAGGATAGCGCGGGCGATGGCGAGGCGTTGCGCTTGGCCACCGGAGAGTGAGTAGCCACGTTCGCCAACCTCGGTGTTGAGGCCGTCGGGCATGGTACGGACATCTTCGGCGAGGGCGGCGGTGTCGAGTGCTTGCCACATTTCGTCTTGGGTGGCGTCGGCTTTGGCGATGCGGAGGTTGTCTGCCAGTGTGCCGGTGAAGAGCCAGGTGGTTTGGTTGACGGCGGCGGTACCGGAGCGGATCTGTGCGGCCGGGACTTCGCCCACGATCTTTCCGTCAACGGTGACGGAGCCGGTGCGGGGAACGAGGTCGCCCAGGACGAGCCCAGCAAGGGTGGATTTTCCGCCCCCGGAGGTGCCGATGAGGCCCACATGTTCGCCGGGGGCAATGTCGAGGTTGAGGTTGCGGAGGACCTGTTTGGCGTCCTCGTCGGCGCTGTAGGCGAAGGTGACATTGTGGAGGGTGATGGCGCCGGGCTGTGCGCTGGCAGCGGCATCCTGGTGAACGGTGGGATCGGTGGCCCGCTTTTCGTCACTGATGATGTGATAGGCGGGTTTTTCGGCGAGGAAGGCGCGGGCTTTGCGCTGGGCAGCGAGGCCTCCCATACCGACGTAGAAGAATTGGCCGATGCGGTCGAGGGGCTCCAGCATGATGGTGGAGAGCAGGACGACGGCAACGGCTTGGCCGATGGTGATGTCTCCGTCGCGGAGGGCTTGGTAGGAGAGGAAAGCGGAGAGGGTGATCATGACCAGGGAGAAGACGGCGTCGACGATGAAGATGACCAGCTGGTTTCCGAAAAGGAGTTTCATCATGCTGACGCGGTTGCTTTCACCAATGTCTGCGAGTTGCTTGGAGATGCGCTTGGCGGCACGGAAGGTCCGCAGGGTGGTGAGGCCTTGGATGGCGTCCAGGTAGGTGGAGGAGAGTTCCCAACGCGCACTGACGGTCTTGCCAGAGACTTTTCGGAACACCATTTCGAAGCTGCCGATGAGGATGGGTACTGCGGGGATGGTGAGAGCTAGCCAGCCGGCGATTTCCCAGTCGATGGTGGTGCCGATGATGAGGATGGTGATGACGGGGGCCAGCATGGAGCCGATCATGGGGCCGAGGAAGGTCTGCCGGTAATAGGAGATGCGTTCGGTATCGTCGGTGAGCAGGCTGACGATGCTACCGGTGCGTTCCGCGGAGCGTTCCTGGGTGCCGAGGCTCATGAGGTGGCTGACCAGTTTGTGCCGGAGGTGGAGTTCTTCCCAGACGGCGGAGGTCTGTGTGAGGAAGAGGCTGAACCCGACGATGAGGGTGGAGACGAGCGCCAGAACAATGATGCCGGTGATGGTGCCACCGCTGACATCTGTGCCGTTGTTGGCAGCGTCAATGACGGTGCCGAGAAGGACAAAGAGGCCTCCGGTGGTTGCGGTGGTGATGAGTCCCAAGAGAAGGGCGAGGCGGATGATGTGGGTTCCAGCGCGTGTCCCCAGTGGTTCCTTCGGAGATTTCTTGGTCTTCGTGGTCTTTGCCATGGAGTACTCCAATCCCGTGTTCTGCGGATGCGGACGTGAAGAGCCTTAATAAGGGTTGACTACACTTAGTCTTTCTCTTTCAAGAATAGCTTAAGCGACACATTGTCTCTAAAAAATTATTCTACGTT
>ERZ1673752.3620-NODE-3620-length-14378-cov-15.920198_pt1 | contig 14378 bp, 8 predicted proteins | sample MGYA00580195_ERZ1673752 | MGnify/ENA primary metagenome ERZ1673752 (study PRJEB41218, sample SAMN15661744) | gut metagenome | host: Homo sapiens | place: Canada: London | collected 2015-08-20/2019-03-30 | study: EMG produced TPA metagenomics assembly of...
AGATATGACTAAACTCCTCCAGACCACGGCAGGCATCCACATTGCGATATTCCGGTTCGAATACGATTCTCGCTTTAAGCGCCCCTACACGGCCACTCTGCCTGGGAATACCGAATTTGGTTGGAAAATTATTTTCTATATGTGCGATTGGAACCATTGTATTATTCTCCTTTTGTAACTGTTCAGTACCTTCACAGTTACGAGTCAAAATCCACAAGAAAGAATCCTGCTTGCAGGATTCTCCGCCTGCGACGGGTCGCTTCAGCGACATAATTCCTCTCCGTCGCAGTGCGATCCTGCCCGGAGGGATTTTGACTTGTATGTCTCGGGATTTTGGCATGTTCATGCCAAAACACCTCGCGGGATAGTAGACTGCTGAATAGTTACGAAATATCTTTTATAATAGCAATTTTAGTATAATCAAGTCCTGATCTATGTTTTTGCGAACGAGACGATTTGCGAAAGTGATATGCATATTTATGGGAAATCTCCGTTCTATATGGAATGCATATAAAATATCCATAATGACTTTGAATAAGTAAACAAGCATATCCTCTTTCCTTTTTCTTCAAAAGTTCTTTATATGGCGGATTCGGATATTTCTCGTAAAATCTATCTGAAAGGCTATAAACAGCATAGTCAATTTCCAATTTTATTCTCCTTATATACATATAAACGAGAGGGAAAATGAACTCCCTCTCGTTATACTCTTCGCTCGGTCATATTTTATTTTACCGATGAGTCAGAACCGTCACTCATCTCATCTCTCGGTTATATTTATTTTACCGATGAGTCAGAACCGTCACTCATCTCATCATGCGAATAGAGAATTAACTCTCTATATATTGTATTATATAACATATTTTCTTAAATAGCACAATCCTATATTTTTAATTCTTCAAACACGCTCTAACATCGTTTCTGTTCACAGCAATATGCTTTCTAACACACTGGACTTGTGTGAATTTATATTATTTGATCTTAGCGCTCTTTGCTTTAGAATAGCTGCTGTATATTCTTTTACCGTTTTCGGTACGATATGCCCGCATCTTATAATAGTATGTTTTCTTAGACGTAAGCTTCTTATTTATATAAGAAACAGTGCTTCCCTTTTTAATCGTTGATACTGCCTTATATTTACCGGATTTGGATGTGGCACGGTATACTACATACCCTTTGGCACCGCTTACCTTTTTCCATTTCAGTGTAGCCTGTTTCTTACCGGCAGTTACTGTGACAGCCGGGGTTTTCGGTTTTACTGTCTGTGCCGGAGTTGGTGTCGGTGCAATTCCATTGGTTGTTACAGAGAAGTTTTTGTCATAACTGCTTTTAATAGCACCGCCCCATTTGGTGGAAACAGCCTGTACACTGTAATAATAAGGAGTTGACGGAGAAACCGCTGTATCTGTATAGGAGAGGTCTTTGACCGTAGCAATCTTTGCGAATTTGCTTTCACCCATCTTACGTCTTAAAATAATGTAAGAATCTGCATTTTCATATTTATTCCAAGTAAGAAGAACTGTATTTCCTGCCGCCTTGCAGGTTGTGATCTCTGGCATTCCTGCTGCAAAGAGGTCTTTCGCAGTACCCTTTACAACTACATGGCACACTGCGGTTACATTCTGATCTGTTTTTACACGGATATCGGTTTCTCCTACAGAAACAGGTGTGATAACACCCTTCTGGTCTACTTTGGCAACGCCTGCATTATCAGAGGTCCATACCAGTTCCCCGCCGCTTCCCTTCGGACTGAATGTCCAGGTCAGGGTATAGGTTCCCTGATCAATTGCCAGAGTCAGCGTTTTGTCACTCAAAGCAATGCTCTGTGCCGGCGCTGTAACAGTCACGTGGCAGGTGCCTTTCGTTCCATTGTCCGTAGTCAGTGTAATATCTGCAGAACCGGCACCCACAGGAGTTACCTTGCCGGAGCCATCTACGGTTACTACAGAAGAGTTGGAAGATTCCCAGTACAAAGAGGACGGTTTTGCGCCGTTTGGCGTGATCGTGTAATCCAGTGTCCTGGAACCGCTTTTCGTTGAGAGATTCAGGCTGGACGGAGAAATACTCACCCCTGTCACACTGACCGGTCTGGAAGAAACGGAAATATTGCAGGTCGCATAGACACTTCCGGAAACTCTCGCAGTAATCACCGCAGAACCTTCTCCCACTGCTGTTACCACACCACCGTTTACACTTGCAACAGAATTGTTGGAAGAAGTCCAGCTTACAGTTCCCACCGCATCAGACGGAACAATCGTATAAGTCAGTGTATAGCTGTCTCCCTTTGTAAGAGTCAGATCAGAAGCATTTAAGCTGATCAGCTTCGGTGCTACCGGAAGCTTTGACTCAATACTTTTAAGCAGCTGAACCGCTTCATAAACTCTGTTTGCAGACGCATCCAGCGTAGTCAGCGCACTGTCCGCTTCGGCATATGCACCGGAGAATCCGCTGACCTGGGACCATCTGGAACGCTCTGCATTTGCCTTTCCCATCATGCGGATAAGCTCGCTCTTATCTGCCGCCTCAAAAATCTGCCTGTTATTATTATACGGGTCACATCCTGTAATGTCCGTACCACCGCAAAGGGCAAACATAACACGCAGGACACTTCCGTCTGACGGATGACTCGCACCCATTCCGACACCCATAAATACATTATCCAGAGTATACGTCCATCCGGATGCGGAGCAGTAGGAAAATTCTGTCAGATCCGGTGCATATTTGTTATCAGTAAGCTTATAGGCATCACCGGTCCAGGTGGAAGTCTCGGAGAGAACCTTCTGGATACATGCCGGTGGATTCAGGCTTCCACTGTCACAGTTGGCAATTCCCCTTAAGTAGAAACCATAACTTGTATTTGTGTCATAAAGCGGCGTAATCCCGTTCTCACTTAACCCGCGGAGCAGAACATCTGCACAGGTTTCTCCTTTCGCAAATTCCACCTGTACAGGATCCAGGATCATACCCTGGCCGATCGTGTTCTTCTCCACAGTCAGCGTCAGGGTATCTGCCAGAACATCGGTCTGTCCCAGCGCAAAAATCCCCACTGCCATTCCGGCTGCAAGAGTCAGCCCCTTAATGGCCTGCCATAGCTTATTCTTTGTCATATTCATTTTCCTCCTTATTTTCGGGCCGCTGCAGCAGCCCGTATTTTCTTTTTACTCTCTCCAGTTTCTCCAGCAGAGGCCTGCTTAGGATCCACAGGAAGATTACCGTAGAAGTTGCCTGCACCAGATCTACCGGTGCACCTGAGATATAAAACGCGATCAGGCTCTTCTTTGTGATGTATCCGTATGCCATCAGAATAGATGCCGGATTCATGATCCCGCCGAAGATCAGAAACACACTTAAGAATCCGTAAATACACAGATCCACCTTCCTGGCTTTGAGAATCCCTTTCTGAAAAAGGATTCCTGCCAGATATCCGATCATTCCATAGGAAAACATCTGCCAGGGTGTCCACGGTCCCTGCCCGAAAAACATATTTGAGATCATCATGATAAGACAGGCACACAGAAACCCCGCCTCACCACCTAAGGAAACCCCGGTAATGATCACGATGGCCGCAATCGGCTTAAAGCTTCCGATCATAAAGAAAGCACTCCTGCCTGCGACCCCAAGAGCCGCCATTACGGCAATGACCATAATCTCTCTTGCCTGTGGATGCCGGCCCTCAAATACCATAAAGAACGGGATCGTGGCATAGGCAAGTATTAAAAGACTGATCACTACATCATGCTTACCATGAAACTTATGAACCAGGATAAAAAGCACCAGCGGAACAAAAGCCAGAAACATAATCAGACCAATCCAGGTACGCTTCTCAATCTTTCCTTTATGGATCGGCTGGATAATGATTCCATCCTCTTTCAGTTCATATTCCTCTAATTCCTGTCCGGATTCCTCTTCCCCGGGCAGGCTCTGTGCACAGGAATCCCCGAAGAAACGGTCCATAAACTGGTCTAAAGCCTTGCCTTCAAGCACGCAGCCACCTCCTTTCCGGTAACAGCATCAGGAAAATAATGCCTTGCCATGCGATTGGCAGCAGTCGTATAAAAGCTGTTTCCCGCAAAGAAATCCCTTGCACTCTTACACGTCACCACATTTCCCTGAAAGAACAGGCCGACCCTGTCTGCATATTCTGCGACAAACTCCACATCATGCGAGATCATAAAGATAGTGATCCCGTGAGCTTTGAGCTTCTTTAAAATGTCTCCCAGTTCCTGTTTATATTCTGCATCCAGCCCCTTCGTTGGTTCATCCATCAGAAGAAGCCTCGGCTGCAACAGCAGAACCTTAGCCAGTGCAAGACGCTGCTGTTCTCCACCGCTTAAATCATACGGATGACGGTCAAGCAGTCCTTCCAGTCTGGTCAGACTTACGATTCCCTCGATTGCCTCTGCCTTCCTCATATTGGCAGTGTATTCGGAAGATTTCTTCTCCTTTGCCCCACCGATGATAGAATACAGATCCTCCCTGACTGTCTTCTTGATAAACATGCTCTGGGGATTCTGCGGCAGCACGCCCAGATACCCTCTGTAAAGCTGGGTATCCGTATACCTGCGGATATCAGTCCCATTCAGGAAAATCTTGCCCCTGTAGGGAGCACGGACACGACTGATCAGCGATAAGGTCGTACTTTTCCCCGTTCCGTTTCCACCGACAAGCGCATAAAATTCTCCCTGCTTTACTTCCAGGTTCAGATCCTGCACAACATCCTTTCCGTCTTTTTCATAACGAAACCACACATCCTTTACCTCAATAGCCGGTGGCATAGAGCTTTTGGAACCAGACAGCAGTTTATCTCTGACTGTATTCAGCTTTTTTTGCAGTTTTTGTTTATTTTTACAAAAATAACTTTCTTCACAAACAGAAACTGTATCAGAAGTTGCTGCCATCACCTGTGTGATCCAGTTCCTTCCCTCTTTTACAGTCAGCGGACATGGCAGATTATTTTCTACCTCTGCATAAATCTGCATGGGAACCGGCATAGACAGAAACATTCCATGATGTTCCCTCTTCAGGAACTCACCGATCTCCCGTGGCGCCCCCTGCGTGAGCAGCCTGCCCTTATCCATCACATATACCCTGTCCGCCCACGGAATGACATCCTGCAGCCGGTGCTCCGTCAGAATTATGGTAGTGCCGATATCCCGGTTAATCTTTCTCACCGTTTCCAGAAAATCAGAAGCCGCGATCGGATCAAGCTGAGAAGTCGGCTCATCCAGAATCAGAAGTTTCGGGTGCATAGCCATGATCGCCGCCAGGTTTAAAAGCTGCTTCTGCCCTCCGGACAGCTCCGAGACATTCTTATAAAACCACTGATGAATCCCGAAATAGCTTGCCATCTCTGCCACTCTCAGACGAATCGTAGGCGTATCATATCCCAGACTTTCCAGACCAAATGCAAGCTCATGCCACACCTTATCTGTCACGATCTGATTTTCGGGATTTTGCAGTACATAGCCAATTTCCTGGCTCTGCTGCCGGTGGCCGACTTCCTTCAAATCCCGCCCATAATAACAGATTTTCCCGGAACTGCTGCCAAAAGGAGCCAGATCCGACTTCAGCTGGCGAAGCAGCGTACTCTTGCCACAGCCACTCTTACCGCACAGCACATTAAAGGTACCCTCCTCCACATCCAGTGACACATGAGACAGTGACTCCCTGCTGCCATTCGCATAACGGAAGGAAAAATCTCTCACTTCTATTATCTTCATCTCGCTTCTCCTTCCATATCTTCATAAATCTTTCTGTAGGTCACTGCCATCTCTCCCTGTACGTGGCTTCTGCTTTTCTTCATGGCAGATTCCTCACACAGATCCAGAATCAGCGGCAGAAAACAGAACACACCAAAGCTGACAAATGTGACAGCAGCCAGCAGCGGACTGCACGACTGCTTCGGAACCCTTCCGAAAACAGTAAAACCGGCAAGCAGGATTCTGGGATTGTACTGTGCAAAAGCAGCTCCCCGGTAACATCCATATCCGAAAATCACACAAAGCCCGACAAGCATAGTTCCCAGTAGTTTATCCCTTCTGTTAAAACGGTAAATAGAAAAAGCCGTACGTCCTCTTAACCCATAGCCACGGCTTTTCATGGAATCAGCCGTCTCAATCGCATTTTCCAGTGCCCATGTGACAAGAATGGACACCATATTTAACGCATAACGGATCTTCTTAAACCATTTGCCATTGCTCACATCCATCCCCACGCATTTCTGTCCATTGCGGATCACCTTCAGCTGGGCCATAAAGTGAGGCACAAACCGAAGCGCCATAGACAGCATCAGAGACATCGCAGGGATAATCCTGCCAAAAAGATAGATAAATTTATCACTTGTCATGATCTGGTTATAGCAGGAGAACCACAAAATCATAATAAAAAGTACACATCCCAGAACGATTCCATATACCATTGCCTCCAGCGTAACCCAGTTTCCGCTGCTTTCTATATAAAGAAGCGGTGTGACTCCGTAATGGTTAAACATCGGGTTTAAGAGTGCCACGATAAGGAGACTCGGTAGCGTCAGAAGAAAATTGATTTTCAGAACCTTCTTTACTCCGTTAAGCCACATGGAGTAAGCTGTGGCAGCCACAAAAGAGACTGCCAGGTAAACCGGGTGCTGGATAAACATGGTAAACCCCAGCACCACGGCAAAATAAAAGAAATTTAAAACAGGATGGCACCTGGAAAAAGCATCAGTCATAATACTGATCCCCCACATCCCTGCCAAGATTGCAGGTATAACGCCATTCTACCGTATCGCCGTCCTCCAGCGTATATTTCGAGCAGCCATAATTCGGATACCAGCCGTTGACACAGTACATCCATCCGGAATCCTTGCCACAGTCAAACTCATACAGGTTATTGATACCGGATACATAATAACTGTTATACATAGGTGTCCACTCCGACTCCATCTGAATACCGGCCTGATTACATACACGCTTCAGCACATCAAATACCGTCTCCCCCTCATAGAACTCCACCTCCGAAGGATACAGGATCCAGCCGTCCGCAGGCACAAATTCTGCCTTGGACTCTTTCAGATCATCCCAGTTATTCAGGATCGTAGAACACTCGATAGAGAAAGTACAGGTCATGGCTGTATCTGAGCTGTCATCGCCACCGGAAGTGTCTGTATTGCCTGTTCCATCGCCGGAAGAGTCTGTCTGTCCGGAACTGGTATTTCCATCTGTGCTGGACTGACCGCCAGAACTTCCAGTGGAATTTTCACCGTTTTGTGTATCCTTATTATCAGCAGTGCCCTTGGATTTGTCATCGGATTCATCCGTAGATTCACCTGTGGTAGAACCGCCGATCAGATAGAAATCTCCTCCTGTCTTAGTCACGTTAAAGGTAAGTGTTGTGCGCTCTGTTTTTTTCTTTCCGGTTTCTCTGGTAGTAATCTTTGCAGTATCAAGCTGATAAAGCTTTCCATCTTCTTCCAGACAGTAAAGAACCTTATCCGCGTCCCATTTTTCTTTCAGATTCAGGGTCAGCTTCGCAGGCGCTGCCAGATTCATCTTCTCCAGTGTGACTTTCAACGCATAAGGCGCATCATTGGCAAGCTTCTTTACCTCTTCTGTTCCATCTTCACTGCACTGTACCAGAAGTTTTTGCTCCACCGGATTCTGAATCTGGCTTCCATTGTAAGTCCATTTATAACTGATCCCGCTGTCCGTTTTTCCGGTAAAATAATACTTTTCGTCCTTTCCGGCGATCGTTTCCATCTGTGCCTGGGTGATGATTCCGTCCTCAGGAAGCTTTGTTTTCTGCTTCAAAGGTTCCACATCTGTATCAGAATCTTCCTCCGTGCTGTTTAAGATCTCAGCTCCTTTTTCGGAAAGCTGTGTCATGCCGTCATCCCCGCCGCCACAACCTGAGAGCGAACTTACCCCCAGAAACAGTGCAAGCCACAGGGCAAGTCCCTTTTTCTTTATCCTCATTTCTTCTTCCTCCGCTTCTTAATAAGAGCCCTCACTCCGGCCTTAATGCCGCTGCCTGCCAGTCCTCCCGCCAGAGCACCGCCTGCCGCAAAACCAAAGATCATACCATATTCTTTCTTCTTTGAGGTCAGACTTCCGGTTCCACTCTCCCCGGCAGTTTCCTGATATCCATCCTCACCGGTATCCATCTGTGAAGTCTCTTCCGACTCTGTATAAGGCTCTGCTTCGAAATCCCAGCCGCCGGAATTCTTATCCTTTGATGACTTACTGTTCTTTGATTTACTGTTTTTAGAATCCTTTGAACCGGAGCCACTATCCTTTCCTGAGCTTTCGGAACCCGTGGAGCTTTTGCTGCCGGAAGACTTACCACCCAGAGATTTCCCGGATCCACCCGGCGTTTTCGTATTGCCGCCTGACGGTGTTGTGGCAGGAACCGGCGTCGGGGTAGGAATCGGCGTGGGTTCTTTCAGACCGGTACCGGAACCATCTCCCTTGCCACCTTTTTTGATACTCACATCTGACATATCATAAAGGCTCGTCTTGCCATCCTTCAGGCGCTGGTAGGCAACCAGTGCGTAATATCCCTGCTCCGTAGCCATCCCGTCCAGAGTGCCTGCTGCCGCCCCGCCGTTATTTCCGGCACCCGCCTTTACATGCATAAATCCACTTCCATCGATATGATAGGAAAGAAGATTCTCTATTGTCCAGTGGCCGCCCTTGATGAAACGCGAATCCGTCTCCGGGTCAATCCCAAGGCTGCATAAAGCCGTGATGATCTGTGCACAGGACTCCTCTGTCTCCACACCCATCGTGGAATATCCACCGCTGTCGTTCTGCATTTCCGACAATTTATTCAGCCCTCTGTCAATGGCAGCAGTCACATTCTCATAACCTGATTTATGATAATACGGTGCCAGCGCCTGCAGTGTCATGCCGGTGATATCAGAATCTGCATTACTCCCCATCAGCGTCCATCCGCCACCCGGGAGTTCACTCTGCAGCAGGAAATTCACCAGCGCAGCTTCTGAGTTCTGTTCTTTGGCAGACGGATTATCAGGAAAAGAATATTCCGGATGACAGTTCACTGCCAAAAGCGCCCAGATAGGACCGTTTAATCCCTGTTCCTTTACCAGGCTAAGATCAGAAATGTACTGAAAAAGATTGTAACCTCCTACATTTCTGGCATCCTTTCCCTCTGCTGTCAGTACCAGAATTCTCTTGGAATATTCTGTATATTTAGATGTATTGGTAAGGATTCCCTTCTTCTCCTCAATATAGTTTGCTGTATGATTATAATAGGTAGCAAAATACTTCTCCTTCAGACTCAGGCCTCCTCTTGCCAGCCCCAGCACATACCATTCACTTCCCACCGAAGGATTGGTATCCGTGGCACGCATATAGGTACTGGTCTCAGCCATAACCTGTCCAACAGATTTCTTAAGGGCATTGGCTCCCTGCATGACCGTTACCTTACAGGAGGCCGTCATTTCCGGATGTTGTGTTACAGAAGCGGTAATCGTAGCTTTGCCATTCTTTACTGCTGTGACAACTCCCTTTTTGCTTACTTTCGCAACAGAAGTGTCACTGCTTTTCCATGTCACTGTATACTCTTCCGTAACCGATTCCGGTACCGGGACCACCTTCAGGGTGTATTTCTGCCCCCGGTTGATCTTAACGGATTTACTGTTAAGAGAGATTCCCTGAAGTCCTGCGGGGAAGTCAGCAATAATCAGATGGTTTAAAGTTCTGGCACTGTCCAGATAGAAGCGGTTATCTTCTGTCGTCTGAGGGGTCAGTTCCATAAACGAATCCCCGGTACTTCTAAGAACCCTCGGTTTCGTCAGACTCTCATATCCATCCGGGACAGGAAATGTCAGAGAGATCATCGTCATTGGCTGATAGCTTTCTCCTGTACGGATATCCGTATAGGAAATATTTATATCATAAAGAAGCTGTGGAAGAGTCCCCGGATATGCTTCGGAGAGCTCCTGTATAGTCTGTTCCTGATCCGGGTTCTCCTGCACATGGGTCTGCACATACCAGGGATTTCCCGTGGCGGTCACTCCACTGTCAGAAGAAATCAGTGCCGCAATACGGTTTCGGACAGTTTCAAGAGCCTCTTTGACTCCGGCATCAATTTCTGCCTGCTCCTCTTCTGTCAGACTGTCATAGGTGTCACTGGCAAGAAAGAACTTCGAGACCGTTTCTGAGGACAGATCAATTTCTTCGAGCGCCGCTGCTTCCTGAATACAGGAAATCATGGCTGGTATATCCAGCTTTTCTTCACCGGCTTCATTATTTTCTTCTTCATTTCCGGCCGCGCCATCGTCTGTCTCTGACTGAGATGGTTCGGTGTCAGACTGGAATTCATTCGCAGTTTCTCTGTCGTCAGAATCATCATGCTGTACAGGGACAGAAGTTTCTTCTGCCTCCCCGTGTATCTGCTCAGCCGGTGGCATCTGGGCTGCGGGTACAGGACATGCGGTCACAGCAATTCCTGTACTGAGAAGCAGTGCCATCCATTGTTTATTCATTTGTTTCCTCCGCGTTTTTAATCTAAAAAATTACATCCGGGTAAAATAGCACCCGCAATTCCTGAAATTACAAAATGACAGATGACTCTCCCCCTGTCATATAGCAGGTAGAAAGGACATCTGCCTTATTTTTTTGTATCATTCTTTCCAAATTTTGCAGCAATTATCAGAGCGATTATTACATTTATCAGAAAATTCCATCCATAAGTATCTTTCCATATGTTTAACAGGCAGCTCAAATCTGAAATTTTATTGTGGAATATAAATTCTCTTGATATAAATATAGCTGCCAGGCTCGCCAAAAACATTAATGAAATAGTCAGCAAAAATATTTTTATTTTATTCATATATATAAATTATACAGGATAGGAATCTGTAGACATTTTATATTCAGAAACTAATTTTGTTCTTGCTGAATCTGAATATATTGATATAATCACGCGCAATTTTGAACCATACATAGCTGTAATTGAAGTACCATATCCCTTTTTTTTGAATTTACTGTAATGTTCCTCTATACAATCACTCGCATAAGAAGAAATTCCCGCTCCAATTGCACTTCCTGCTATAGCTGCTCCTTCACCTCCGCAAGATCCAATTGCTGTTCCAGTTGCAGTTAACACAGCACTACATAATGCCTTTATAGTTTTCTTTTCGGTAGATACATTAAATGAAAAATCATACTTAGCGCGCTTCCATTGATTAAATTCCCGTGATTCATAATTATCAGCGCTTACAATATTTACATTGCTATCATTTGCATATACAGTAACTGTAAAAATTTGCAAAATCATACATAAAATTATAATTATAAATGCTTTTTTCATTCTCTTACCTTCTTTTGGGGTATGCAGTGTGTTGATAACACACTGCATACTGATTTTATTATTTAACAGTTACTTTTTTAATCTTTGAGAAAGAGCCATAAACTGCTTTTCCGTTTACTTTTCTGTAAGCACGTACTTTATAGTAACGGGTCTTTCCGGTGAGGAGGCTCTCGTCTGTCGCACCTGTACCTTTGGTGATCTTTATGCGGGTATAGGTACCATTTTGGGAATCGCTGGCATATACCTGATAGCCATCGGCACCCTTTACCTTACTCCATTCAAGCACTGCTGTCTTTGAAGTTGAGCCTGCGGACAGGGTCGGAGCAGAAAGTACTGCCTTTGCTTTCTCTGTTGCTGAATAGCTTCCGTATACTTTCTTTCCGCTTACATTGCGGTAAGCACGTACTTTGTAATAATAAGTCTTACCGGTAACTGCTTTCTTATCTAGGAATGTAACTGCGCTGTTCTTTGCAGTGGAACCAATCGCTGTATACTTGCCATCCTTTGAAGTGGAACGGTATACTCTGTATCCATTTGCACCGGAAACCTTATTCCATGTTACGCGGATCGTACTGTAGCTTTCAGAATTTGCCGTAGCAATCTTTACTTTGCCAAGTCTGGCTTTTCCTGCAACACCATCTTTGTCATAGCTGCTTACAGTCATCTCGCCCCATGCGTAAGAGTACGCCTTAACAGTATAATAATAGGTTGTTCCTGTAACTGCTTTCTGATCCTTATAGGAAATGTCTGTTACCCGGGATGCGATCTTCTTCCATCCGCTGTCTGCAGTTCTGCGGTATACCATGTATCCGTCTGCGTTATCCACGCTGCTCCAGCTGATCTGGACAGTCTTATAGTTGATTGCCTTTGTCTGAAGATCTGCAGGCATATCTGCCTTAAATGCACCCTGTTTGCCCGCAAGTTCAATGTGGTAATCTGCCACGATCGTCTTGATCAGCCCTAACTGCTTCGCATTCCACATATAGGACTTGCCTTCCACACTCATGCCGTCGATCAGCTTCTGAAGTGCTGCAAGCTCTGCTTCTACATTTGCAATGTTCTCTTTGGTAACAGCAGTCGGAAGATTGCTGATCCACTCATCTGCCTGCTGTGCATCTGAAATGTCCTTACCTGCCTTGTCAGCCTGTGCCGTCAGTGCTGCGATAACCTCTGCAAAAGTCATCTCCTGACTGCCGACTTTGACTTTCAGGCCTGCCATGGCATCTTCCTGTCCCTGATAATCCTTAGCATAACGGTCAAGGAAAGCCTTAACATCTGCGTAGGAATCTCTGTCTACCGGGTGATCTTTTACTGTTGCATAAATCTGTGCTGCTTCATCTGCGAAGAACTGCTGATATGCACTCTGGCCTTTCTCATAAGTCAGTGCCATGGCAAGAAGCTTCTCCATATTCTCAACCAGTGCGGTGTTCTCGCTTCTGAATTTCTTCTCTTCTGTTTCTGTTAATCTGTCATAAGCATTCTTGGCTTCTGCAATCTGTTTCAGCTCTGCTTCTGTAAGTTCACGCTTAGAGGTATCACCTGCTGCCGGAACTTCTTCATCAGAGGAGAAATCAACATCTGTCTGGACATCTTCAGTATCTTCAGCTGATTCTGCCTGAGGGATATCCACTGTCTCAGCTGCCTGCTCATCAACTTCATCACTGCTGAATGCGTCCGCACTTCCATCTGAGAAATCAGATTCCTCAGACTGTGCCGGTACCGCCTGTTCCTCTTCAACAGAAGCTGCCTCCTGTGCTGATGGAACTGTAGTCGGCTGAGGTGCCTCATATCCTCGTACTGTCTGCGCATCCGGGAGTGCTTTAAGCATTGCCTTGAGCGCATCGGCTTTCAGCTGGTAAATATAACCTTCTGCTTTCTCCAGAGAAGCTGTATTTGTAACCTGGGCTTTCTGCTGGTCATCAAGCGTATCATACAATGCTCTTGCATTTACCACATAAGCCTTCCAGTCATTCCAGATTTTCTCTGTCGGAACATTGTTATTCTTCTCTGTCAGTCTCAGAGGTCCGTCAGAAAGAGCGCCTGAAGATGAAGTAGTGATATTCAGTTCATCGATAAAGGAGATCACATAAGCAACCTTCTCATCCGTACTCTGTCTGCTGATAAACAACTCCGCTTTTTCAAGCTCTGCATAGTTTGTCACACGCTTCTTCTGATCTGCTGTCAGGGCATCATAAGCCGTTCTGGCTTCCACTACAAGAGCCTGTTTCTTCAGATAATTATCGGAAGTAACCTCACCGATCGCCTTGATCTTATCAACAACTGCAGCCGCAGCCTTCAGATCAGGGATCAGATTTCTCAGATACTGTAACGTACTGTAATTCGTAACCAGAGCCTTCTGCGCATCCGTAAGAGCATTGTACTCTGCCTGTACGCGGTCAAGAAGCTGCAGAACATACGGATCAAGAGTCAGTTCAGAAGAAGAAGGAAGCGCATCAATATCAGCGATAACCTTCTCTGCCGCTTTCTTATCCTTATCTTTCTGCTCCTGCTGTTTCTCGAGTTCTCTGATCTTAGCCTCTGCTTCAGTCAGCTTAGAGTAATTTGTAATTACAGATTTCTCTTCATCATTCAGTGAATTATAAAGAGTTCTTGCTTTCTCTACAGCCGCCTTGTCATCCATTGTCAGCTTATCCGCTGCTGGGATCGCATCAATGGCTGCCATAGCTTTTTCAATAGAATTACCTGAACCAGTCTCTGCTGCAAGAAGCTTTCTAAGTGTATCCTTGTTAAAGATTGCCTTGTGAGTTTCGTCTAATGCTTCGTAAGCGTCTCTCGCTTCTTTGATCTGCTTTTTCGTACTGTCATCGTTAAGGGCAAGGATCATGTTGTTAACTTTTTTTGTTGGAACAGTTACGTCTGTAAATTCCCAGAAGCTGGATGTTTTTTCATATTGTCTGATAAATGCATCCAGACCACGTGCAATCTGCGGAACATCATAATTTGTGAATCCATGAATACTTCCGTCAAAAACACCATCTACATCTACCAGATCAAAGAATGCATCAAGAATATTGTTTCCATTCTTAGTATATCCACTGGAAGAA
>ERZ1673752.3621-NODE-3621-length-14368-cov-10.722839_pt1 | contig 14368 bp, 14 predicted proteins | sample MGYA00580195_ERZ1673752 | MGnify/ENA primary metagenome ERZ1673752 (study PRJEB41218, sample SAMN15661744) | gut metagenome | host: Homo sapiens | place: Canada: London | collected 2015-08-20/2019-03-30 | study: EMG produced TPA metagenomics assembly of...
AGCGTCTGCGTGGCCTTAATCTTCTGCTTATATATCCGCTGCTTTCCGCTCAAGGCTAATCCTTTTTGTCTTTCTTGTTATGGCGGTCTACCACCAGTTGTTCGCTATCATGCTCGGCTTCGGACACCTCTTCGGGAATCTGAACTTCCGATTCCAGCACTCCCTGAGAAGATACAAAGCCCGCACGGAACTTCTCCACTGCCTCTTTCAGAGCTTGTTCGGTGTCAGAATCAAACTGCCCGGTTTCCTTAATCTTGCTAGGAATATCCGAGTTGGCGTGCAGATAGGCAAGCATTTCTGACTCGAAACGGTGAACATCACTGACTTCGATGTCATCCATATATCCACTGTTACCAGCCCAGATAGAGCAAACCTGATCTTCTACCTCGTAAGGGGTGGCTTGCGGTTGCCGCAGCAGCTCCATCAGGCGTTCCCCGCGGGTTAACTGGCGTTTCGTGGTGGCATCCAAATCGGAAGCAAACATAGCGAAAGCCTGCATATCCCGGTACTGTGCCAAAGTAATCTTCAGGGTACCGGAAACTTTCTTCATCGCTTTAACCTGCGCATCTCCGCCTACACGAGAAACGGAAATACCTACGTCTACCGCCGGACGCTGGTTGGAGTTAAACAGATCCGACTGTAAGAAAATCTGCCCATCGGTAATCGAAATGACGTTGGTGGGGATATAGGCTGACACGTCATTGTCTTTGGTTTCAATCAAAGGCAATCCAGTCATGGAGCCTCCGCCTAGCTCATCAGAAAGTTTGGCGCAGCGCTCCAGGAGCCGTGAGTGCAGATAGAACACATCGCCCGGGTAGGCTTCGCGCCCCGGCGGGCGACGCAGCATCAGGGAAACACTGCGGTAGGCTTCGGCCTGTTTCGAAAGATCATCAAAAATGATGAGGACGTGTTTGCCCTGGTACATCCAGTGCTGACCAATAGCGGAACCAGTGTAGGGAGCCAGGTACTTATAACCGGCAGAATCGGAGGCGGGAGCCGCCACGATGGTGGTGTACTCCATGGCTCCGGCAGCTTCTAACTGCCCGCGCACACTGGCAATAGTGGAGCCTTTTTGCCCCACGGCCACGTAAATGCAGCGCACCTGCTTCTTGGGATCTCCGCTTTCCCAGTTCTTACGCTGGTTAAGTACAGTATCAATCGCAATCGCGGTTTTACCGGTCTGGCGATCCCCAATAATCAATTGCCGCTGACCCCGCCCAATCGGAATCATAGAGTCGATGGCTTTCAGACCGGTCTGCAAGGGCTCGTGTACGGACTTACGCATCATTACCCCCGGAGCCTGTAGCTCCAGGACGCGGCGCCCCTCGACATTTTGGATCTCTCCCAGACCGTCAAGGGGTTGTCCCATGGGGTCGACTACGCGCCCCAGGTATCCGTCACCCACAGGAACGGATAGCACCTCTCCGGTGCGACGCACGGGCTGACCTTCTTCAATACCCGAGAAGTCACCCAGCACAATCGCGCCGATAACCCGATCTTCCAGGTTCATTGCCAACCCGGTGGTGCCGTCGGCGAACTTGAGAAGTTCATTCGCCATTGCCCCCGGTAAGCCCTCGATCCGAGCGATACCGTCAGCCGCCATCACTACGTGCCCGATTTCGTCCTCAGTAGAACGAGTGGGCTCGTAGGAGCTTACGAAGTCCGCGAGGGCGTCACGAATCTTCTCCGGTTGGATTTGAAGTTCAGCCATGAAAATTGCCTTTTCCTAACGTTCCGGTACTACCCGGCCAGTTTCTGCTTTGTTTCTTGAATAATGGTGGCCACGGAGCCATCGAAAACCTGGGAACCAACCCGGACTTTCATGCCCCCTACCACCGAAGGGTCAACGCTCACCTGTAGGTGAATGTTTTTTTGATAGCGCTGGGACAAAATATCCCGCAGACGCTCAGCTTGCGCCGGCTCCAAGGGCATCGCCACCTGTACGGTTGCCACCAGAGCATCTCCGGCAGCTGCCAGGTCACGGCGAATATGGCGCAGTGTCCCCGTAAGGGAAACCGAGCCTTCAATCTTGGAATCGCGACTTACCGCTTTAACTGCCCGCGCAGCCAAAGTGGCCGCCGGACGTGAAAGCTGCCCGCCGATTAGCTCTTGAAGCAAGCGCACCCGATACTTAGGATCACGATTGCGATCGGAAAGTGCCGAACGCACCTGCTGGTTAGCACGCACGAACTGCTCCAGGGAGAATACTTCATCTGCGATCTCAATGGTCTTGCCCTCTGCCTGGGCACCATATCGCACCGCATATTCACCTAGCCGCTCAATAACGGTAGGCAACTCCTGGGAGCTATGTGCGGTTGCCAAGGCTGCTATCACCGCTTCCCTGGCAATATCTGACAGGTTTTCTGCCAGCGCAGTGAGCAACCCAGATCGATCCTCGTGGCTACGAGCCGGATCAGTGAGCGCCAAAGCAATCCTAGATGAGCCTTGCACCAAGTCAGATAGCACAAAGAGGTCATCTGCCCAGGCGTAACAAGTCTCAGCTGCTACGCCCGTTTGTCCGGCTATAACCTCTTTGCCCTTCTCTAGGGCTTGCCTACTGGATGCGCGCATTATTTCTCAACACTTTCCTTTTCGCAGGAGGCTTCCAGCTGATCTAGAAAACGTTCAACAACTCGTGCAGATAGTTCCCGATTGGTCAGCTGTTCGCCCACAATGTTTTCTGCCAGGTCCGCTGCTAGCATCCCGACTTCAGTCTTGAGAGAAATCTCTGCTGCCTGTCGGTTGGCCTCTACTTGCCGCTGGGCATTAGCACTGATACGTTCAGCTTCCTCGCTGGCTTGTGTCTTTGCTTCTGCCACAATCCGCTTGGCACTTTCTTGCGCCTCGGAGCGGATTTGAGCTGCTTCTTCGTGAGCCTTGCGCAACGCCAGTTCAGATTGGGTGTTAGCATCAGCGATTTCTTTCTTCGCTTGCTCCGCCTTTTCCAAACCGTCCTTAATGGTGGTGGCGCGGGTTTCGGTGATTTCTTTGTACTTTGGATAAACGAACTTCAAAATCACAAAGAAGAAGATCGCGATAATAATCGCAGACCAGACTAACTCTGGAATCGCTGGCAGTAGAATGTGGTGGTCACCTTCCTCGCCTGCCCGCTGAATCATGTACAACATTGAGTTTCCTTTTGAGGATTAGAACAAGAAGCCGGCAACCAAACCGATTAGTGCCAACGCCTCTACGAACGCGATACCGATGAACATATTGGTGGTTAGACGACCACCAAGTTCAGGCTGGCGAGCCAGAGATTCCTGGGTCTTACCGATTAGAAGCCCAAGACCGATACCGGGTCCAAGACATGCCAAGCCGTATCCGATAGTAGCTATAGATCCAGTCATTATTTTCTTCTCTTTCTTTTCTTTATTTGTGGGTTTTCCCGCCGAAGGCGGAAGTCTTAGTGGGTGTGTACCGATTGTTCTACGTACACCGCGGTAAGTACCGCAAATACATAAGCCTGCAGGAACGCAACGAAAATTTCAAAGGCGGTTACCGCAATCGCAGCTAGGAAGGTTACCAGCGAGAGCACTTTTAGTCCTCCGGCTGCGGTCAGCAGGAAATAGTTGGATGCCAAAATGGTCAGTGCCAGCAGCATGTGTCCGGCGACCATATTGGCCAAAAGCCGGACGAACAAGGTGAAAGGTCGCACCAGGAAGGTGGAGAAAAACTCAATCGGAGTCAGCAGAATGTAGAGCACCTTGGGGACGTTCGGAATAAATAGCGAAGACTTAAAGTAACCGCCAAAGCCCTGAGCCCGGATTCCCGCGATGATAAACAAAAACCAAACAAATATCGCCAGCAGTAGCGGAATGCCTGCCACCGCACTACCAGCGATGTTAAGCCCGGGAATAATGCCTCCGATATTCATAAACAGGACGGTAAAGAAAATCGCGGTAACAAAACCGTTGTATTTCTTCGCGTATTCTTTGCCCATCACCTGCTCAGAGATATTGGTGCGACAAAAATCCAGGAGATACTCCATGGTAGATTGCGCCGTACCGGGAATCATTTTTGCGCGGCGGGTATAGAGCACCGCGCAAATCAAGAAAGCCACTAGCAGCACAATCCGCACTAAAGTGATGCGATTCATTTCGAAAGGGGTTCCGGCAAAAGCAATCACCGGGGGGAAGAATTCATCAATAGTAGGTGCCTCGAAACCGCCTTGCGGTAACAGGGTGGTGAGCCCACTAAGCATCGGTGACACTGTCTGTTCCCTTCATTTCTGCCGATTTGGCCGAAAACTGTGATTCGGACTCCATTCTAACGCTTTCATAGCGCTTCAAGAGACCGCTTCAAAATATCTCTAGATTAACTTAACATAGGACGCGCGTCGCTGAGAACTAAAGGTTCTAATGCCGCTGATTTACTGTTCCTATAGTTTCTCAATAACCAATTTATTAGTTTTAGATACCGCACGCGCCTCGCCAATGGTGGTTAGTAAAATAGCGACTATCAATACTAGGAAAATCACCGTGTTATCTACCTGCGGCACAGGGCGCAGAACCGCCACTGCCGCAATAACTATGACCAGTTTCACTAAATAAGCCCCAAAAACTACCCCGCTAGTGCGAAGGGGGTTGCGCAGCACTAGCTGATTGGCTCCAATTCCCACTGCCGCCACAATCCACATAATCGCCATCCCGGCCGCAGCCCCCAGCAGCCCCGGCCAAGAACGGATTACCCCGGCCAACGGTATTGCCACTACCGTTAAGACCCCTAAAATCAGGGCTACTACCCGGTTACCTCTGCGAATAGCCGCGCGTGCCCCGTAGCGATCCTGAATAGAGGAGGTAGCGCTGGTCAGACTAGTTTTTTCCAGGCCTTTGTCGGCAGTGCTTTTTACGTCACCCCCCTGCAGCTCAGCCGCTAATGCATCCTCGTTCATAAATCCTCCTCTTGTCGCAGGTGGCGCGGGTAGGGACCAGAACCAGTAAAATAATCACTCCGCAAACCCGGTAAAAAAGCTATGGTAACTAGGAAACACAGAACCCCACCACCGCAGATCAGCAGCAGTTCCTCAAGCAGGCTTAGTTTCAAGACACTGACTGCCAGTAGAGAAATAAAGAATGCCCAAAGATACATCACCATGACTGCGCGGCGGTGAGAATGCCCCATTTTCAGCAGACGATGATGCAGGTGTTGGCGATCTGGCTTGAAGGGACTCTGCCCGTGGGCAAGACGACGAATCACTGCCATGACCATATCCAGAAACGGCAAAATCATTACCGCGATGGGCAGCAGCACCGGGATGGCAGCCGGAAGGTATTGCGACCTGCCTAAAGAGGCGGGATCCGTCTGCCCAGTTACCACTATGAACATGCAGGAAGTAGTCAGCCCCAGCAACATCGACCCCGAATCACCCATAAAGATTTTGGCGGGATGGAAGTTAGAGGTTAAAAACCCCAGGCAAACCCCGACGATCACGATTCCAATCATGGCGGCAAAAGAAGCATAACTTTGGGCATTAGTGAGACGAATCAGCAGGTAGGAATAAACAAAAAACGCTCCGGCTCCAATCATGGTGATTCCGGCAGCTAAACCGTCCAGACCGTCTACAAAGTTCACCGCATTGGTAGAAACCACGATGATTAACACGGTTACCAGAATCGACATCCGGGTGGAGGGAATAGTCATTCCAAAAATCGGGAAAGAAACTATTTGGATGCCCTGCCAGGCTATCCCGGCGGCGACTAAAATCTGTCCAGAAAGCTTTGTCCACCAGTTCAAATCATAAATATCATCGATTATTCCCAAAACTGCGATTGCGAGAGATCCAAAGATTAGCGACCAAACTTGGGGATCACTGTAAAAATGCGAGAAATACGGGGTTTGCCTCGCAATTAAGAACGCTCCTAGTAGTCCCAATAGCATGGCAATACCCCCCAGACGCGGGGTGGGTACGGTGTGTACATCCCGCTCTCGCACCGGGGTCAATACGTGCAGTGCCAAGGAAATACGGCGCACTATCGGGGTCACTAAGAAAGTAATCGCGCAGGCGATTACTCCAAGTAACAGATAGGCTTTCACAGTTTTTCCTAGTCTTTCGGCTCTTTGCCCGCTACTGCAGATAACTGCGAGGGCGCGATGGCTCCCACCCGTATCAGCGAATACTCTTCGTCCTCTACTTTAACTATGGTGGAGGGCTCACCGATTCTACTGGGACCCGCATCCAGGTATGCCGCCACCTTATCTCCAAAATACTTTTTGGCTTCGGCGGCTGACTGGGCAGGAGGAAGCCCGTGGAGATTGGCGGAAGTTACCGCTAGCGGTCCGGTTGCGGCCAGTAACTGCAAAAGGTCTGTTTGGTTCGGTTGTCGCAGCGCCACCGTTCCCCCGGTTACTCCCAAATCAAGGGGTAAATCTGGGCGGGCCGGCAGCACGATAGTTAGGGCGCCTGGCCAAAAACTATCCATGAAGCACTTGGCCAGGGGCGGAATCTTCGGAACCAAAGAAGCAGCTTGAGCGATACTATTGACCAGCACCGGAGAGGGAAAGTCTCGTCCCCGACCTTTCGCGGTCAACAGCTTATCGACTGCCGCATAAGAAAAAGGGTCTGCCGCAATCCCATAGACGGTATCCGTGGGTACTACCAGCAGGTTTCCAGCCGAAACCTGGTTTTTCAGGCAAGAGATGTCTTCGTGACTTAAGGGAGTACGCATACTTCGATATTAACGTTTTAGGTTACGTTCACGTCTGTATGTGGTTATAGCGGCTCCTACCCAGATACAGACCAGGGAAAGACCCGTTAACCAAATATCGCGCTGCCCCCCAGTTTTTGCTAACTCGCCCGGATTATCGGGAGTGCCTTCCTGCGGGGCAGGTGGGGTTTCACTGCTTTGGGTAGAGGGGGCAAGGCTGCTAGCTGCCGGTTCGGGAGATTTAGTTACCTCGACCGCCGTAGTGGCAGGAGGGCGATCTAGCGGCGCTTCCACGAAATGCAAAGTGGGCTTAGGGGTAGGGTCATCCGCGAAGGCAGTAGCAGTAAGAGCTAAAGGCAGCAAAGCTACCACGGCAACCGCGAGTACCGTGCGAAACCTGCGCGCCATCTCCGCCCCTTTCTCCTATCTTCCAGCCACTTTACCTTAACGTTAGCAGCATCTAAGGCAGACGTTAATGTTATCTTTACTTTCGCGCCAATAGGTAACGAGGACGACCATTAAGATCCAGATGCGTCCTCGCTTGTCGAAAACCGATTTTACCAGCATAAGCGCATAGTTTTTCCCCTTGGGTGGGGTCATGTTCCATCGCCAAAATCCCCTTATCTGCTAGCAAACGGAAAGCCTGTTTAACGGTTTGTTTGGGAATCTTAAGGCCATCTGCACCTCCTCCCCAAAGCGCGAGCGGAGGATCTTTTAGTGCTTCTGGCTGGGTGATAGTTCCCGGAGGCACATAAGGCGGATTGCTTACAACCAGGTCAAATCTTCCTGCCTGCTCAGACCAAAGACCAGGTTCCGCTACATCGGCGCAGCTCACGGTAATCCGCCGAGCTAAATCTGCATAACGTTCTAAATTTTTTTGTGCCACTGCTAGGGCTTTTTCGCTAATCTCCACCATAAAGACCTCAGCCGAGGGCAATTCGCGGGCAAGAGTGAGGGCAATAGCCCCCGATCCGGCGCACAAATCCGCAGCGAGTTTTGCTTTCCTTGCACCCTGGGGGCGCAGCGCCAGTTCTGCTAGATACTCAGTTTCCGGGCGCACAATAAAAACATCTGGGCTGGAAATCAGGCGAAAAGCCCCGAAATGCATTTCTTTTAGCAGATGTTGCAGCGGTTGGTGAGTGCAACGCCGACTAACCAAATCACGGAAAACCTCGGTTTGTGCGACCGACAAAACCTGGGGTGCAAATAGGAATTCTTTAGCTTCACAGGCAGCGCAATACAGCGCCATGATTTCTCGTGCCGGCTCGATTCCGGCAGCCTCATAACGCCCTCGCGCCCAGCTAAACGCTTGCTGGCGAGAAAAACCGACCTCGTTCATCCTCGAAAAATACCGCGCTATTTATCGCTTGACTGCCCGGAGAGCTGCTGCAAGCGGTGTTCCTCATCAAGTTTGATCGCCGAATCAATCACCGGCTGCAATTGCCCGTTTAGCACCTGATCAAGGTTATAGGCCTTATATCCGGTGCGGTGATCGGCAATCCGATTCTCCGGGAAGTTATAGGTGCGGATACGTTCGGAGCGATCCACCGTCCGCACCTGGGAGTGACGCTGCTCGGCGGCCTCTGCCTCTCGTTTTGCTTCTTCTTCCGCCTTTAGACGCGCCCGGAGCACCCGGAAAGCTGCCTCGCGGTTTTGAATCTGCGACTTCTCGTTTTGCATGCTGACCACGATTCCGGTGGGAATATGGGTCAGGCGCACTGCAGAATCAGTGGTATTAACCGATTGCCCGCCTGGACCGGAGGAGCGGAATACATCTACCCGGACTTCGTTGGGGTCTATTTCGATTTCCCCCGCGTCTTCAACCTCGGGCATTACCAACACTCCGGCTGCGGAGGTGTGGATGCGCCCCTGGGATTCGGTAACCGGCACCCGCTGCACCCGATGTACCCCGCCCTCGTATTTTAGGTTCGCCCAGACTCCGTCCTCGGGAGCTACATTTCCTTTAGCTTTTATCGCAATTTGCGCGTCCTTAATTCCCCCGAGATCGTTCACCGTGGAATCCAGCACCTGCAGGCTCCAACCTTTAGCTTCGGCGTAACGCTCGTACATTCGCAGCAGATCCCCGGCGAAGAGGGCGGACTCGTCCCCACCGGCACCCGCTTTAATTTCCATAATGACGTCACGAGCATCATCGGGGTCACGGGGAGCCAAGACTTTACGCAGCTTATCTAACGCCTGACTTTCAGCTTGCTCCATCTGGGGAATCTCGGAGGCAAAATCGGAATCTTCTTTCGCCAGTTCCCTGCCCGCCTGCAGGTCGCCTTCCGCGCTTTTCCAGGTTTCATAAGCCTTACTGATCTGCGCTAACTGCGTATGGCGGCGCCCAATCTTGCGAGCCTGTTGCTGATCCTTTTGTATCTGGGGATCGCCCATTTTCATTTCCAGTTCAGTTTTTTCTGCGATGAGAGCCTGAACAGCTTCCTCGTCAATCGGCGATCCCACAGTTGCTCCTTAAATCTTGGCGATCTGACTTCTACTCTACGTTGCCTATCCTCGTGGCGAAAACCAGCTTTTGCTAGGAAGTGCCGGTTAAAGCTCTTCTCGAACCGAAGAGGGAGGGTGATGGCAAATTAAAAAGGTGTGGCCGACCCCTTGGCCGACCACACCTAAGAAAAGCTTTACTGTTCGCGCTTGCGCTTGCCGTAACGGGCTTCGAAGCGAGCAACCCGCCCGCCGGTATCCATAATCTTTTGTTTACCGGTGTAGAAGGGGTGGCAGGCAGAACACACATCTACGCGCATGGTGCCGGACTTGATGGTCGAACGGGTTTCAAAAGTGTTCCCACAGGTACAGGTAACCGTGGTGGGGACATATTCGGGATGAATTCCCTGCTTCATGGTTTCTCCTTGAGGTTCTTAGGGCGCCGGGTCCAAATGCAGGTTACAAGAGGTGAACCGGAACCGGATTAGATTATGCCACTTCGCACCTTCCTGATGCCAGTTCTCAGGTAAAAATGTGGTGGGCACGACCTTTCCGGGTGGCATTTTCTGGTTGTTGTTCGCCATTCGAAAAAAGAATCTTATAACAATCTCATAACAGTCAAGAAACCTACGTAACATCAGCGCTGGTCAAGCGGAACTAAATATGCTCTTACCTGCAATTGTGAGCAGACTTACCCACGCTGGGGATGGTCGAATCCCAAAACGCCGTTAGGATGAAGATGTTGTTTTGATTCGCCCATTTTGGAAGCCCGATATTGATGTCTAAGAAAACAAAAATAACGGTTAGCGTAGTAGTTGCCATTCTGGTGACGATTATCGCTGCGTTCGCAATCTACATTTCCTACTACGCAGTTGGGAAGAAAGCACTTCCTGGCACCAAGGTAGGGGAAGTTACAGTTTCCGGTCTAAATGCTAGCCAAATCAAAAAGCAACTGGACACCGCGGAAGCAAGTAACAAAGTTACTTTTTCCGGACAGGGAATCAAGGAAACTTCGCTGACTCCCAAAGAAATCGGCTATCAGGTTGATTCGGCGGAAACCGCCCGGAAGGCAACCGCTCGCAGCAGCGCTTTCAACTATGTATCTAGCCTGTTCACCACCCGCCAGGTAAACATTGTTCATGACTTAAAACCTAAAGTTGTTGACAAATGGTCACAAGAGTTACCCACGGAAACTTCGAAACTACAGCCGGTAACTGAGCCCCAGGTAGAAGCAAACTCCGAAGCCACTGGATTTGAAATAACTCCCGGTAAGGACGGGTTTGGAGCAGATAACCGAGCCATCTTGATGGCGGCGGCCAAAGTAGTGTCCACCCAAGAAGATCAAAAGGTTTCCCTGAAAATTGGTAAGAATATGCCTTTGGCAGAACAAAGTTGGGCTAAGCAGCTGGCAGATGACGCCGAAAAATTAGCTAAAACCAAAGTAACGGTGAAGGCGGGCGAAAAGAATATCGTTGCCACCCAGCAGGATCGGGTTTCTTTCGTGAAAATCCCAGATGTCACCATGAATCCTAAACCGGGAGCAGATGGGAAAGTTATTAGTAACTGGGTTAACGAGAATAAAGAATCCGTTGAGGTGGAAAAAGTTAACGGCAAACGCTTCGTAAATAGCGAGGGGAAGGTACTTAAAACCGAAACCGAACTGAAAGATGGAGTCAAAGTAACCAACGCCGATCAGCTGGTAAAGGAAATCGCCACCAACTTTGCTGCCGGAAAAGACAGTTCTCTGACCTATAAGACTGATGTTGATAAAGCTACTAATGAGGACAAGACCATTGCCGACGGGGCGGAAAAGCTGGCATATATGGCAGCCCCGGGGGAAAAATGGATTGACGTAAATCTTTCTAACTACACGGTAACCGGCTACGAGGGTGCCACGGTAGTTAAAGGACCAACAAAAATGGTTCCTGGCGCCCCCGCTACCCCCACGATTCAAGGGACCTTTGCGGTTGAACGTAAAGTTCGCTCTGACACCATGCGGGGATTTAACACTGATGGCAGCCGGTACGTAACCCCGAATGTTCCTTACGCTATGTACTTCTCCGGAGGGTACGCCCTCCACGGAGCACCCTGGCGTGGTTCCTTTGGATGGGGAGGACCAGGCGGTTCTCACGGCTGCGTAAATATGCCTGTATCCGCAGCGGGCGAGTTCTACAACTGGGCACCGGTAGGAACAGTAGTAGTCTCTCACCGCTAGTTACATTCCCGGCGGGATTCCGGCTATCGGAATCCCTTCGCAGCCGGTTTCACCTGTTATTGTGAGCAGACTTACCCATTTAGGGTGTGGTCAGCGATGCGAAGCCAGCTAGGATGAAGATACTGTTTTGATTCACCCATTTTCTAAAACCCCGATATCCATGTCTAAGAAAACAAAAATCACTATTGTCGCAGTGGCTGCCGTGCTGGTTACGATTGTCGCTGCCTTTGCAATCTACGTTTCCTACTACGCGGTTGGGAAGAAGGCACTACCTGGCACCAGGGTGGGGGAAGTTAAAGTCTCCGGGCTAACTACCGAGCAAATTAAAAAGCAGTTAGATACCGCAGAAACCAAGTACCGGGTCACTTTTTCTGGACATGGGGTTAACGGAAAATCGCTGACCCCCAAGGAAATCGGGTATCAGGTTGATTCGGCGGAAACCGCCCGGAAAGCAACCGCGCGCAGCAGCGCTTTCAACTATGTAAGCAGCCTGTTTACCTCCAGGCAGATTCCGATTAAGCACCAGGTAAACGCGCAGGTTACCAGTAAACTATCCCATGAACTTTCTAAAGATATTAAAGGCAGCAAACCGGTAACCGAGCCTAGCGTGCAACTTAACGCCGAGGGGACTGGTTTTAAAGCGGTTCCCGGTAAGGACGGGTTCGAAGCAGATACTAAGAGGCTACTAGCGGGCGCCGATAAGGTTATGGCTAGTCAGAAAAATCAGAAGATGCCTCTGACTATGGGAGCAGTAAAACCGCTGGTTGATATGAAGTTGGCACAGAAGTTAGCAGATGATGCAGAAAAGTTCATCCAACCACAGGTCACGATAAAAGCCGGGGATAAAGAAATCGTCGCTGATCAAAAGGCAAAGGTTAGTTTCGTTATTGTTCCGGAGGTCAGTCGGCATGCCAAGCTCACTACCAATGACAATGCCGTGGCTGACTGGGTAAACAAGAGCAAAGAAGCTGTTGAGATAGAAAAGGTTAACGGTCAGCGCCTGGTTAATAGCGCGGGAAAGGTGCTACGAACTAAAACCGCTTCAAAGGATGGAGTAACCGTTACTAACGGTGACCAGTTGGCAAAAGAAATCGCCAGTAACTTTGCTGCGGGGAAAGACAGTTCCCTTGCCTTCGAGACTAAAGTCGATAAAGCCAGTAATGAAGATAAGCTCATTGCCGATGGGGCGGAAAACCTGGCTTATCTGGCGGCTCCCGGGGAAAAATGGATTGATGTTAATCTGTCTAACTACACGGTTACCGGGTACGAGGGAACTGTGGTAGCAGTAGCGCCAACCAGTATGGTTCCTGGAGCTCCTGCTACCCCGACGATTAAAGGAACTTTTGCCATCCAACGTAAATTACGGTTCGATACCATGCGGGGATTTAATACTGACGGTACCCGTTACGTGACACCGAACGTTCCTTACGCTATGTACTTTTCCGGAGGATACGCCCTCCACGGGGCACCCTGGCGGAGTTCTTTTGGATGGGGAGGACCAGGCGGTTCTCACGGCTGTGTAAATATGCCAGTTGCTGAAGCCGGCGAGTTTTACAATTGGGCGCCAATTGGCACCCCGGTAGTCGTGCACCATTAAAGGGCATCTAGTCAGTTACGCCACCCCCGAATCTAGGGGCATCCCGGTAGCTGCCCTATCAGCTCTGGGTAGCTCAGGTTTTCTAGTGTGATAGCAGCCAGGAAATAATCAGGTTTCCGCTGGCACGCAGCCCATCGTGGTGCCAGTCTGGTTTTTCTAAGATATTGGCTCCCATAACTCTGCCGGTATTTAGCGATAGGGTGCGGGGAACGAAAATATCATCCCGGTAAACTACCGCATGTACCGGCACCTGGTTTTCCGCTAGTTTCTGCGGGTCATAGAGTACTGGCCATTCGGTTTCCGCCGCCAAGTCATCTGCAAGCTGCGCTAGGGGCTTAAGCGCCGGATCTTGCGCAAACGCCCAGCTACCAAAGTGTTCCCCGGTCAGGTAATAGGGCTGCCCTAGATCTAGAGGATCCGCATTTTGCGCGAACCCGGGAGCATTTTCGCGAATCCGATCTGCTGCCCAGGCGGTGGGCTCCACTTCACTTTGCGGCACCGCGTTCCCGTAAATAGTTTCATGCAAGAGGGCATAGAGGGGATCTAGAGCAAAACTGACCCGGCTTCCTACTTGCCCTAAAAATTCTTGGGTGAGGTGGCGCTTACCTCCGGTCTGCACAAACGGCGCCTCGAATAGGTAGCGCAGATTTTCCAGACCGTAGCTGCGTCCCAGCTCCAGGCCTACCTGCCGAATCCGATTGGGGGTAAGTTTTTCTCCATTAGGCAGATATTCATCGTGTTCTAGCACGTGCGCACAGGTTTGCCGGACTGCTTCCTCCATGCCGGGCAGAGCATAGAACTCTTGGCAGCGCCGAGCGGTGGCCGCAAACGTGCGCTCGTAAATCCGATTTACCTTGGTTAGTCCCGGTAGTCCTCCGGTGATATAGGCTTTTTCGATAGCCTCGGGAAAACGAGACAGATAGGCGGTAATAATAAAACCGCCGAAACTTTGCCCCATCACTGTCCACTTTTTTATACCTAGGGCGCGGCGCAACGCTTCGGCGTCCCCTACGATCTGGTCAGCGCGCATTAGCCGTAGCCAGGCTCCGGCGCGAGACCCCAAAGCGGGAATAGTAACGTTATCGAGCGGGGTAGAGCGCCCGGTTCCCCGCTGGTCAAGCATGATGATTCGGTATTTTTCCAGCACAGCGCCGAACCAGGGGGAAGACCAATCGGCCGGGCGAGATCCTTTACACCCGGGACCGCCTTGGAAAAAGATCAGGTAGGGTCGGTTTTCATCATCGTCGAGGACGATTTCGCGGGCATAAATCCGGATATTGGTTTTCTGGATTTCGGCGTCTACCCAAGGAGGTAGGAGCTGGTTGTCTGGTATCGAAATGTCGGAGTTTTTCTGCGATTTTGGCCGGGCTAGTTCTCCGGGAGTAACCGCAAAAAGCTCGCTTTGTACCCCGCTGTCCTGACTGTATGCCCCCCGCGCCAGGTTTACTACCGGATTTTTTGCCGAGT
>ERZ1673752.3622-NODE-3622-length-14360-cov-15.305977_pt1 | contig 14360 bp, 12 predicted proteins | sample MGYA00580195_ERZ1673752 | MGnify/ENA primary metagenome ERZ1673752 (study PRJEB41218, sample SAMN15661744) | gut metagenome | host: Homo sapiens | place: Canada: London | collected 2015-08-20/2019-03-30 | study: EMG produced TPA metagenomics assembly of...
ATTTTGGTCCATAGTAATTATCTATATGAATCATCTCTTTAGAAAAATACATATCTAATCCTTTTTCCATGATATTAGCAGAAAAAGCGCCGTTGTTGATGATTTTTGTTTCTTTGCCGTCAAAGTACTTGGCTAGTCTAAACTCGCCGCCAAATATACCGATGGAAGCATCTGCTTGAAAGCTTGAGAAACTCTTTATCTCAAGATGTCTAGTCTTTCTCATCTCATCGATTGACATAGAGCCAGGAGCTACTTCGATATTTACTAAATTACCTGTAGCTTCAATACCCATGTATGACGCAAATCTTTGACCGGCAGCTACGTTTATCATCTTGCCGTCCTTAAATATTTGTGTTTCTTTTAGCTTAACGCCGTCACTATCGTATTTGCTATTATGAACGGAGCCTTCAATTTCAGGCTTTAGAGTGATATTTACAAGATCTCCCTTAGCACCTTTATGTGCCTCTTCATTTAATTTTAATTTATTAAGCTTCATATAATGAGTTGAGCCGCTTGCTTGATAATTATAAAAGTTAAAGAAAGCTGGAACATCTAGACCAGTGATGATTACATCAACTGCTTCGATTGGCTCAGCTGGTTTAGACTTAGCTCTATCCTCTGCCTCTTTAAGCTCTTCGTAAATATTTTCTTCAAATTCTTTTTCATTTAGCTTAGAAAAAGTAAACATTCTGTAAACTTCAATCGAGCCTGCTTCACCAACAGCATCTGCAATTGATTCAACAATTATCTCGCTCTTTTTAGACTTGCAGTCGCAGCCCCTTGAGTTCACAAGATTTTCTTCTATATTATTAACAAAGATTTCGCATGAGTTTATCTTAGATTTTGTTCCATAGTCTTTGTAAACTATGTCCTTAACCTTTTTTATAGTCTCAAGCTCATCTATATAAGCTTTTTCGTCAGCTATATTAGTTCCTTCAGCTAAAGGAAAATATTTATTCTTAATAAATTTTGCTCTTTCATAAGCAAGAGCTACTTTTCTTGCAATTTCTTCGTCACTATCCGATGGAGCAGTATTAAATGAAGAGTCACCTCTAAATTTTTTGCCATCTTCTTCAGTATCAGCATATATAGTCACACTCACGTCATCAGTCTCAACGCTTCTGTCCATATCTACCTGATCTCTTATTAAGAAAAGCTCCTTGCTAGATGTTTTCTTCCTAATTAACTTAAAATCAGAGATATCTTTATTTTCTTTTATTATATCGATAATATTTTTAATTCTATCCATTAGCTTAGTCTCCCCTTAAACTTTAAGTAGCTGCCACCAGTTGAAGTCTTAACCCATTCCTTATAGCCTTTGCCGCAGTAACCAGAGCCATTCATTTCGATTTCTCCAGAAACCATGGATATAGACTCAAGCACATCAGGTACATAGCCTGTTAGTGTTGCTGGGCTAAATACTTTTCCAGTTAATTTACCGTCCTTTATCTCTCTCGCCTTCATTGCAGTGCATTGAATTCCCCAGTTCTTAGGGTCTTCCATACCATTGTTCATGCCGTCAAGTAAAAATCCGTAGTCAATGGACTTGATCATATCGTCAACGCTGTCCTTACCGCCTTCAAAGAAAGTGTTTGTCATTCTTGTGTAGGCCTTTCTTCTAAAAGACTCTCTCTTGCCATTGCCAGTTGGCTTAACGCCCAAAGACATTGCAGATAGCTTATCAGCCATACCTCTTCTAAGTATGCCATTTTCAATAATAACAGTGTCAGACGCTAAAGTGCCTTCATCGTCAAAGCTGTAGCTTGAGCATTCGCCAATGGCTGTGGCGCCGTCATGCATTGTAGTTATGTCACTTGCCACTCTTTTATTGACATAGTCCTTTGCCAAAGCTCTGTCCTTAACAAACATATCCATCTCTACTCCGTGGCCAAAAGCTTCGTGAGCAAGTAGGCCAGTTATGTCTGGTGCACTAATTAAATCATAGTAACCAGGTTTAACAAGTTCTGATCCAAGAAGCTCAATCGCATTATGAACCACTTCTTTGTATATCTTGTCAAGCTCCTTAAGTACTTCCAAACCGCCTAATCTACTAACGCCCTTGTAATCATATCTAAAGTCATCATCCTTTTGAACGTCAGCCTCAGCCATAACGCTAGTAAAAGTATATGCTTGATTTAAACACATCTTTTTAGAAACAAAAAGCTTTCTCACTTCAGTTTCTATGTACATAGCTCTCGCAGAAACAACTAGATCAGACTCTTTAAGCATCTTGTCTTTTATATCGGTTAAATAATTTATTTTCTCTTGAACGCTCATCTCGTCAAGAGAAATTTCTAAATCAGATGAAAAATCCTTAATAAATTCTTCCTCATCGATTAAAGAATATTTTCTCATAGAGAAATTGTTTTCTTTATAAAATTTATAGTTTTCTTCAATTTCTTTTTTTATCATCTTGGAGAGCTCTTCTGGGCTTTGAAGCTTATCAAAAGATACTTCACCATAATAATCATTATTATATACACGTGCTACAAAACCTCTCTCGCTGTCCATGCCTTCGCCAACACGTGTTATGCTCTTTGATACCATGTAATTAGTTGAGTCAGTATCAGTAGCAAGTATCGATACATAGTCAAAGTCCTTGCTAAGTAAGTCAACTGTCTTTACAAGGCACTCCTTTGCATCAACTAAGAACTGTGATAATTTATTTTTCATCAGTCTTCTTCTCCTTTCTCTCAGGCTTACTTGTGCATAAACCAACAATTAAAAGAAGGTCAACAATAAGTAATGCTGGAACAGTATACGCAGCTATTGGTTTGTATACTACATTAGCTATAGTGAATGCTAGTAAAATAATAAATGCTGTTTTAATTAAATATTTTCCGTTCATACTTCCACCTCTTAAGACATTATATCACATATGAAAGTTATTTATCAATAATAATTATATTTAAATCTTAATTGTCATCTCTTAATTGTCAAGACATATGTTACACTTAGAAAAATATTCTTTTATAAATAGCCTTGCTGTTTTAAAATAATATTTTAAAACGCTTTTGACATAAAAAAGAACATCGAATCATGTTCTATGTACTGATGCTTATTTCATCCTCTCTAATATTTGTGTTTTACTTCTTAAAATTTGGTCTTGAGAAGCTGTCCTCCCACATGTTGCCGACTATCTTGATTGAGCCGGTGTTATATGCATCAATCGTAAAACCATTTCTTATATATGTTCTGTTAATCGAGTATATGTCATACATAGTTCCAGATGGATAGTCCAAGTGAACATAGTGTAGAGGCGCTTGCTTATATGCTGGTATCAAATTAGGTTCTCCTTTAGTTACCCAATAAGCATGGTAATATTTATTAGGATCACTTTGTGATTCGAATTGAGTTTCCATATTTATGGCCTTGCCCTTATAAATGATTTTTTCTCCACTTACACTTGAATCCTTTGTATATGGTCTTATTCTCAATAGACTTGAATGGTCTTTAGTCTTTGATACAAATTTAGATATAGCGTTCTTATTAAAATCACTCTTAATTTTATTTGCTTTTATTCTTTCTTCAATGTATCTTGAATCCTTTGAAGATGATCTCTCTGGTGCATTCTTTGCACTATTATATTTAACATTTGGATCAAAATATTCTGTTTGCGATTTAATGTTTCCAGTTAATTTAAGTGCTACGTTTTTATTAGGTCTTATTACGTCGGACTCATTCTTGAATTGTGGTTCATCATAGTCAGTAACTATCTTCCACTTGTCTCCACTATATTTGAAGCCGTAACCAGATTTCATTTTTTGAGTGTCTTTGCTGTTTGGTACTGGTGTTAGCTTTGCCTTGTCTGTTAATCTCTTAGCAGATGCGTGGTATTCATTGCCTACACCTATTCTGTATCTCCATTTTACACGAGGTGCGTATATTGGTTCAATTTCTCCCGCTGGACTTGAGTGTTGTGTCTCACCGTCTGGCCATTCTTGGTGGTGATTATCTGGAGCTAGATAACAACATGTATCTGAACAAGTTTTCTTTATACGCTTCCATTTAGTTATTTCATCACCGTATTTATCATATCTACCAGTACCTACTTCTTCCCATTCACTACAATCATGTTTATTGCATTCATATGTCATTACTTGTTGTCTACCTTTTACATCTCTTTGTTGAACCTTTTGGTATCTGTCATGTCTTGTTAATTTGTAGCGTGGTTCAACTAATAGTTCATATCTTTGGTCACATCTTATGTTTGTAGATCTTAAGTCTTTCCATACTTTTTGGTCTAAATATCTATGTGTAACTATAGGGTTAGGCGCTTTATCAAATACATTTATATTGCTTCCATGATATTTCCTAACAATACTATTATTTATATTTTCTTTTTCTCTTACATACTTTATAGATTCAGTTAGTATACTGTTCGGTACATATGTTTTATCTTTCCATGAATCAAGCTCTATTGTATAATGAGTCTCATCTTTTGTATATACCGGAAGTCCTGGTGATATAACACCCTCTTGGAAAGGATTCCAGAATCTATCTTCTGTTTGAAATTTACTTGTCCATAGTTCATTGTTGTATTGGCTTACTATGGAAGGTATTTTATCTTGCATATTTTTTTGATTTACTTTTATTCTTCCTGAATACTTACTGAATGTTGACATTGTTTCAAAAGTTCTGTAACTTTTCTCATCTGTATCACAGAAACCAAAATTTCTTGTTATTGGATCCCTTAAAATTGGTGTTCTTGTAGTATATGAGGATATTGGACCATCTTCCCTAGTACTTTTATAGCAAGCTCCTGGTGCTGGTGTGAAAGTACCATTAAAACATGTCATTGGTTGTGGGTCTGGCCATGTTGCAAAATCTTCACATAGGTCAATATCTGGATTTTCCTTACATACAACTGCTTTTACCATAGTTGCTTTTGCATGCATACTTGTTTGTGGTGTTTCACTCTCTTTTTGTGCTTGTGCCTTTAATTGCTCAGGGGTACTATTTTTTATATAATCTAATTTCTTTTGGTAATCTTTTGTTCCTTTTTTCGAGTTTGTTTCAGTGTCCATGAATTTTTCTGCATCAAAATTTTTTCCAAGTTTTGCCTTTTCTGCTGCAGCTTTTTTATATGTTTCTGAAGCCTGAGTGTTTCCAGTATATAGCGTAGCTTCTGAGTAAATTTTATTACCTTTAACACTTTTAACATCTGAAAAGAATCCATCACCAACATTATCACCTCTACCTTTTGATGTGTGTGTATTACTTTCTTTGGTATCTTCCCAAGCTTCTTTTCCGAATTTTGAATTATTTAAACTAACATTACCATTTTTAGATTCTGTCCATATTCCTACTTTTAATGAACCATCTGGATTTACAGCAATAATTTCTGCTACAGAACTAAAATCTTTTCCTGGAATTTCTACTTTATCCCCAACTTTTGGTGGAGTTCCTGGTGGTTCACCATGGAATTGAAAGTTTTGTTGCGTTTCTATAGTATCTCCTGCTATTTCTGTACACTCTGCTTTTACAATACTTATTGTACTAAAAAACAGCATCGTGAAAATCACAAATGCCGTTATATATCTCTTCATATTAAGTTCACTCCTTTATTACTTAGACATTGATGCTTCCATGTATGCACCTATTGAGAAGTTTTGACAATTATATTTTACACTATTTGCATATTTTTCATATGATATGTCAGGTATGTCTATAAAATAAACTCCATTAGCTGTTGAAATCATAACTTTATCTATTATAAAATTTCCATAATTTTTTATATACTCATTGATACCTATAGTAGACAACATTGCTCCATCTTTTGTTATATAATAATCTGGATTTAGTGTAAAGATTATTCCTCCACCAAATTTATACCTAGAATATCCTATTGATGAAACATCAACTGTACCTGTAGCATCATATATCTTATCCATTGATTTACATAAGAAATCTGCTTCATCTAGTCCCCATTTATCTGATTTCTTTCTATTTAAATTTTTATGTTGTTTTTTATATTCATCCTTACTTATTTCTGTAGATTGATTTCTATAATCAAGAATTTTATCAGAAAAACCATAGTCATAATAAAATTCTTTTTTCAATAGACCTTCTTCTCTCTTTTGGAACTCTTTATCATAGTCGGGATGTCCTTTAGTGAATATAGCAGTTCCTACTCTAGTATCATTTTTATTAGACTTAAATATATTCCAGTTTGCTGGTCTTTGTCCTACAGTATCCACTTTCTTAAAAGGTGCTTGAGAAGTATACTCTAATACAGTTCCTCTAAAATAAGTAACTGAACCATCTGGATTGTGAATGATGTCAGCTGCCGTTGGGTATATATCATAAGTACTTCCAGATTCTACTGTATCATCTTGTTTATATTTAGCTACTGGTAGCTCTTCTGGTTTTGGTATTTTTTGTCCACTTGCTGTTACCCATGCTAGGTTTTTGTTTTGTGTAGGTGTTTGTGTTGTTGGTCTTGTTTGTTGGGCTGTTGTTGTTTTGCCTGCGCCTGGTGTTAGGACTACTTCTTTTGCTTTATTGTCCCAGTCAACTTTGAAGCCCAATGTTTCTGCTATGTTTCTTATAGGTAAGAATGTTTTTGATATGGCTGGGTCGATTTGTGCTGGCACGTCTATCGTTACTGCTTTGCCATCTGCCCACATAAGTGGTTTGCCTACTGGGTATGATATTGTCTTGCCGCCATATGTGATGTCGACTATGTGGTTAGTGCCGTCCCACTCAACTTTTGCTCCTTCGATTGCGTTTACAAGGTCTCTTACTCCTACACATGTTCTTCCATTTACTACCCTTAAGCCGTCTGTCATCTTTTGATCGACTCTCACCTTTTCTCCGTCTTTGATGATGAATAGTTTTACTTCGCCTTGGAAGTGTTTTACTTCTTGTTTAATTGGCGCTACTTTCTTAAATTCTTTGATTGCTTCGTCTGGTGCTGCAAGTGCTGACGCTGTTAATACTTGTGTGGCTATAATTGAACTTAATAATAATTTCTTAGCTTTCATTATAATATCTCCTTTGCTTTTATCGTTTTACTTTATCTTAATTATACAATATATCTATAAATATTTCTAGTATTCTTTTAAATAATATTTTGTCCTACCATTACCAAACATGTTCATATTTTTAAATATGAACATAGTTTATTTTGTTTTTGTGTATAGTTTTATGAAATCTAATATTTATTGTTAGAATTTTGGGTGTAATGAAGGTTTTTTTTCAAGTGTAAGAAAAAGAGGTATTTTTTGTTTAAATTTTTGTTTTTACTAAAATTTTGATCTTTCTCTATGATTTTTATATTAAATGATATATTTTACGCATAAAAATAAGCCTGCATCTCTGCAAGCTTATCTATTACATTTTACTATTTAATTTACTATTAATAAATTTTTTCTAAATCTTATTTTACTTCATCCATTAACTTACCCATAAGCCAAACGACATCTGAGTGCCATTTCTTATGACGTGGTGGGCAATATATCTTTGCGAATGTTTTTAGTGATTTGCCTTTATATAGGCTTCTTGTTATTAGCTCTCCAAAGTATAGGATATTCTCCTTTGGTGTTTTAAAGCTTAGGTAGCCGTTTGATCCTCTCATACCGTAGAAGTTATTTGTATTTGCTTGTCTACCTTCCCAGCCTGCTTCAGCGATTGATACTGCGATGGCAAATATGCCGTTGACTCCGTATGTGTTTTCAAGTGCCTTGAAGCTTTCTCCTTGTCCAGCAAGTCCTGTATTAGCTAATATTTTATTAAATTCTTCCACACTTAAGTTTGTTGTTTGATAAACGTCGTATGTAAGATTCTTTTCTTCTTCTACCATAACTAAGACTAGTTCGTCTAAGTCGCTAATAATCTCACTGTCTCTTCTGTTTATCATGTCTTCTTCATTGTAGTTAATAATCATATCTATATCTTCTTGATTATTGTCTTGATTGTTTTCATCTTCCCTTTGCGCCATAGTCCCTGTACTATTTAATATATTTCCACAAAGAAAAACAAACAATAGTAAAAATGTAATAATAAATTTTTTCCTATTCATTTTGTCCCTCCTATTTTTACAAACGCTATTGTAACAAAATTTAATGTAAATGTCTAGTTAAAGTTTTTTAATTAAATTATGACGCAAATATTAAGAGATGTTACAAATTCTTCATATTATTTTCCGAGATTTTCGCCAAAGAGTATTGAAATTTCTACGTTTACATTATATAATATTGAAAGAGATATTTCGTACAAATAATCTATTTTTTATGAAGGAAATTGTTTCAAAAAAATGAAATTATATAATTTTGTTTCATAATAAGGGTTTCGAAATAATTTGAGGTGTAAAATGAAAGATAATTTTGAATATAGAAGAAAAAAAAGAAAAAGAAAAAAAACTATTTCTCTTACAATCTTTGTTCTTATTTTATTAGGAATGATATATTTTTTATATAGTAACTACTATTTAAATAGAAATAAAGAAAATATAAATGTAGATGAAATTTTTGAAGGTATCAAAAAGACAAATATTGTTAAGGAATTAATTGACAAAGAGATCTACAACTATAATTTTAAGATAAAAGAGAAAGAACTTCTTGCATATAGAAAGAAACGCAAGGAAGAAGAACTTGCTAGACTATTGGCAAAAGGTGAAGAAGTTAATCCTAAGGACTTTAAGAGTGTAAAGGTTTCGAAGTCTTCTGTAAACACTGTTCCTATATCTGTCTACAAGGAATACTTTAAGGAAGACCTTTTCATTGGTGACTCAATCACTGAAGAGCTAAAGTACTACAAATTCCTTTATGACAATAATGTCTTTTCGAAGATTGGTTTAAATACTGATACGCTTAGAAAACTTATTCCGGATGAGAACTTTGGTATTGAACCTAAAAACATTTATCTAATGATGGGTCTTAATGACTCTGTCTTTGTTAAGACTGAGGAAAAGTTTAAGGAAAGGTATCTAGCGATGCTTGATACTCTTCAAGCAAAGTTCCCCGATGCGAAAATTTATCTACAAGCCATCTTCCCCGTAAGTAAAGCTTTGGATGAAAAAGAGGACGCTAGGGTAAATAATACTAAGATAAATTCATTTAACGAAGTTATCAAAACTATTGCGAGTGAGAGAGGACTTGATTATTTAGACTTCTCTTACCTATTGAAAGAAAATGAAGACTACTTCGAACCAGATGGCATGCACTTAAAGAGCAAGTTTCACAAGGTCTGGTTGAATGAAGTCAAGAATATTCACTAATATATAAAAGGTAGGTTAATTATGAAAAATATGAAAAAGATGATTCTTATTATAAGCACAGTGCTTATGATCTTTATCGTTGGCTGCTCAAGTAAAGACGTGAGCCTTACAGATATTAAAGACAAGCTAAAAGATACGGTTGATTTCTCAACTTTCTCCAAGGAAGAGGATGCTTCTTATCTAAAGGATACTTTTGATTTTGATACAGATAAGATTGAAGCATATGAAATGTATGGCCCACAAACTAATTTAAACACAAATGCAGTTTTACTACTAAGACTTAAAGACGCAAGCGATGCAAGTGAATTCAAAGAAAAGATAGATGCATACAAGGCAAATCTTGTAGAAATATACAAAAGCTACGCTCCTGATCAAGCAAAACTTGTTGAAGACAGCGTTTATGAAGAACATGGCAAGACTATCGTACTAGTAATATCAGATAAGTCAGAAGAAGTTAAAAAGGCTTTAGCTGATCTATATAAATAATGGTATTCTCATCACTTTTATTTCTATACGTATTCTTACCAATTGCATTATTCTTATACTATATATCGCCTGAAAAGATAAAGAACTTCACGCTCTTTATCCTCTCCCTCATCTTTTACGCATGGGGCGAGCCGATATATGTAGGGATAATGCTTTTTTCCAGTGTATTTGATTATTGCAATGGAAGACTTTTAAATAAATTTAAAGAAGATTGGAAACGTAAAGCAGTCCTTATATTGAGTGTAATTGTCAATATTGGTCTGCTTTTTTTCTTTAAGTACTACAATTTTGTAATTGACAACTTAAATTATCTATTTAATTTAAATATCAGCGCAAGCACATTGACACTGCCTCTTGGTATATCCTTCTACACATTCCAAACGCTTAGCTACACCATCGACGTATATAGAGGCGAGGTCGAAGCATCAAATAGCTTTTTCGATTACAGTGCCTATGTCGCAATGTTCCCTCAGCTAGTCGCTGGACCTATAGTTAGATACATCGACATCTACAATCAATTGAAGAAGAGAGACTTTTCTGACAGCTCTATTGCTTACGGCATCAAGAGATTTGTTTATGGTCTTGCGAAGAAGGTTTTGATTGCGAATAAACTTGGTGAGCTATATAAGATAATACTTGCGAAGGAAGTGGCAGGACTAGCCTCATCAATGGCTTGGCTTGGCATCATCGCCTTTACTCTTCAAATCTACTTTGACTTTAGTGGCTACTCTGACATGGCATTAGGTTTAGGTCGCATGCTTGGCTTTGACTTCTTGGAAAACTTTAACTTCCCTTACATTTCAAGGTCCATCACTGAGTTTTGGAGACGCTGGCACATGAGTTTATCGCTATGGTTCAGAAATTATGTCTACATACCACTTGGCGGTAACAGAGTGAAAGTACCTAGACAGATACTAAACTTATTTATTACCTGGTTCTTAACAGGTTTTTGGCACGGAGCGGACTTTAACTTCATTATCTGGGGTCTATACTACTTCACTTTACTTGTCTTGGAAAAATTCGTTTATGCGAATGCACTTGATAAGGCACCAAATTTCATTAAGCATATATATACGATGCTGCTAGTAATTATTGGCTGGGTTATATTTGAGTTTAAAGTGACAGATATAGGACCATTCTTAAAGGCGATGTTTAATTTTAAAAACTTTGCCTCGTCTGAAGCTCTGTTCTACTTAAAAGAATACGGTTTCTATCTAGCGCTTGGCGCAGTGCTTTCATTAGGCGCGTGCAAAAAGCTTATTTGCAAGGAAAGAAAAACGACTTACTTAGAAATTGCCTTTTTATTCATCTTGCTAATACTTGTGACTATGTCCTTAATTAGTGAGTCCTACAACCCATTCTTGTATTTTAGATTTTAGGTGATAGATATGAAAGATAAATTACTCAAAATATTATTCTTTGTCTTTATAGCTTCGGTTTTAGTTGCAAACGTCATTAGTGAAGACAGAAGTTTTAGTCAAAATGAAAATAGAGTTTTGGAAGAGCTTCCAAAGTTTTCATTCTTTTCACTAAAAAGCGGCGACTTCACTAAGAAATTCGAGGCATATTGCAAGGATCAATTCATATTCAAAGATGCCTTAGTTGGCACTAGATCAAAGCTTGACTATGCTCTTGGCAAGAGAGAATTTAATAATGTCTATATAGGCACGGATAAAAATTATTACGAAAAATATATTTATGACGAAAAAAAGGTAGATAAGTTCATTAAATATGTGAACGATATCGATGTCAATGACAAGTACATCGCCATCTGCCCAGATAAAGGCGAGGTCTATAGAGATAGACTTCCTAAGGGTGCCATCTTTAGTGACGAGACTAAAGTTCTTGATAGATACAAAAATGAAATCGAAGGAAAATACATCGACCTATATAAAATTATGATGGATCATAAGGACGAATACATCTTCTACAAGTCCGACCACCACTGGCGTGAAGGCGCTTACCTTGCCTACAAAGAGCTTGCTAGTACCATGGGCCTAGAAGAGATGAAGGATATAGAGAAAGTGACTTGTGATAACTTTAGAGGCTCACTCGATTCAAAGTCTTCTTATTATAATAGTGCTATTGACGAAATATTATTTTATTTGCCAAAGAATTATGATAATATTAAGGTCAAGGGCGATGACAAAGAGATTAAAGTTCTTGACAAGGATGAGTTCAAGAATAAAGACAAATACAAGGCACTCTTTAGCGGTAACTATGGTCTTGTTGAAATAGAAGGCAATCCTTCTTCAGATAAGACGCTACTAATAGTAAAGGACTCATTTGCAAACGCAGTGGCAAGTCTATTGACCAATGAATACAAAACTATATACATGGTTGACAAGCGTTTCTTCAATCAAAAGATAAATGACTTTATCAAGGAGAATGATATCGATACTTGCTTGGTCCTTGGCAGCGTGAACGGACTTAATTAAAGCTTGAAAAATCCCGCTTTATGTTGTATTATATACTTAGAGGTGAAACTATGAATAAAAGAAAAATTTCGCTAATGATTGTATTAGTTTTATTAATTAGCATTTTATCATCATGCAGACCAAAGCTAAGAACGAAGTTTTCGTTTAACTACTTCGACAGCTTCGATACTTTGGTTAAGGCGACTGGCTACTTCTACAGCCAAGGCGAAGCAGATGAATTCGATAAAAAATTAGCTGAAAAATTAAAGTACTACGACCACCTATTCGACTGCCACAAAGAGCACGAAGGCATTAACAATGTCTTTACCATCAACAAGATGGCTGGCAAAGAAAAGGTTAAAGTCGATAAGGCTCTTATAGATCTTATATCGCAAGCAAAAACACTCGGCCTAAAGTATGACTCTAATGTAAATATTGCCTTCGGTGCAATAATCGAACTTTGGGAGAAGAGCATGACTGAGGCGCTTGAAAATGATGAATTAAAGGCGGCTATACCTGATATGAACGAGCTTAAAGAGAGAGCTAAATACGCTTCACTAAATAATATCATCATCGATAAAGAAGAAAATACTGTATATATCTCAGATGAACGCACTAAGCTAAACCTAGGCGCCGTTGCCAAGGGTTACGCTGTTGAGCTTATATGCAATGAGCTTAAGGAAGATGGATTTGACTCAGTAGTTATCAGTGCTGGCGGCAATGTTAAGACCATCGGCCACCCTAACGGCGAAACTGATAGGAAGTGGACTATAGGCGTTGAAAATCCTTACTCTGCCTCAGAGATGAAAGAAGGCGACTCTGAAATTTACGACATACTATACACTATGGATAAGGCAATCGTTACATCTGGCGACTACCAAAGATATTTCTATGGTCTTGACAACGTTAAATACAATCACATCATAGACACAAGAACTCTATCGAGCGCTAGAAATTTTAGAGCTGTCACTGTAATCACTAAGGACTCAGGCATAGCGGACTTCTTATCTACCCTACTATTTACAATGACTTATGAAGAAGGCGTAGAGGTGCTTAAGGACTTCCCTGACACTGAAGCTCTATGGATTAACTTTGATAACACTGAGTTCTACACTGACGGACTTAAGCACTACTCCAAGGCTTTAGGAGCAACTAAGTAATGTTTAAGAACACACTCAGGGCGCTTTTCTCATATATACTGATCACGGTAATTTCAGTACTTATGATGCTTTCACTAAAGAAGCTCGATAATCCACTAGTACTAAGGATAGTCATGATTATCTACTCACTAGTGATACTTATGCTGTTCTTTTTATCAGGCTTTTTAGTAAATACTAGATATAGGAAGAACAAGGCGCTTAAATCGTACAACTTAATCATATTTATAGGCCTAATTATATTTATAGCCTCGCTAATACTTTCGAAGTTCTATATAAAGGCGGAGCTATTCACAGAGAAATATTTCATATTCAATATAATGAATCAAGCTATGTACCTAGTTTTGAAGAGCTTTTTTATCCCAGTAAACGCTATCACATCTTTCATTGCGTTTTTAATGACAAAGCTTCTCTGCTCACTGGGCGTTCATAGCAAATACAAGTTAAGGAAGTGATAATATGGCAAAAACTATTGACGACAAATTTATGGATCTAATGAAGGAAACTAATGAAAAATTTGATGCACTTAGAAACAAGATTGACAATATACCTAAGATGTCTAAGGCTGGCACAAGACTTATTACTAAGGAAGAAAAAGAACTTATTGAAAATTCAATGAGAGAAGAAAAAAATTCGAAAGAAGAAAATACTGAAGAAAACACTATTGAAGAATAATTAAAGGAGTTAATATGCTTATAGACGGTGAAGTAATTAAAATTGTATATAGAAATGATTTGAACGCGTATACCGTTATGCAAGTTAACTCTGACGGCGAGCTTATCACTTGCGTTGGCACTGCCTTGACTGTTAAGGAGCACGACTACGTTGAGCTTGAGGGCGAGCTTGTCTTTCACGAGAAGTACGGCGAACAAATTAATTTTACTAAGGTTAGCTTTAAGGAGAGAGACACAATTGAATCGATTAGGAGCTACTTGATTAAAAGTGGCATTCCTAAGATTGGTGAAAAAAGAGCCGAAGAGATTATTGACCTCTTCGGCCTTGATTCTATTAAAGTAATTTTTAACGAAACAGATAAACTTCTTCAAGTAAGAGGCATAGGTAAAAAGGCCCTTGCCGATA
>ERZ1673752.3623-NODE-3623-length-14360-cov-6.790912_pt1 | contig 14360 bp, 13 predicted proteins | sample MGYA00580195_ERZ1673752 | MGnify/ENA primary metagenome ERZ1673752 (study PRJEB41218, sample SAMN15661744) | gut metagenome | host: Homo sapiens | place: Canada: London | collected 2015-08-20/2019-03-30 | study: EMG produced TPA metagenomics assembly of...
ATTATTTTACTTAAAAGCTATAATTTATACCTCACAAATTTCGTACAATAAAAAAACACTGAATTGTTCAGTGCATCCGTAAGGAAACGCTGATTACGGTTTGATAAAATGGGAGCAAGGCTTCAAGACGGAGTTTCCGCTTGGGGCTTTGCTCTTTTTTTATGACAAAAGAAAATACTGCGAGGAATCAGATGACAGTGCTTGTGTTGCCAAGCGAGTGGAATGCATAAACTCATCATCACTATCGCTATAATAAAAGATCAGTCTTTTAAATATATTACATATATGTTATAATTAAAAATAACCAATAATGTATAATTCGGATTTTATTATGAAAGAACTACAAAAAGTGTTTGAAGCAAAAATGACGGTATCTGAAATAATTATCTATTGTAAAAATGATTTAGGTATTTTATTTGAGCGAATAAGTGAAACGGAAGCGAGCGAATTTTTACAAAAAAATAATTTCTTTCTGAGGATAATTCAGTACGCGGAAGTGTGGGAAAAAACAACGGCAAATGGAAAGTACGAGAACATGGATTTTGCTCATTTGATAGAGCTTTCGACAATCGATATGTTTTTTCGAAAGCTTATTTTTAAAATGGCGATAGACTTTGAGCATTATTTAAAAGTTGCGTTGGTGAATGAATGCCAACATAATATTGCCGATGACGGTTATGAAGTTGTTGAAAATTTTTTAAATGAAAACACGCACACAAAAGATAATGTGGAACTTGCTTTGCATAACCACCAGTTTAAAAAATATTCAACGCTCATTTGCGGAAAAGATATTTCTTCTATATCGGTATGGACATTGATGGAACTTATCGGCTTTAATGATTTAATTTTATTTTACGATTATTATTATACATTTTTTCGTAGCGAGGGAGAATACACAAAGCACTTTGATGCCGTCAGGCGTTTGCGAAATGCAACTGCACACAACGATTGCCTTTTGTGTAACTTTAAACCTATCCAGCATTTTAATTCCGATGCGACAACGACTTTTGAACTTTTGGCTGCAAAACTTGAAGTTGAACACCGCATCATTTCCGATTGTATGAAAGTGCCTTTGCTCAATGACCTTGCGGTTATGTTTCGGGTTTATTCAAAAATTGTTTCTTCCGATGTGATTAAAGATTTTACTTTTAAAGAATTAAAAAACTTTTTCGAAGGACGAATGATTCGAAACAAAGAACTTTTTGAAAACCTTGAATATGTGAAAAACGCATATAGGTTTACAATTGCGGTAATCAAATATTACGGTGCGCACTAAATTATGCAGCAATAAAAACCGCACATGAAAATAAGCCCGAAGTGTAATCATGCACTATTACTGAGTATAAGATTCTAATCTTATGTTCCAAGCGCGTATGAGTCCCGTTTTTATTATAACTATTCTACAAGCCTTGATTTCCGTAGGATAACGATAAACTTTTATTGACTTTTTGCCGTTTTTTTTATAGGATTGATTCTATTCTATTGAAGGTTTAACTTCGCCGCTGAAATGGCGCGGCTCGTTAAACGCCAAGTTTTGCTTAGTAAACTGATTTGCAAAACTTGCTTATTGTAGTGCCGTTTCTCGTTTTCTCGAAACGGCGCAATTGAACAATTTTCGGAAATTGATATTTCCTCAATTGTTCAATTTATAGGAAGAATATTTTATTTATTTTTATGCTATGAAAAAGAAAAAACCGATTATTTTTGCCGTCGTAATAGTAGTACTTATTATATTGAATCAAATATTCCATTTTTCGTCTTATTTTACAAAAGACGGAAGTGCTTTACAAAAGTTGAAAAGCCTTGCCGAAGAAAATTTTTTGTATGCGGGGCTTCTGTATCTTGCGGTCAGCATTGTCGGATATTCGTTTCTCGCATTGCCCGGAGTTACTTTTGCGATTGTTGCGGGACTCGTTTTTGAAGCGATTCCGGGAACGTTGCTTTGTTTACTTGCTTCAACGATCGCCGCAGGTATTTCATTTTTTATCGGACGGTATTTTTTAAAAGATTCGATAAAGCCGCTTGTGATGAAAAATAAATATTTGAAGAAATGGATTTTTGAAAGCGGCACTGATAAAAATTATGTATTTGTTTTAATGCTGACGCGGCTCGTTCCTATTTTTCCGTACAATTTACAAAACTTTGCGTACGGTGTAAGTGATATTCCGTTTTCACAATATATGATTTTTTCTTTTCTTTTTATGATTCCCGGTATTTCATTATATACATTTGGAATTTCAAGTTTAACGAACAGATCGCATAATTATTTGTATCTTGGCTTGGCTATCGGTATTACCGTGCTTGTTATTGCCGTTAATGTACTGCTTAAAAAAAAGTATATTCAAAAAGATGCTGCCGAAACAGTGGCGCAAAAAAACACTCCCTGCGTTTCATGCAAAGTATGTACGGCTCATTGCGCATTTTTGCAAAAATACAACTTGGATTTTAATGACGAAGAAAAATTAAACGAACTTGCCTATCATTGTTTTTTATGCGGAAAATGTACGGAAGTATGTCCGCACGGTGTTGACGGAAGAACGTTTATGCTTGATTTACGAAAGCAGCACGTGGATAACAACGGCGGAAAAAAAGACGGGTACTTTTTGCTGCAAAAAGAAAAAACAAACTACCTTTTTAAAAATTATAAAAACGGAAATAAAAAAACGGTACTGTTTCCGGGTTGTAACTATCCTTCGCTGTATCCGAAAACACTTGACATGCTTATTGAACTTTGTGCGCAGAAAAATATCGGCACGGTGTTTGATTGCTGCGGAAAACCGATTGCGGAATTGGGACTTGCACAAGAAGAAGCGGCAATCTATGATCGCTTGAATGAACGATTTCAAAAATGTGGCATCGAAGAAATCATTACGCTTTGTCCGAATTGTTATTACCATTTGCAGGGAAACATTTCAGCGCGTGTAACAAATATTTACGAAAAATTACCGGAGCTTGGACTTGGAAAAAAACTTTTACAAAACAACATCAATATTTTTTTACCCTGTCCCGATCGACAAAACAAAGTTTGGCTTGCACGCATGAAAGCGTATCTTCCCGATGACATCCGTATTATTAAAAGTGCATCCTGTTGTGGTTTGGGTGGCTGTGCAGGAGCGAAAGAGCCGCAACTTGCGAACAATTTTTCGTCCGCCGTTCAAACGGAGTTGCACAATAATAATGCTGAAAAATTATTTGTCTATTGTGCAAGCTGTGCGGGACAATTTACACGGAACGGAATTATCGTGCAGCATCTTTTAAATGAAATACTCGGCTCCGATGAAGTACCTGCAACGAAGCATTCGCTTTTTAATCGCGCAAAAAGAAAATTCGGCGGTACAAAAAAATGAAAGACGCAATTATTATTTTTACGCGTGTGCCGATTCCGCATAAAACAAAAACACGGCTCATGCCGGTGTACACGCCGGAAGAATGTGCTGTACTCCATTCCTCTTTTCTGCGCGACATTTATGCGGCTGCAAAAAAAACAAATAAAAGTATTTTTGTTTTTTATACGCCTGACGATGCAGTGCTGCTTTTAGCCGGCTGCTTGGGAACGAACGAAAATTTCTTTGCGCAAGAAGGCGCCGACTTAGGTGCAAGAATGCTCCATGCTATTCAAACGGTACTGCAACGCGGCTTTTCATCCTGTGTTTTAATCGGAAGCGATATTCCTGAAATGAGTGCGGAAATAGTGCAGTCGGCTTTTTCCGCGCTGGATACATCAGACATTGTGTTGTGTCCTGTCAGTGACGGCGGCTATTGCCTTATCGGCATGAAAAAAATAATTCGTGAAGCTTTTGACATTCCGCAGTACGGTACGGCAACGGTTCTTGAAAATACGGTGCGCGCATTAAAGGAAGCAAATTATACCGTGTCCGTTTTGCCGGTTTTGCACGATATTGATACGCCGCAGGATATGCTTGACCTGATGACAAGACTCAAACAAGATCCGTTCATTCTTTGCACGCACACACGAAAATATTTGAACGCGCATAAAAAGATTTCCGTTATTATACCGATTTACAATGAAGCGGAACAAATCATCAAGCTACAGCACGAATTAAAAAAACTATCGGACTGCGAAATTATTTTTGCAGACGGTGGTAGTACGGATAACACGCTGAGCTTAATCGAAAAACAATACACCGTGATACAAACAAAAAAGGGGAGAGCCTTTCAAATGAATGAAGGCGCTCGACAAAGTTCCGGAGCAATTCTTTTTTTTCTCCATGCGGATAGCATGCTTCCCCGTAATGCCGCGGAAAAAATACGGACGAGTGTGCAGCACTATCGTGTCGGATGTTTTCGCATTTTGTTTACGACGCGCAATCTGTTTTTTACCGTCTGTGCTTTTATGTCAAATGTAAGAGCACGCGTATTAAAAATTCCGTTTGGCGATCAGGGAATATTTGTGGAGCGCAATGTGTTTTTTGAAAACGGCGGCTTTCCCGAATTGCCGATTATGGAAGACTACCAATTTTCGCGCAACATGAAAAGAAAAAAAGAAAAGCTCGGCGTTGCGAAAGCGACAATTATTACTTCGGCACGGCGCTACGGCAATTCGTTTTTGAGTCAATTGCGTACGGCACGGCAGATGTTTTATCTTCGGTTTTTATACCGCCGCGGAAAAAATATTGACGAAATTGCCGCACAGTATAAAGATATACGAAACGGTGAATAAAAGCGTTGCTTGCATTTAAAATATTTTTACCAAGGAGTGAATACAATCTATGGAAATAATACGAGGTTTATCCGAATTGATACAGTCAATGAAATACCGCGATGCGCTACAGCTCCCGAAAGAACAAACTGAAACATATATTTTTCTCGCACAAGGAGAATACAATATCAATTACTATTTTGTGCATCCGATAACGAATAAAAAATTAGTGTTGCGGGTTAATTGCGGCAGTCAAATGCATCTTGACCATCAAATCGAATATGAATATACGGCGCTAAAACTGTTGGAAGATTCCGGACGAACGCCGAAAGTTTTTTATGTTGACGGCTCAAAAAAATATCTTCCGCACGGTATTCTTGTTATGGAATTTTTGGAAGGAAAAAGTTTAGATTACAAAAAAGACTTGGAATGTGCCGCAGATATTCTTGCGGATATTCACAGCGTTGATATACGAAAAAAAACATCCGGCGCATCATTGCCGTTGATTGCACCTAAAAATTCTTTGCAGGCAATCTACGATGAATGCACGGACATGTTTCGCATCTATGACAGTTCTCCGCTTGCGGATCCTACGAAACAAAAACTTATTGCTGCACTATTTGAAAAAGCGACGAAGCTTATTGATCCGGATACCGATCGACAAGCATATCGTTGTTGTATCAACACGGAATTAAATTCTTCAAACTTTTTAATCACGGGCTGTGAGCCGCATAATTATTTAATCGATTGGGAAAAGCCGCTTTTCGGTGAACCCGCACAAGACATTGCACACTTTCTCGCACCGACAACGACCTTTTGGAAAAGCGATTGTATCTTGGATTTTAATAGTATCGATACATGGATTGATTCATATATGCATGCAGTTGCAAAACGATTCAAAACGGACAATATAAAAAATCGTGTTGCGCAATTTTTACCGATGACTTGCTTACGCGGAATTTCTTGGTGTGCAATGGCATGGGTACAATATCAAGCGGAAACTAAAACAATTAAAAATAAAACAACTTGGAAAAAAATAAATCAATATTTGGATATTGATTTTTTAAATATGATTGCTGTAAATTATTTTACAAATTTCAGGATCGAAAAATAGGAGACAAACAATGATGAGTCGTGAAGAAGTACTCGAACAATTTAATGAAGGATATGACTGCGGACAAGTTGTATTTCGCTATTGGGCAAAAAAGTTGGGCTTTGACGAAAATACCGCACTGAAAATTGCAACCGGTTTCGGAGCCGGCATGCTGCAGGGCGAAACATGCGGAGCGGTAATCGCTGCATACTTGGCAATGGGTTTACAATACGGGCACTGCGATACCGGCGATGCAGGCGCGGAACAAAAAGTGCGCGCACTGAAAAAGAACACGGAGTTCCGTGAAATGTTTTTGGAAAAATATCCTGCAACGCTTTGTAATACCCTTTTGGGTGCGGACTTTACAACGCCTGAAGGACAAAAGCTCATACGGGACAAACAGTTGATGACGAGTTTTTGTCCGCAGCTCGTTTCGGATGTGATCGCAATTTTAGAAGAAATTATGTAAGCGTAATAAAAATGCTTATTGTAAAAAAGCGTGTAAAAAATAAAGGCGAGTTTCCGCATAACACGGAACCCGCCCTTGCTTAATGTTTTAATAGCCTTTTATTCCAGCTCGTAAACCGCACACCAACGGTAAAACGATTCGTCATAATTTCGCGTATCGTAGCCGAGCATATCAAAAATCAGCTGCACATAGGCGGAACGGATTCCTGCGGTGCAGTAAGTAACAATCTTGTCGGTTTTTTTAATTCCTGCCGCTTGAATCATCTTTTCAATTTCGGTATTCGATTTTAATAAACCGTTCGCTTGAAACATATCGGTGAACTTAATCGAAATTGCTTTCGGTAATTTTCCGCCCTTTGCTTCTCCGTATTTTGTTGCACCGTGATATTCGGCATCTGCACGAGTATCAATCACCTTAAAACTATCATAGCCATTACGTAACGCTTCCGTGTCAATCGAAAACTTTTTATTGACCGCTTCCGTTGAAACCGATACCGGCGGAAGTGCCGTTCCGCTTGAAGCGGTTTCAAATCCTGCAGCAAGCAGAGCCTTGTATCCGCCGTCGACGAACGAAACATCCTTATAGCCGACCGTGAGTAACTCCCATGCAATGCGACCTTCTTCGCCCCATGCGGCTCCGCAGTCCCCGAAGACAACGATATCTTTATTCATATCGAGTCCTAAATCTCCGAGTATTTTGTCAAGCCGTGTTTTATCGAGAATCACCCCCCAGTTCGCATCGCCTGCTTTCCCGTCGGCACACGTTGCAAGCTGCTGCCACGTTAAAACTACGGCACCTTTAATCGTAGTTCCTTTTTTCCCGCGTGCATCGACTAAGATACAGTCTTTGTTTTTTACTTCCGGTGCCGTGATAACATACTTTCCGTGAAATACGCTTTCAGGCAATTCCTTACTTCCAAATGCAAATGCGCCGGTTATCGATATGAGCGCAAGTGCAAGAAAACTAAAAATTTTTTTCATACAATAAACTCCTCTTTGTTTATTATGATATTGAAATGGATTATATATTTTTTTATCGATATAATCAAGAGGGAAAAGACTACGAATTGCTATATTTTACACTATGAAGAGAATAGGGGGGGCTTACTCTACCGTATCCTATTTTTCCAAAAGCGGAATAAAGTATTGGTACCCTTCTTCAGCCATTTTTTCTTTCGGAATAAATTTCAGCGAATCGCTGTTGATGCAATAGCGAAGTCCGCCGCTTTCCGCAGGACCGTCTTCGAACACATATCCTAGATGCGTATCGCCTAAACTGCTTCGCACTTCCGTTCGAATCATACCGTGCGAAGTGTCTGTCTTTTCGGTAATGAGCAATTGCGATATCGGTTTGGAAAATGCAGACCAGCCGAAGCCGGAAGTATTCCTATCGTAATTTTCCCCTACTTAAATATAAAATTGCGGTTAGTAGTTAGCTTTCGTTTAACGACTTCAATAATTTTTGAATTCCTTCATTGAGCGTTGTAAAATTACGGTTTCCTAAAACTTGTATTCTCTTTGACGGATCACCAATAAATTTTTCTACATCGTAACTTCGAGGCGGATTAACCGTACTTTCTACCTGATATCCCGCATTTTTTAGTATATCAATGATATCGGTAATCTTATTTCTGTTTCCGGGAGAAATATGTAATTCATCTTTTATAATTTTATCTGATTGCAATAAATCAATGCATCTTATAATCGAGTCAACCGTATCATTAATGTAGGTAAAATCAATTTCTTGTTTACCGCCTTCAAGGACAAGTTGCGCATCATGTAATGCTTGCCATACAAATCTTGGAACGACACGATCGTTTATGTCATATGCATTACCATATACATTCGAAAAGCGTAAAATAAAATACTTTTGTGCTATCTTTTGAACCAACCGCTCTCCTTCTAATTTATAAAACCCGTAAATGTTGAGCGGAAGCTTTTCCGCATCTTCTTTTACAGGGAAGATTTTTTGTTCACCGTATACTTCGCGGCTTGAACCGAAAATAAACCAACAAGGAAATTTTTTTACCGTATTTTGTAAAATATACTTTGTTCCAAAATAGTTTGTATCAATACAATTCGACTTATCGTTTTCCGCATCGACGACTCTGCTGATCGCCGCCAAATGAATAATTCCATCAAAAGTATTTCGCTTAAAGTAAGCTGCCACATCATGTTCATTACGCACATCAAGATGTTCATAGTGTATGGTATCAATAAATTGTTTATTTGCCTCAGTAATATCTTTTATATCAATACCGTATATTTCCATATTAAGTTTTCTTTTCATTATTTCTTCGGCAAGACTTCTGCCGATAAAACCAAGAACACCGGTGATTAAAATTTTTATAGACATAACACTACTTCTCCTTTTTCATTGATAACTTTTTTTTGCCAATTAAAATCAGGTACCAATGCAAAGCCATTATAGAAATCTTCAATAATCAGATATCGTTCAGGATAAAGCGGGTGGCCATATATATCCGAATGAAAAAAACCGACGTCATCTCGTGCCGGAGCAATGTTTTTATGAAACACCCCCAAATCTAAAAATCCTTTTCCGTTTAAGAAAGAACCGTCAGTACAGATATGCCGCCATAACTTATCCTGACATTTAACACAAGCAACGCCGTCTCTAAAATCACCTGCGTATAAATATTTCTCAGAATACAAAAGTTTCCCGTCTTTATCGATATGAAAATAATCCGTATGTAATCTGACTGTGCAAATATTTTCTTGAAAATTTCCGCACCATGAATAGCGATTTTTATATGCAGGCTCGCCTTTCGGAGTAATATGATAACAGCATCTATGTTCGGTAACGGCAGCTCTTCCGCAATAAAAGCCGAATGTTCGTGTATACCGCTGCGCATACAAAGGAGTTCCGTCAGTTTTTATATGATACCATCCCGTCTCATCTTCAACCGGTGCAAAACCAGGTTCATGAAATTTTAAGATTGAAATAAATTTTTTAAATACGGGTTTTCCGCGATAATAAAATTGTTTTTCATATTGCTCATCTTTTATCTCTTTCCAATTCAATGGGCTCATATTTAAAAGTCTCCTTTCAGATATAATTTTCCGTTTAAAATAAGGGCAAGCATACCTTCACCTTTTAGGCGGTTCAGTAAACGAAACATAACCGGATTATCTTTTTCACATTTTTTTTACTTCATTTTACAACGCGTTAATTTATTTCGTTCGCCATACCAGCGGAATACTGTCATAGCATTATTATTGAATTGAAACTTTAATCCACCCATATACTTAATCCTAGGTTCTTCCGTCAGCATTGCTTGCCGATGAAAACGGACATTTTCTACTTCTTCTCTTTTTGAATGTTTAATTACAAAAATTGTTTTCATCTCGGTTGCCTCATATTGCATGTACGGCAGTTATCGCTCGTTCCCCACCCTTGTATAAAATCCGAATACTTTTTACCGTTCCACATTTCAAGCGGAGAACATTCGCTGATATTGCCAAAATCACCGAACGTTTTACGCAAACTTGCAGGACAGCAGCAAATCTGATATGAGCCGTCATATTCTATCCATAATTCTTTACCTAAAAATTGACAGAAAGTACGGACATCATCGTTCGCGGGCGTTGATAAATCAATCGGATAAAAATTATCAAGTTTGATTTTACCTTCTGCAAGTTTCAAACACTCGATTACGACTTGATTCCAATAGGGCGCCATTGCTTTCGTTCGAAGCATTTCATTTTCCAAATCGTCCGAAGTTTTCCATACATGATGCCCCTTTACCCGATCAACGCCATGTTCAATTGCCCACGCAACAATATTTTTCAGTTCATATAAATTTGATTTCATAAAGGTACATTGCAGCGTGACGGTACTTTTAGTATGCATTTCGTTTTTTACTTTTAAATAATATTCGATATTTTTTAATTGCTTTTGGGTATCTATACCGCACATAATATTTTCATTTATACTTGGGGTTATTCCGTTCAAGCTGATTTTAATATCCGATATAACTTCGAGAAGTTTCGCAGTCCAAAATTCTACTCCTTTTACGGGGAAAGTACCGTTCGTAGTGAGGTTCATCTTCACTTTGTGCTTTTTGCAAAGTTCAACCATTCTTTCAAACTGTGAATATAGCAGCGGCTCGCCCATGGTTGACGGAACAATTTCTTTTAGTCCGTGAGGCGCAAGCAGTGCAATCGTTTTTTCAATAACGGCAATATCCATCTCAGGGCGATGCATTGTTTTCAGGCGAGCTTTGTTTGCATCGGAAAATGTATCACACATTTTACAATGTAAATTGCATTTATCGGGATTGGTAATAAAAGTAATCCGCCATGGACTCGGTAAATGAGGATAGACCACTTGCTTTTTCGTAAGCTTATGATATTTTTTTATACAATATTCCGCATCATCTTTTATAGAACGGACTTTTTCAAGCGGCGATTTTAAAGAAAGCAATATATGCGGGTTATAAACAATGTTCTGCATTTTTCGCCGTAAATCTTCCGCACTACCCAGTTCAAAAGTGAAGCCATCGACTCCATCGTGAATGAGTTCAGCCATTCCGCCCTTATTACTTGTAATGACCGGCAGACTGACACTTTGAGCTTCTTGAATAACCAGCGGTGCGTTTTCAAGCCAAATAGAAGGACAAACTAAAATATCAAATGAATCAAGAACCGTCTGCAGCTCATCATTATGGTAGGCACCTTTAAATTCAATTCTATCATTTGCATATTTTTTTATGAGCGCTTGAGCGTAATCGCTATCGGCATTTCCCCAGATGAGCAGTTTTGCATTTCCCGAAATTTTACTGAATGCCTCACAAAGAATATGCACTCCCTTTGTATATATAATGCGACCGGTAAAGCCAAAAATAAGACAGGTATGGAGCGGCCTTTTACGCTCTTGCATTTTCGGAATAGTAAAGCCGTATTTTGAGTAGCATATTTTCTTCGGGTCAACGCCCATATCAATATAAAATTTTTCCAATGTATGTGATGGAGCAAAAAATATATCAATACAATCCATTACATTTTTAATATGGAGATTACGCTCAGTAATCAGATCGGAGCTAAAACCAGCGTTATCGTAGTGAAAAGCAGCACAACTCGTACATTGTTGAGTATTCGGTAACGGACAAATTTTATGGTCTTGAGGATTGATCAGCTGTCCCCGATGACAGAACATCCAAAAATCATGGATGGTAAATAAAACCGGCAAACCGAACTCGCGCTTTGCAATAATTGGGATCTGTGTTGAAAGGTGCGATAAATGACCGATATGAACAACATCAGGAGAAATAAATTTTACATACTCACGAAACTCATCGTCTATTCGCGGATTTAAATACTTATCATAAAATGTCACATCCTCCGACTCATAGTTATTTATTTTTCTAATATGAATTCTGTTATCAGTGCTATCTTCTTTGTTATAGAGCGGTAACAATGTATTTTCAATTCGATGGAAGACAAAAACCTCATGTGATTTCGCCAGTTCACGCGCAAGATTTCTCGTATATACTTCAGAGCCCGCCATATATAAGGGCGGATACCCGTGAATAACTAATAGAACTTTCATTTTGCGTTCCTACTCCTCATCAGAAAAAAGTTGCGTAATTGTTGCGTAATTATACAGAAAAAAAATAAAGTCAACTATCGCTTGCTATGTTGCCGCGGCACTTTTTTTATTAGGGAAAGATGAACTTCAGTCTTGTGATCGCGCCGAGATGTATCCGACTAGTTTTTTTATATCGTACAGCGTACAATAATTTATAAGACAGCCGAACAAGACAAGAGGAATACGAAATGCAGGAAATATATTATAACATGAAAGTAAACTGTAATGTATGCAAGAAAAAAAATTCAATGCAAGTTTCTAAGCTATGTCAATGTAAAAGAAAATCCCGAACTTGCAGAAGAAGCAAAAAGCGGGAAGCTGTTTACGGTTTCATGCAGCTGCGGAAATAAAATACAGGTTATCTATCATTTTTTATATGAGGATCCAAAAAATAAATTTCAAATACAATTATGCGATGAAACGCACAATAAAAAATATGTTTTGAAATTGCACTCTTCCGGTAAGCAAGAAAAAACTCGGATTGTTAATGATATTATCACCTTTATCGAAAAGTGTAATATTTTTGAAAATAATTTGGATGATAGAATTTTGGAATGCATGAAACTTATAATAAAACGTGCAGCGATAAAAGAAGGTTTACGATTATGGGATTGTATTATTTTAATACGAAACAGTTTGAGCTGTGCTTTTATACCGAAAGATGAAAAAGCAAAACTTATGCGTCAATTTGAAGATGAAATTTTTCGTTTGTGTGAGGAAGAAAGCTTTCTATGAAAATATGCTGTGTAAAAACGGATTCTATTGAGCAGTCAATTGTTGCAAAAACAGGAGCGTTCAAAATTGCTTTCGATGATGTTTTTAAAGATGCGGAAATTTGCTGGATTGAACGAAGCTGTGCGGAAACCGATACAAAATATAAACAACTGATTCCGTATATTCTCGTTCAAAATGCGGAAAGGAAATTTGCGTGCTATCCGCGTCACGGAACGGAAAGCCGTTTGCACGGTTTGTACTCATGCGGAATCGGCGGGCATATTGATTTCCCTGATGCGGGCGATGAGATTTTACAAACGATACATAACGGAATGTTTCGTGAACTTTCCGAAGAATTTAATCATTTTCAAAAAGATAAAATTACATTGCAGTATCTTGGGATTATCAATGAAACGGAATCAAAAGTCGGATTAGTGCATCTGGGACTTGTGTTTTTTGCAAAATGTGTTGAAGGATATATTCCGGAACCTGCCGATGAACTTTCCGATTTACAGTGGAAAACTCGCGAGGAAATACATGCAGTCAAAAAAGAGTTTTGGTCTGACATTGCTTTTACTTTATTGGATAAGGCGACTGTGCGATGAAAGAAATCAATTTACCGTATATTGATGCAAGATTTTATGTTGACTTTGAAAAGCCGTTTTCCTTTGCAACTTCACCGGCTATTGTTTTTCGGAGTATTTTAGGTTGCAGGTTGAAAAAGATCAGCTGTCTTGCTCCGCGTAGCAAATGCCCGAATTGTCAATTTCATAAAACTTGTGTATATGCGGTGATTTTTGAAACAATCATTGAAAAAGATACGGACTTTCTTTCCGGAAGAGATAAGGGCTCGCATCCGTTTCGTTTTAAGGTGGATAAACCGGTACCGCTAAAAACACCGCTTACTCATTTTGCGATAAGCATTCAGTTGTACGGTTTTGCCGTGCAGTATCTGCCGTATGTTTTTTACGCCTTGCGGGAAGCCGGTCAGGAAGGACTTTTTAAAGAAAAAGCGGTATTTCATATACGAAAGGTAATGGTGGATGAGATGAATATATTACAAGCTGACGGAAATCTTCAAACAAATTTTGCGGTACATATATGGCAGTATCCGAAAGCACCTTCCGAGTATGAAACGCACATTACAAAGAATGTTCGGATAGTATCGCCGCTACGCTTTAAAGTGCACGGTAAGTATTCGGTGAGTTTTTCCGCCCAAGATTTTTTATATTGTATCCATCGGCGGCTTATTACGCTTTGTAGCCTCTATGGTAAGTATAAAAGCGATGAGCTGTATCATCCGTCCGATACGCTTACGATTACGAATCGAAAGCTGATGTGGCAAGATTACGATTACCATTCGCACCGTCAAAATGCAAAAATAAAAATGGGCGGGATTGTCGGGAGTTTTTGCCTGACGGGAACTCAAGAGGCGTACGATGCCGCGCTGCTGGATTTTGCCGGTATTTTCGGTGCAGGAAAAAATACTAATTTCGGCTTGGGAAATCTGATTATAACGTAAGCAGAAAAAAAAACGCCTCTCATTTTCCCCACTTTTAAAAATTCGCAATCCTCAAAACCTCATTAAAAAGGGGAGGGGGGTGCGAAAAAGAGTAAAATGCGTGCAAAAATTTTTCTCATTTTAGGACGACAAAACATTGCACGCCGGCGGAAAATAATCGCTTTTTTAGGCTTTTTGCAGGAAAAGAAGAAAAAATGCCGTTTTTTTTGCTTTTTCCGCCTTTTATGGCTAGACAAAAGGTTCCTAAAAACTCGTCAAACGAGCAAACATCAGTTTGCGAAGTTTGACGAATTCC
>ERZ1673752.3625-NODE-3625-length-14354-cov-6.810406_pt1 | contig 14354 bp, 12 predicted proteins | sample MGYA00580195_ERZ1673752 | MGnify/ENA primary metagenome ERZ1673752 (study PRJEB41218, sample SAMN15661744) | gut metagenome | host: Homo sapiens | place: Canada: London | collected 2015-08-20/2019-03-30 | study: EMG produced TPA metagenomics assembly of...
CCCGCTGTCTCATCCTTCATATCATCAAAGACATTTTTTTCTTTATCTTTATTTTGAATCTATTTTAATAATTTTAAATTAGGTTTTCCTACATAATTTTTTTTAATTGTTATGTTTGATACCCCTGAATTTTTTATACGAAACGATGTTATTATTTTTTCTTGATTTTGTGGTATTTTAAAGCAAATAATTTCATTTTCTTTTAATCCTTCTTCTTCAAATAAAGCATTTTCATCGGAAAATTTATGTATGCTAATATTGTTTTTACTATTTGTTTTAAAATTTTTTAATTTTATTTCTTTTATATTTTGTTTTTTATTTAAAAAGCTTATATAAATATCTTCTGTGCAATTTAAATTAAATGTATCTTTTTTATCTTTTATCTCATTTCCAATAGATGCAGAAACGATTTTTTTTATTTCAGAAAGTTCAAATTCTTTTGTCCACAAGCCTCGTTTTAGTAAAGTTAAAGAATAAATTAAAATTACAATAACTATTATAATAATAAAACAAATATATGCAACAAGTTGTTTCTTTATTTTATTATTATATTCTTCCTCAAAATTTGGTTCAAATAGTTGATTGTTCATTATTTTTCCTTTTATCTCTTAGAATTCTAAAAAAATTTTGTATTAATTCTTTTGATTCATTCATACAAATTCCACTATCTATTTGTATTTTATGATATTTGTTTATTTTTGAAAAGTCTATTACAGTTTTTGCAGCTCCTCTTTTATTATCTGATAATGAATATACTAATCTTCCAATTCTAGCTTCCATTATTGCACCCATACACATAAAGCAAGGTTCTAAATTAATATACATTACACAATCATTTAGTCTCCATCTTTTTAATTTTTTTGAAGCCTTTTTTATAACTTCTATTTCTGCATGTGCTGTAGCATCATTTTTATCTTCTTTTATATTATGTGCTTTTGCTATAATTTCTCCATCTTTTACTATTATAGCTCCTACCGGAATTTCTTCTTTTTTAAATGCCTTATTAGCTTCCTGTAAAGCAATTTTCATAAACTTTTCATCATTATTCATATTTAATCTTCTTCTTTTTTAAAATTCTTATATCATCACCATAAAATTTTTTAATTGTATAATTTCCTATTATTCTTGATACTATTCTATCATCATATGCACCTGCTATTTCATTAAGATCTAAATTACTAGATATTATTGTTGATTTTTCATTTATTAATCTTGTATTTATGATTGAAAAAATTTCTTTCATTTTACTTTCAGATAATGATTCTGCCCCAAAATCATCTATTATTAATAAATCTGCATTCATAATATTATTTAAAATTTCATAATACTTATCACTATCTTTAAATTTATTTATCATCAATTCATCAAAAAGCATTGGTGATGTTTGATAAAATACTGTGTTTCCATTTTTTATTATTTCTTTTGCAATTGCATTTGATAAAAAAGTCTTACCTATTCCTGTTTTACCTGTAAAAAAGAGATTTTTATATTTTCTTTTTTTGTTATTAAAGTCTAAAACAAAATTTTTTGAAACTTCTAATATTTCTTTTATATTTTCTCTTGAACTTTTTTTATTTTTGTCTTTTATTTCATCTGAATAAAAATTTAAATTAAAATTATCGAAATTTTCTTTTTCACTATCTTTTAAGTTAGAGTTATTGTATTTTTCATTTAGAAGTTTTTGTGTGATACACTTACATCTAATTGTTTTCCCTTTTTCTTTAATATATCCTTTGTCTTTACAAATATTGCATATATATTCTAGTTTTAAGTAATCTTTTGGTAAATTTAATTTTTGAATTTTTTCTTTTTTTAGTTTTTGCAAATCTTTTATCTTTTGCTTAATTTCCTTAAGTTTTTCTCCATCATAATCTAATCCAGATAAAACTGCTTGTACTCTTTTATAATCTAATTCATTAATTTCATTTTCTATTTTTTTTATATCTGGATTATCTTCTAATATTTTTTTCTTTCTTCTTTCTATTTTATCTTCCTCTTTTGAAAGATGCTTTGAATACATATTTTGTATTTCATTTAAATTCATTTAAAAACCTTTAATCATATAATTCATCTAAATTTTCAAATTTTCTTTGATCATGTGGATTTTTTTCTTTTATTTTATTCTTTTTGTTTTGTTTCATAATATTTTCTTTTGAAAACTTTTGTTTGGTTTCATTTATATATTTTTCAATTTCTTCAACATTTTTCAAATTTTTATTATTCCAATCTGTGTAAATTGTATCTAAATACTTAAAACTAGATGTGCTATTTTCTCCAGCTATTTGAAGTCCTTTATCTATAACTTCATCGCTAAATTTATATTCTAAAACCCATTTTTTCACATAATTTTCTTCAAATTGAGAAAGACTTCTATAAAGTCTTAATTTATTTGAAATATTTTTACATTTTCTATATATTAATTGCCTTTTATTTAAATAATTATTTAAATCTTCATATGTTTTTATATTTTCATTACTCCATCCAAGAGCAACTTGTTCTATATAATTTTTATTTAAGGCGTTTTTATCTTTTGCATATTGAAAAAGTGCAAAAATTACTTCATCTGAGAAAGAAAATTTATTAAACCAGCTATAAATTGTAGAGACCCAAATAGGACTCATTATTCCTTGAAAAAACTGCTTATTAATATTATCTATTAAATCTGCCTTTTCATTTTCTTTGTTTTTATTCTTTATTTCTTCTTTAGATAAACCTACTTTTAGATTATATTTTTCAAAAAGCTCTATTTCTTTTATATTTCTTATAATTATATCATTTCCATGTTTTACAAATAGACCTTTTTCTGTCCAATAATCAAATCCATTTTTTACTGCATTATAACTTAAATTAATTGCATCAGATATGTTTTTAATATTTATTTCATTTGTATATTTTGTTTGAAACATCAAATACATATATATTTTTACAGCATCACCTGGTGCATTTGGTAAAAATTTAGTTATAAAAATATCTGAAATATTTGTGTCATTAAAAATAATTGAAGCTGGTTTTTTTTCAAATTTCATTTATTTTCTCCTAGTTTTTTTTAAGTATATCACATTGTTTTTTATATATCTAATTTATTTTTTCATATATTCTCTTTCATATAAATAAGTTTTTTTACTAAAGAAAAAGTTTATTAAATATTTTAAAATATATATTGGATTTTCATACATATGTGAATTTGAAGATATTAATAAGCTTGGTACTAAAAATATAATTATTATTTCTAATTTTAACATTTGATTAATTTTTAAAAGTTCTAGAATTTTTAAAATTATAAATGCTGAAATCATTATAACTAAAAATGATTTTTTTTCAAAAATTCCAAAAATTTTAGGTTTAAAATTAATATTTTTATGAATTTTAAATATAATTTGTTCTTCCACTATATTCCTCCTTTTTGTGCTCTTAGTGCTGTATTAATATATAAACTACTACTTCCCATAATTTCTCTTTGAAGTTCATTTATTTGCATTAATGCATAAACGCAACCAACACAAACAACTTTACCTAATATATTTGTTCCATTACTCCTTATATTAATTGCAAAAATTAAAATTATTGCAATTAAATGTTGTAAGCAAAGTAATCCTACAAAAGATTTTAACCATGCTTTTGAAATATATTCCATTTTTTTATTAGATTTTAAAACAATCGCAAATGGGAACATTAAGCATAAAATCTTTATATAAATATATCTTAATGAATATATTAAAACTAAATTAATCAATCCAAATGAAACAAATCCTTGCAGTATAGTATTTACTGATTTTGCATCTTCTCCTTTTGAATAACCTATTATTAATTTTATTTTTTTGAAAAGTGCATCAAATGTTATTTCCTTTTTTGTTATACTTTTTCCAAAACTTAATATCTCATCTGAAATATATCCATTAATTTCAAGTATAAATCCACAAATTTCTTTACTGAAACCAATTAATATTGCTGCTATTAAAAGTTTATATATTACTCCAGTTATATTTTCATTTTCTTCATTTGTAATTTTATTTAACAAATATTTAAACATTACATATATTAATATTCCATATAAAAATGTATTTGCAAGTCTTTCAATAACAAAAAGTGTTTTATCTCCATTAAATTTAAAAGCATATCTATCGTCAATTATATTTTTATTTATAAATACAATTCGATCTAAAACACTACTTATACTATTATTAAATGAGCTATATAAAAAAGTGGAAAAATTATAAATATAGTCTGTAAAATTTTCCATATTAACCTGCCAATGTTTGAATAAAAGATAAAACTAAATCTAAACATAATATTAAAGCATATGCTATAGCTGTATCTCTAATTAATTTTTTTGATCGTCTTACCCTTTCTTCATCTCCAAAACTAAATTTTCTCATTAAAAGTCCTGTTCCAAAAGAAGCTCCTGCTATAGGAGTTGATATTCTTGTTATATATTTTTGTATCCTTGTAAATGAATCATATATTTTTGTTACCATTTTTGGACTGCTTGCAAATATTATTTTTGATTTTAAAAAAAGATATATGATTGCTATAAATAGAATTTTAATAATAATTTTTGTTATTTTGCATATTTGATTATTTTTTTTCATAAATCTCCTTTCTTTTAAATTGTGGTATTGTTATTATTTTTTCTGGTTTTATATTTTTTCCTTTATCATTTGTAAAAAAAATTATTGCTTCAAATATTTTTAAATTTTGTGTAAAGTCATTTACTTCATATAAATTTTCAAGTTCTTTTGATTTATTAATACTTTCAGATAAATTTGAATCTGTAGAAACAAATTTTTTTAATAAATAATTATATTCAGAGTCTTTTGAATTTTCTGAAATTGTTCTTGATACTTTTTCTTTATATACTTTACCTATTTGTGAAATTGCAGAATCAATTGTATACTTATCATCATTTCTAAACCATATTTTATTAAGTAAATTTTGAATAATAACTTCACAAGATTCTTTATCCTTTAATGTATTTTTAAGCGAAGTATAGCTTTGTGTTGAAACTATATTTATACACTTTGCTTCTCTTGATTGTGCATAAAAATTTGCATCTGTTTTTGTTACATATTCTTGGTATTCATCGCATATAAAGGCTGTTGTTCTTATTTTGTTTTTATTGTTCTTTAATTGCGAAAGAACTTCTCCTTGAAAATCTAGTTTTAAATATGTTGCTATTATTTTTGCTAATATTGTATTTTGAGATAAATTCATATCTAATACTACTATTTTTCCTTGTTTTAAAATTTCTTTAAATCCATAAAAATTAATATCTTCTTTTTTAGGAGAAAATGTTTTATTGATTTCATAATCTGATACAAAAATATTTGTAATTCTCGATATTTCTGATTTAATAATTGCACTTGTTCTATCATCTAAATTTAAAAATTCATTTTCAAAATATTCTAAAAAAGAATTTAAATTAAATATATCTTCTTTAGAATATTTTGATTTTAAAATATTTTTTCTTATATCATTTTTCTTTTTTTTATAATAATTTTCATCAAAAATTATTTTAGATAACTCATCAAAATTAACATAACCATTGTTATATAATCTTATAAATTTTATACATTCTGATATAAGTTGTTCAGCTTTATCTAGCCAATATATTTCTGTGTTGTCTGAACTAAGTAGCAACAAGACACTTTTTAATCTATTTGCTATTACTTGTACTTTTAAATTTGGCTTATCTAAAGGGTTATATTTATATTTTCCACCTATTCTTATTTTTATAATATCTTTTTTTCTTCCACATTTTTCTGCTATATTTTCAACACTTTTGCAAAAATTTCCTTTTACATCTAATATTAATGCTGCTATTTTTTTATCTTTTTCATCTTTTTTATATGAAATTATCTGGTTTGTTATAGGAAGAATTGCACTTTGAGTTTTACCACTACCTATACTTCCTGTTATTAGAATATTTTGAAATAATGATTTTCCTTCAAGCCAAACTAATTTTTTATCTTCATTAAATCCAATATTTATCTTTAAACTTTTATAATTTTCTATATATTTTTCAACTTCTCTTTCATTTAATTTGTTTAAATCTATTTTTTCCTTAGTTTTAACATTAACTTTCTTATTCTTAATTACTTTGCTTATTTCAGTAATATTGTTTTTCATAAAATGTATAATGCTTAATAATACCAAAAATAAATTTGTAAAATTAAAAGCTTTAATTACTCTTGGCCACAAATCTTTTCGCTCTTTTGAAAAGTCTATTTTTTTAAAAGATAAATCTAATATAATATTTTGCTTATGTAAAAGATCCCATAAATAAATATAAATTAGTGTAAAATATATTATAGTAAGTATCAGTAAAATAATAGAATCTTTTAATTTTTTAGTCATTTTGCTCTCCATTAATTGTACTTTCTGTTTGTTTTTTTAATTTACTTCCTTGTACATTTCCGAATAAATAATATTCAATTAAAGAATAGATAAAAATTAGAATCAAAAATGAATGAATAAATAAAATCGTAAAAAATATTTTTTCTTTTATATTAACCTCCTTATATAGACTTTATTCCTTTTAACTATATCTGTCTATCTTTTATACAGACCATACATTACTTAATATTATTTTCCTAAATATTATGTAATTTATTTTTAAAATATATATTTTTTAAGAATTTCTTTTTATTGACTTCTTTCTATTTATTTTTTATACTTATTATACATGCAGCTATAGCTCAACTGGATAGAGCATTCGGCTACGAACCGAAAGGTTGGGGGTTCGAGTCCTCTTGGCTGCACCATACAAAAAATACCTTTAAGGTTCATTTTATTTAATTTGAACTTTAAAGGTATTATATTTTTATATGTTTTTTTTAATATATTTTTTTATTTTTTTTCTCTAAAATTTTTCTATTAATTTTCTTTATTTTTATGTAATAAGTTAAAGCTATAATATTAATTAATATAAAAATTATTATAAATACATTATTATTTTTTAATCCTGCATATGGGTTTTTATTTGCTTTTCCATATTTTTTATTCTTGTTTTTATTTTTATTTTTTATTTCTAATTTATTTTTATTTTCGTTTTTTGTTTTATTTTTATTTGTATTTTTATTTTTATTAGAATTTTTATTTTGTTCGCTTTTTTCAAAAGGATTATAAAAATTCATATTTTTTGATTTACTTGGTTTTTTATTCCAATTATTTGATTGATTTCGGTTATTTGAGTTATTTTGATTACTTAGATTATTTGGATTGTTTGGGTTATTTGGATTGTTTGGATTGCTTGGGTTATTTGGGTTATTTGGGTTATTTGGATTGTTTGGATTGCTTGGGTTATTTGGGTTATTTGGATTGTTTGGATTATTTGGGTTCACTATATTTCTTTCATCTTCTGGATCTACAGGTGTATATATCTCATGAATAATTTTATCTGAAAAATCACCTGTTTCTCCATCTCTCCAAACTGCTTTTAATTTATATGTATTTTTAAGTTCTTTTGTTTGTGGAAATCTCATATTATTTTCTTCATCTATCCAACATACAAAAGTACTACCTGCTTTTTTAGGAATTTTTTCGCTCATGTTTTGTCCAAGAGAATCAAGTATGTTTTCAAGCCATTTTTCAAATGAGGAGTTTCTTTTTTTTGTATATTTTTCATTTTCAGATAAGAAGAATTTTCCACCATTTAAGTTAAATTTCATTTCTATTTCTGGTTTAAGTTCTATTTTCCATTTTGCATAAATTTTTGTATCACCTGTTATTGGTTTTGTAAAATCAAAGTCCCAATTAATAAATTCATGTTCATCTCTTGTAGGAAAACCTATTTTATCTAATGTATCTTTATCTATTTTTCCGTTTATTGGTACTTTAATTTCTTTAAATTCCATTCCTATATTTGAATAAAATTTTACAGTATATTCTTCTATTTTTTTCTTTTCCCATATAGCACTTATGATGTTTTCTTCTTTAGTAAGTGGTTCATTTAAGTCTTTATCCCAACCTTTAAATATATATCCTTCTCTTTTTGGATTTTTCTCTTCCTCGCTTAAATAATCTATAGGTTTTTTTCCATATGGAATTATTTTGATTAAATCAGTTTGTTCTGGTATCAAAGTTTTTAATGTAAGTCCAACTTCTTTTAATTGCCAATTTGCTTTAAAAACCATATTTTTATTTATTGGTTTTGTTATATCTGGTGTCCAACCTTTAAATATATATTTTTTTCTTATTGGATCTGGAATATCTTTTAGCACTGTACCTTCATCTACTTCTAAATCTTGAAAAGGCCCCCAGCCACCATTTAAATCAAAGGATACAAAATATTTCTGTGGCAAATCATCTAGGCTTTGCCATTGTGCTATAAATGTTGTACTTTCACTTACTGGTTCTTTTATATCTGGACTCCAGCCTTTAAATATATATCCTTCTCTTTTTGGGTCTTTTATATTTAAGTAATATGCTTTCCCTTTTTCTAAATATTTTGGTGAAACAAGAATATTTCCATCTATATTCCCGCCTGCTAATAAAAATTTAATAACTATTTTATCTGAATTATTTTCTTCCCAAATTGCTTTAAATGTTGTGTCTTTAAATATTTTTTCAGATATATTAGGTTCCCATCTCTTAAAAACATAACCGCTTCTTTCTGGTTCAATTGGGTTGTTTATGGTTTCCCCTTGTTTTACTTTAATAATATCACTTGTTTTACCATCTACATTTCCACCATTATAATCTAATTTAACATTATAATATATATCACCATTTGCTTTTTCCCATATTGCTTTAAAAGTTGTATCTTCTAAAATTGGTTTTGTTATATCTGGACTCCAGCCCTTAAATAGATATCCTAATTTCACAGGTTGTTCTGGAATTTCTACTTTTTGGTACCTAGGTACAGTTTGTGAACTTATATTTCCTTTTCCTCCATCTAAATCAAATCTAACATTACAAAAGTCCTCATAATTTGTATAAATATTACATCCAAATCTTTTTTCTTTTGAAACATTAGCAATATTTACGTCTTCACCTTCTGTGCCATAAAATGCTTTATAATTTCCTAACATATCTACATTTTTTTTATTGTCTCTATAACCATTTGAAATAAATGATGTATTTGGAGTAAATACTTTTCCTGAATTTAAAATAGCATTTTCTGAATTCATTCCTTCTACCATTTTTGATTCAAATGGTATTTTTATTTTGTCCATTTCACTTCTAAGTCTTATTTTTATTGCAAATTTTTGACCGTTTTTTGCGTCAATTTTCGATTCTGAATAATTTGCAATATTTATATAATTATATCCTTCTTTTTTAAGATAGAATTTTTCACTTATGTATTTTGTTTTATCATTATTTACTGCATCTACAATTTTTCCTTTTGTATTTAAAACTGGAATTACTGCTATTTCTGCAATTACTGGATGGTCTATGTATATTCCAATTCCTTTTATTCTTTCTTGAGAATCATTCTTTTTATCATAAATATTAACTAAATCTACAATAGGTTTAAAGTTTTCTCCCAATGGTCCTGAAAATGTAATTGACGCATTTGGTCCCCATGAATGATTTGTATATATACCATTATTATGTCCAGTTTTCATCATCTGATCTATTCCAATCCAATGAGCCCCTTCAACATTTACACTATCATATGAAACATAATATCTGTATTCATCTTTATCAAGCCCTCTTGGGTTTCCACCACGTGTATCTTCTACTATCCAAGCCCCATCATGTTCTGGAGTTTTGCCAGTAAAATTATCTTTAAATATATTTTTAGAAATATTGTCATTCCAGCCAACAATTGTAACTGCATGATTTACTACTAATTGTTTTAATGGATGTATAAAAAGATGTCTGCCTGTTCCTGAGTAATATGCTTTCCCATTTGGAGCAAAAATTTTAGTTCCAACTCCTCCTTTTTCCATTAAATGTTTTTTTACTTGATTCCTAATATTTTCAACTTCTGTATAACTAAGTTCTTTTCTTCCTGTCTCATCTGTGAAGTATTTTATTTGACCTTTTTTATATCCTTTTACTATCCTTGGAAAATTTATATTTCCTATAACATTATATGGTACTTTATTTTTTATATTTAAATCTTTATATGTATAATTAGATTTGCCAGCATCAAAATCTTTTTCGTAAACAATACCTGAGCCATTCATTCCATATGCAGTTCCCATAATAAATTCAGAGCCTGATGCAATAGTTCTCCCTGTCTTGTATGGATTATCTTGAGCTATTTTACTTGTTATAAAATCGATATGTCTTCTTGAAATTGGCTTATCTGGTGCTATATTTAATTGTTTTTGTGCTGAACTTTCAATCATATTTATTGATGAATATGCCCAGCATATTCCTAAATTTCCTTGATAATATGGGTTTATTTTTGTATTATCACTTACTCCATATTCATAAATTTTAGGTATATCACCATTATTTACTTGTGCTTCAATTTTATCTTTAACAGCATTTTCTTCAACAATCGTAGTGTTGTTTGTATCTTTATATTTTACACTTATTGTACTTTTTTCATTTAATTCTTTTAATTTTTCATCATTTTCAATTTTGTTTTTCTCTTCAGCAAATAATTTAATATTTGGCATAAATAATTGAAACAAAAAAATAAATAAAATTAATGTTGAAAAAATTCTTTTTTTATTTAATAATCCTTTTCTTTTATTATTCATATAAACTACTCTTTCATTAAAATCTGCTCTATTTCAATAATAATATATAAAAAAAAAGATGTTTTTTCTTTAAACATCTCAATTTTTACTTTATTTGTAATATTAATCTTTAAAATTATACATTTTTTTTATTTCGTCTTTAAACTGATCACCTCTGTCTTCAAAAGATTTATAATATCCATAACTTCTTGCAGCTGGTGACAAAAGAACGCTTCCATTTTTATGAATTTTCTTTGCTAAATTAGCTGCTTCTCTTACGTTTTCTACTAAAAATATATTATATTTTTTAGAAAATTCTTTTTCAATTCTTTTTCCTGAATCTGGCAACAAAATTAAATTTTTAAGGGTATTTTTTTTATCTTCTGAAATTTCATTTATATATTTTATTACCTTTTCTGTAGGAAGCATATTATCATCACCTCCTAAAATTAATGTTTCGACATCACTAACTGATTTTAAAGCATTTATTGTACTTTCTGGAACTGTTGCAATTGAATCATTTATATATGAAATATTATCATCTTTATATACCAATTCTAATCTATGTTTTAAACCTTTAAACTCTTCAATTGCTTTATCTATATTTTTTTCACTTAATTTTTCTAATTTTAAATTTTCGCCTAAATCTAATAAAGCTTTTTTTGCGACTTTTGCATTCAAAATATTATGCTCTCCAAGTAAATTAGTCTTTCCTATGTTGACTTTTATATCTTTTATACAAATAACATTATTCTCATATCCAGATTTAATATAATTTTCTGTTTTTTCAATAATATATTTTTTGTAATATTTTACTTTATGATTATTTTTTTCTTTTTGAAAATTATCTATATTTTTAAATATTTTAATTTTAGATGAAATATATTCATCCAAATCTTTATGGTGATCTAAATGTGCAATAAAAATATTTGTTATAATTGCTATATTTGTTGGAGTAACTATATTTTCTAATGCAAATGATGAAAGTTCTATAACTGCAATACTTTTTTTATTAATTTTAGATAAATTATAAAATACTGCATTCCCAATATTTCCCATTAAATATGAATCATATCCACATTTTTTAAGTATAAAGTGTATAAGTGATGAAGTTGTGCTTTTGCCTTTTGTTCCTGTTATTCCTATTGTAATTCCAGGGAAAAATTTTAAAAAAATTTCTATTTGTGAATATATTTTTTCTTTATATTTTTTTGAAACTAATTCATTTAATTTAATTCCTGGAGATTTTAAAATAATGTCGTAATTATTTAAATTATATTCTTCATTATATTCTGTTTCTAAAATATCATCATAAAATTCAGATGGAATGTTTTTTCCATTTATTTCTTCAATTTTTTTGTTGCTTTCATCTTCTACAATTTTTTCAACTTCTTCATTTGTTTTTATTTTATCTAATATAAATAATTTGCTATATAAAATGTCTTCATAATTTCTACCTAAAAAATTTATAGCAGATTTTCCCTCAATACCTAAACCCAATACCAAAATTGATTTGTTTTTAAAAAATTTTTTTAATTTATTTAACCATTTATCCTCATTCATTTTTCTTATCCCCTTTAAAATCATTTCCCCAAATATCTATATAATATTTAGTATTTTTCATTTCATCTGGTAAATATTGCTGATTAACTACTCCATTTTTAAAATCATGTGGATACAAATATCCCGTAGAATATCCTTTTTGTTGTAATTCACTAATATTAGTATTTCTAAGATGTAATGGTACTTCTCCTGTATTTTTTGTTTTAATATCTTGCATAGCTTTATTTATTGCTAAATATGCTGTATTTGATTTTTTACTTAGTGCTAAATAAATAGCAACTTCAGACAATATTATTCTTGCTTCTGGCATTCCTATTTGTAAACATGCATACATACCATTTGTTGCAATAACAATTGCTTCTGGATTTGCAAGACCAATATCTTCAGATGCTAAAATTACTAATCTTCTTGCAACAAACATAGGATCTTCTCCTGCTTCTAAAATTTTAGCCAAGTAAAATACTGCTGCATCTGGATCTGAACCACGCACAGATTTAATCATAGCAGATATATTATTATAATGTTCTTCACCTGTCTTGTCATAATTTTGTTTTAAAAGCAATGTTTCATTCAGCATTTTTTCATTTATATGTATAATACCATCTTTATCTGGAAAGCTTGAAAAAACTAATCTCTCAAGGCCAGAAAGAGCGTATCTTACATCACCGTTCGCGAATATTGCAATTTTCTTTAATATTGTTTCTGGTATTTCAATTTTCATTTTTTTTAATTCAATATCTTCATTTAAAGCCTTTTTTAATATATTTAAAATATCTTCTGGCTTTAATTTTTTAAGCTCAATGACCATTGATCTTGAAATTAAAGCTTTATTAATTGCATAATATGGATTTTCTGTTGTTGCACCAATAAGTATTATACTGCCATTTTCTACATATGGTAAAAGTACATCTTGTTGCTTTTTATTAAAACGATGTATTTCATCTATAAATACAATTGATTTTCCTTTTGGATTTAATAAAAAATTATTATTTTCTTCAACAATATTTTTTATCTCTTGCACCCCTGAAGAAACAGCATTTAATCTATGAAATTTATATTCTGTCATATTAGAAATAACTTCTGCAATAGAAGTTTTTCCTACTCCTGGAGGTCCATATAATATTAAACTGGTAATAGTATCAGAAATTATAGCTCTATATAATATTTTATCTCTTGATAAAACTTCTTCCTGACCTATTACCTCATTTAAATTTTTTGGGCGCATTCTATATGCTAATGGTTGTCTCATTATATCCTCTATTTAACATTTGTTATTTCTATTTTTTCAATTACTACAGGTGTTGTTGGTTTATCCATATTATCTGTTGTTACCTCTGCTATTTTATCTACTATATCTAAACCTTCATATACATATCCAAAAACTGTGTAATCTTTAAATAAACTTGGAACTCCTCCAAATTTTGTATATGTATCTATTAAATTTTGAGATAAATTTTTTGCTTGTTGTGCAACATTATCCTTAAATTTAGCTTGGGTTATGAAAAATTGGCTACCAAGTGAGTTTGCTACATTTTGTACTGAAGCCATACATAATGTTCCTCTTATTGGAATACACTCATCACTTACTTCTTTGTTAAAACCTTGCCCCCATATACTTTCTCCACCAGTTCCATCTCCTTTTGGATCTCCACCTTGGATCATAAATTCAGATATAACTCTATGGAAAGTTAAGCCATTATAATATCCATTTTTTGAATGTGTTACAAAGTTTTCAACTGCTTTTGGAGCTACATTTGGAAAAAATTTTAATTTTATTTCACCAAAATTTTTAACAGTCATAATTGCAATTTGTTCCCCTTTTTCTGGTGCTTTTACCATTTTTTCTGCATTTTTCATATAATCTACATTTCCATCAGAAGTTTTTTTATCTTCTACTTTCTTTTCTACTTTATTATTGTTATCTAAAGATGATTCTTTTTCATTTACTGTCTTTTTAGAAAATTTTATAAGCCCCCATACTGAAAATGATACAAGTATTATTACCATTATTAAAATAATTATTTTTGTTTTTAATTTCATTAATTTTTCTCCTTTTTTATTCTGGAATATATAATCTGCTTTTATTTTTATTAAACAAGCCCTTTAAACCATTTAAAATTCTTCTAAATACACCTTCTTTTTTAGGTATTGTTA
>ERZ1673752.3628-NODE-3628-length-14343-cov-5.408035_pt1 | contig 14343 bp, 19 predicted proteins | sample MGYA00580195_ERZ1673752 | MGnify/ENA primary metagenome ERZ1673752 (study PRJEB41218, sample SAMN15661744) | gut metagenome | host: Homo sapiens | place: Canada: London | collected 2015-08-20/2019-03-30 | study: EMG produced TPA metagenomics assembly of...
CGACCAGTGGGAGCTGAAAACCGTGTGGGGCGTGGGCTATAAGTTTGAAGTGAAGTGATGGCAGAGCGCAAGAAACGGTTCAGCGGGCTCTACTGGCAGCAGTTCGCCCTGACCGCCGGCATGGTGATGCTGACGCTGCTGCTGCTGGGCGTGTCCTTTTTCGCCCTGAGCTATAACTATAACTTCACCGAGCGGCGGGACGAGCTGCAGGAGCGGGCCAGTCTCATTGCTCAGGTGTCCGTGGACTACCTGAAGTCCGGCGGCCAGACGGAGGATGAAAACCTCAAGCGCTTCATCAGTCTGGGCAGCGCCATGACCAACGTCGAATTTCTGGTGTGCAACGACAGCGGCTATGCCCTGCTGACGGCGGACCAGCGGCTGGGGGGCAAGGTGGTGGCCATCCCGCAGGAGATCACGCAGGAGGTCCTGACGGGCAGCGGCCTGTATCAGGGCCGCAGCAGTCTGGGCGGCGCCTACACCTCCAAACAGTTCGTGGTGGGCGTCCCCGTTCAGGACGGCGACCAGACCATCGGCATGGTGCTGGCGGTGATGAACGCCCGCTCCGTCATGGGGATGTGGCGGTCCTTCATCAGCCTGTTCCTCATGACCTCCGCCATCATCCTGCTGCTGGTGTTCATCGTCACCTCCCTGACCTCCATGCGGCAGATCCAGCCCATCCGGGAGATGGTGCAGGCCACACGGGCCTACGCCGCCGGGAACTTCGACGTACGGATGCAGGACGCCGACCGGGGCGATGAGATCGGCGAGCTGGCGGCGGGCTTTAACAATATGGCGGACTCTCTGGCGGAGACGGAGCGCCAGCGCCGGGACTTCATCGCCAACATCTCCCATGAATTAAAGACCCCCATGACCTCCATCGCCGGCTACACCGACGGTATTCTGGACGGCACCATCCCACCGGAAAAAGAACGCAAGTACCTGCAAATTATCTCCGACGAGAGCCGTCGGCTCAGCCGTCTGGTGCGCCGGATGCTGGATATCTCTCAGATCCAGTCGCAGGAGATGAAAAAAGAGGACTTCGACCTGTGCGAGAGTATGCGTCTGGCGCTGCTGTCCATGGAGCAGAAGATCACCGACCGGGAGTTGGACGTAGAGGCGGACATCCCGGAGGAGCCTGTGATGGTGGAGGGCGTCAACGACCTCATCACGCAGGTCATTTACAACCTGCTGGAAAACGCCACCAAGTTCGCCGCCCCTCACTCATCCCTGTATCTGGGGCTGGCCGTCCATGGGGAGAAGGCCGTGGTCACGGTGCGCAACGTCGGTCAGACCATCCCCGCCGAGGAGATCCCCCTGCTGTTTGAGCGCTTCCACAAGTCCGACAAATCCCGCAGCGAGGATAAGGACGGCTACGGGCTGGGCCTGTACGTGGTAAAGACCATCCTGTCTCAGCACAAGGAGCAGATCACCGTCACCAGCGAAAACGGCGTCACCGCCTTCAGCTTTACCGTTCAGATGGCTCACCCCATGCGGAACGAGCCGTGAGAGGAAGTATCCTATGTATAATGACGAAAACAGAGAATTTGACCCGGCAGGCGGCGATCTGCCGCCCCAGCCGCAGCAGGACCGGACGGACCTGCCGGAGGAGGAGCCGGACGAGATCGTCAGCTGGTACACCCCCCGGCAGGAGGAGCCGGAGGAGGTCGTCAACTACTTCGTCCAGCAGCGCCCCATGCCCCGGAACGTCTGGAAGCAGGCCGCCAAGACCCAGCGCAAGCGCCGCCGTCTGTGGACGTGGCTGGGCATAGGCGGCATAGCGCTGGTGGTCGTGGTCATCGTGGTGGCGGTGCTCCTGTCCTCCACCGCCTCCAACGCCCCCAGCCTGCCGGGCAGCGACGACGGCGACTCCGCCAGCAGCATGGTGGATATCTTCCGCAAGAAGGAGACTACCATCCCCCGCATCTCCGGGGAGGAGGGCGTGAAGCTCAGCTGTCAGGACCCCTCCGGTCAGGAGCTTACCATTCAGCAGGTGTACGCTAAGGTGAACCCGTCGGTGGTGGCGGTGGTGGCGGAGCAGTCCGACGGCTCTGCCGCCGTGGGTACCGGCGTCATCATGACCGAGAGCGGTTATATCATCACCAATGCCCACGTCATCTCCGGCGGCAAGAGCTGCTGGGTGGCCCTGGACACCGGCGTCACCTACGACGCCCGTCTGGTGGGCTATGATGAGGACGAGGATCTGGCGGTGCTGCGGGCCATTGCGGACAATCCCCTGCCGGCGGCGGAGTTCGGCAACTCCGACCTGCTGACGGTGGGCGACCCGGTGTACGCCATCGGCAACCCCTTGGGCGTAGAGCTGCGGGGGACCCTCACCAACGGCATCGTCTCCGCCATCAACCGTGAGGTGGAGATGCAGGGCCGCACCATGACCATGATCCAGACCAACGCCGCCCTGAATAACGGCAACTCCGGCGGCCCCCTCATCAACAGCTATGGGCAGGTCATCGGCATCAACACCATGAAAATGAGCAACTCCAGCCTCTCCGAGGAGGAGGCCACAGTGGAGGGACTGGGCTTCGCCCTGCCCATCAGCTCCGTGTCCTTCGTGGTCAATGACCTCATCGCCCACGGGGAGTTTCTGGGTACCCCCACCATCGGTATCACCGTCCGCACCATCGAAAAGCCCGGTGGCGGCACGCAGGTGGAGGTCTACACCGTGGACGACGCCCTGGGCGCTGCGGAGGCCGGTGTGCAGCCCGGCGATATCATTCTGGAGGCGGACGGCCAGCCTGTCTCCGTCACCAGCGATCTGCTGACGGTGCGGCGCAGCCACTCCGTGGGCGATACCATCCGTCTGACCATCCAGCGGGACGGCCAGTCCCTGACGGTGGACGTGGTCCTGTACGCCAGCAAATAACCCCTGCGCCGCATGGGGCCGCTCCGGCCCGGTGCGGCGCACTGCTTTCAAGGAGGAACTTATGAAGCAGCATCCTTTGCAGACGGCGGGCCGGGTGCGCCTGCCCTATACCCGGCGGCGCAGCGACGCCCGGTGCGTCACCTCGCTGTCCCGGCTGCCGGACGTACCGGAACTGAACTCCTATGATCCCGAATTTTTCGCCGGCCACGCCCTGCTGCTGGTGACGGATACCACCGCCTCCGGATCCCTGCCTCCCATTCTCCATACCGCCGATATAACCGACGGCCACGGCACGGTGCGGCTGCAGCGCCCCCTGCCGGCCCGGAACCAGTGCGTCACGCAGGACATGGCCACTTGGCTCCTGTGGGCGGAGGTCCCTGTCTCTTGGGCCGACCTCTCCTGGGCGGTAGCGAACCCCGCCCTCCCCCCGGAGCGCCTGTCCCTATATTAAAAGGAGTCTTTGACATGGCTATTCTGATCGCGTATTACTCCCGTGCGGGAGAGAACTACTTCGGCGGCTCCTACCGCCGCATCCCCGTGGGCAACACCCGTCGGGTGGCGGAGCAGCTGGCATCCCTCACCGGCGGCGACCTGCTGGAGCTCCGTCAGGTCCACCCCTATTCCGACGACTACCGCACCTGCGTGGCACAGGCCAGAGCCGACTGGCAGCAAAGTGTCCGTCCGGAGCTGCTGGGTCTGCCGAAAGATCTGTCGGGCTATGACCGTATCTATCTGGGCTATCCCAACTACTGCGGCACCATGCCCATGGCGGTCTATACCTTCTTGGAGCACTACGACTTCACCGGCAAGCTCATCTGCCCCTTCTGCACCCACGAGGGCAGCGGCCTCTCCCAGACGGAGCGGGACATCCGCAAAGCCGCACCGGGGGCCACCGTCGCCCGAAGAGTCCCCCCACCGACGCAAAATAAGAGAGCGGAGACCGCCCGGTCTCCGCTCTCTTGCTTCAAATATGTGTGAAAATATTTGTTTTCCCTATTGGCAAATATAATTATATGTGTTATTATATCATTGTCAAGAGAAGATACTTATGAAGAGCTACTCGTCAAGGGAGGTTATCCAACTGCTGAAGGCGGATGGCTGGTTCGAGGTCAATGTAGTGGGCAGCCACCACCAGTTCAAGCACCCCGCCAAAAAGGGCCGTATTACTGTTAAGCACCCCGACAAGGACATCCCCGTAAAACCCTCGCCAGCATTGAACGACAGTCTGGGTTACTGTTCCGGTAACCCAGGCCTCCTGACTTACTCGAATAGGAGGTCATTTTATGAAACAGGTCGAACGCTATTTCTATCCCGCTGTCTTTAGCTATGCTCCGGATCAGGAGATCGCCGTCACCTTCCCCGATTTGGATGTTGCCACCAGCGGCACCGACGATACGGATGCGCTGCTGTCTGCACGGGAGCTGCTGGGCTGCGTCCTCTGCGGACTGGAGGAGGACGGCGAGGATATCCCCGCCCCCACCCCTCTGGCCGATGTAAAGCTGGAGGACGGCGAACGGGCCGTCCTTGTGGATGTGTATATGCCCTCCGTCCGCTTGGCACGGGTCAACCGCAGCGTCAACCGTACCGTCACCCTCCCTGCTTGGCTTAATGCCGCTGCGCTGGAGCGGAATGTAAACTTTTCTCAGGTGCTGCAGGATGCCCTGCGTACCCAGCTGCACCTCTGATAAGGCAAAAGAGGTAATCGCATGAAACTTGTGTATCCCGTTATCTTTACAGAGGACCCGGCAGGCGGTTATATGGCCTACGTGCCGGATCTGGAGATCAATACCCAAGGCGAAGATCTGGCGGAGGCTATCGCCATGGCCCGTGATGCTATGGGCCTGGTGGGGATCGATATGGAGGACGATGGAAAGCCCTTCCCCGCCCCCAGTCAGCACGTGGATTGTCCCACCGGCGGCATTGTGTCACTGGTAGATGTGGATCTTGTCGCCTACCGCCGGGCCAATGAAAAGCGCACCGTGCGGCGGAATGTCACCTTGCCGTCTTGGCTGAACGCTGCCGCCAACGAGGCCGGGCTGAACGTCTCCGCCATCCTGCAAGCTGCACTGAAGCAGGAGTTGAATGTCTGAGCACAGCAAAAGAGAGCGGAGGCCACCCGGTCTCCGCTCTCTTGTTTGTCATCCGTTAAATATGCAGCTCCGCTTTCAGTGCATTTTGCAGGATCATGGAAAAATTGACCCCCTGTCTTTCCGCCATAGTGTTCAGCCACGCCGGAATGGTCAGAGTCTTTTTCACCGCCCGGTTGTCAAAAAACTTCCGATATTCGATGGTGTCGCAGCGGATTAGCGTCACCAACTGGTTTTCGGCGCAGACGATACTCCTTACATCGGAGGGCTCCGGCGGAACGGCTCCGCTCTCCTCCATGTCGTACAGCATCAGGCAAAGCGCATCCGCCGCCATTTCAATTCCCTCCTCCAGCGTTTCCGCCGAGGTGGCGCAGTCCGGCAAATCCGGGAAGGTGATGGAATAGCCCCCCTCCGCCTCATGTGTAAAAACTGCCGGATACACATATTTGGCCATAATGTTCCTCCTAATCTTGTGGTTTTTGTTCTCCTCGCTCTTGCTTCTGTTATGTATTATAGCACGTATTCGCACGTACGCAAATAGCTTCTTACGTATTTATACGTATTTTTTCATAAAGAAAAGGGGCGGTCCCGCCGCCCCTCTCTTGCCAGAATCCCAAGCGTTTGGGATTCTGCCGCCGCCCTCACACTATGTACAGCGCCGCCGTGTAAAGGACCCGTAGCTGCTCCTCCGTGGCCAATTCCAGCAACCGGAGGATCTGTTCCATCCACATCTGTCTATTGTCCATAATAGTCCTCGCTCCATAACTCCTCGACGGTGGTGTGCAGCGCCTTGGCAATGCGGATAGCCGTTACCACGTTCGGCAGTCTCTCCCCCCTCTCTATCTCTCCGATGGTGGTTTTCCCGACGCCTACCAGCGCCGCCATCTGGCGCTGTGAGAGCTCCAATCGCTCTCGCTCCCTTTTGGAGGAGAGCAACGGCGTCGTCCGCCATCGCTACACGCCCCACAGCTGCCGCCATACCTTTGCCACACTCCTTAAGAACGTACCGGCCCCCGACAAGGACAAGCTGCGTCTCATCGGCCACACCTCCGCCGAAATGCTCTGGCACTATCAGGACGTGGATGTGGATAGTCTCCGCCGCATCATCGACGCTTTGTAGCCGTTTCGGGCATTGGTAGTAGATTGGTAGCAGCGCAAGTTTTAGGAAAATAATATCCTCTAAAAAGTTAAAAAAACGGGCATTTTCTATGAAAATGCCCGTTTTTGGTCCGAGTGTCGAGATTCGAACTCGAGGCCTCTTGAACCCCATTCAAGCGCGATACCAAACTTCGCCACACCCGGATACCATATTCACTTGCTGCATCACGTCAGCTTGATTACTATACCACACTCCTTTTTATTTTGCAAGCCCTATTTCAGATTTTTTTGCATTTTTTACGGAAGCGGCAGCCGCTCCCCTACTGCGCCGCCTCCAACTCCTGCAGGATATCCCGGCACAGGGCCGCATCCGGTACTATGCCGGTAAAGTGAGCGAAGGACAGCGCCGCCTGCTGCACCAGCAGAGCAAGCCCTCCCACTGCCGTCAGGCCCCGGTGCTCCGCCGCTCGCATCAGAGCTGTGTCCGTGGGATGGTACACCAAATCGTATACCACCGCCTTCGTCGGCAGCGCCTGTACGAAATCCAAAGACTCGAACTCCGGCGAACCCTCCATGCCCAGCGGTGTGGCGTTCAGCAGCAGCCCATGCTCTGCGGCGGCACGGGGCAGGTCCTCCCATGAGACAGTCACACCGCCGCACCGGGCAGCCAGCGCCGCTGCCTTTTCCGGTGTCCGGGCGCACACCGTCACCCGGCAGCCCGCCTGCGCCAGTGCCAGCGCCGCCGCCTTGGCAGCTCCCCCAGCCCCCAACACCAGCGCCGCCTGCCCCGCCGGTGCAAAGCCCCGCAGCCGCAGGCTCTCCACCACCCCCGGCCCGTCGGTGTTGTACCCCACGGCCCGACCATTCCGGAAGCATACGGTGTTCACGGCGCCGCAGGAGGCCGTCCACGGCTCCACCGCATCCAGCAGCGGCAGGATGCGCTCCTTCAGGGGCATGGTGACGTTGCACCCGTCCCACGCTCCCCGGCAGCCCTGCACCACGAAATCCTCCAGTGCCTCCGCCGTCACCGTCACTGCTTCATAGCTTCCGGCAGCACCGCACCTCTCCATAAATCGCCGGTGGATGCGGGGCGACAGGCTGTGACCCACCGGATCCCCGATGACACACAGCCGCATCACAGGCCCTTCGCCAGCAGCACCAGCGCCTCCAGATAGCCGTCAAAGCCGTGGCCCACGATCTGCTCCCGGCAGGCCGGGGCCGTCACCGATATCTGCCGGAAGGGCTCCCGCTGACGGATATCCGACAGGTGTACCTCCACCGCCGGGACATCTACCGCCCGCAGAGCATCGTAAATGGCATAGCTGTAATGGGTATAGGCTGCCGGGTTGATGACGATGCCGTCATAGACCCCCGCCGCCTGCTGAATGGCGTCGATGATAGCCCCCTCGTGATTGCTCTGGAAGCAGTCCGCCTCCCAGCCGTGGGCGGCGGCATAGTCCTGCACCCGGCGGCACAGGGTCTCATAGGTGCCGGTGCCGTAGATATCCGGCTCCCGGCCGCCCAGCAGATTCAGATTCGGCCCGTTGATGATGAGAAATTTCATACCTGTTCCCTCCATATGGCGGCAATGACCTCTGCCGCCGCCTGCGCCGTATCCTCCCGGATGGCGTAGTCGGCACAGATGCGGTACAGCGCCTCCCGCTGCCGCCGCAGCGTCTCCAGCGAACCGCCCCCGGCCAGCAGCGGGCGGTTCGCTCTTTCTAATGTGCGCTCAATATCTGCCACCGGGCGATCCAGCCAGAACACCACGCCGCTGCGCCGCAGCAGCGCCCGGTTCTCCGGCCGCAGCACAGCCCCGCCGCCGGTGGCCAGCACGCAGTCCTCTCCGGCGCAGAGTGCCTGCAATGCCGCCGTCTCCCAGCGGCGGAAGCACTCCTCTCCGCCGGAAAACAGCTGCGCCACCGTCCTGCCCGCCAGCCGCTCCACCTGCGGGTCGCAGTCCCGGAAGGGCAGGCCCAACTGCCGGGCCAGCAGCCCGCCTACGGTGGTTTTTCCGCTGCCGGGAAGACCGATGAGGATCAGCTTTTTCATGCCTGCTCCTCCCGGCTCAGCTCCATCAGCAGGCGGAACAGCCGCTCCACCTGCTGCCGCCGCTCCGGGGCCAGCTGCCCCCGTGTGTGCAGCACCTGCTCCTCCCGACCGGCATCCTGCACCGGCAGGTGATGCTCCCGTTTATAGGCGCCGATCCGGCGGGAAATGGACTGCCTTCGGACAAAAAGCGTCGTCAGCTCTGTGTCCAGAATGTCCAGCTGACCACGCAAATTGTCCAGTTCTCCGCCGCCGTCGGCGCCCTTCAGTCTCCACAGGGCCAAGGCCGCCGCACTCTCCACCACCACCGGCGCCCGCAGGGCGATGCAGGCATCGTGACGGCCGCCGATGGTGATTTTTGTGTTGGTCATAGTTTCAAGGTCGATGGTCTCCTGCGGCTGGGCGATGGAGGGGGTGGGGCGGAAAGTCACGGTGAACTCCACCGGCATCCCGTTGGTGATGCCGCCGTTGATGCCGCCGCTGTGATTGGTGACAGACCAGACCCTCCGGCCGTCGGTGCGCCAAGGATCGTTGGCCTGACTGCCCCGGAGGGCGGCAAGCTCCTCCCCGGCCCCGAAGGCCACCGCCTTCACGCCGGGGATGGCGAACACGTGGCGGGCGATCTCCGACTCCACCGTCTCCCGCCAGTCCGGGCCGCCCCAGCCGGCGGGCAGGCCCGTGACGATGCAGCGCACCTGACCGCCCACGGAGTCCCCCTCCTGTCGGGCCTCCGCCGCCCGCTGGCGCAGGGCGTTTTCATCAATAACTTGTGCATTTACTTTAATATCTTGCAGCTTTAGCCAGCTTTTTGCCAGAGCACCCGCTGCCACCAAAGGGGCCGTCAGCCGTCCGGAAAAGGCCCCGCCTCCACGGGGATCGTTGCGCCCACCGCTCTGCACCCAAGCGGTATAGTCGGCGTGGCTGGGCCGGGGCGTGTGGCGCAGGGCATCGTAATCCGCCGAGCGAACGTCCCGGTTCCGCAGCAGCAGGCACACCGGCATTCCGGTGGTCACGCCCTGATAGACCCCGCTGAGCACCTCCACCTGATCCGGTTCATGCCGGGCGGTGGAGAGAGGATCTTGGGGCGCACGGCGCAGCAGCTGACGGCAGATGAACTCCTCATCCACCGGCAGACCCGGCGGCACATCCCGCAGCAGCACTCCCACGGCGGGGCCGTGGGACTCCCCGAATATGGTATAATCCATCATGTCAAGCGTTCCACCTTTCCACCCAGTTGGGCATAGTCCCGCCAGAAGGCCGGGTAGGATTTGGCGGTGCAGTCCGCTCCCCGCAGCACCACCGGCTCCCGGCAGAAGGGGGCGGCGCAGGCCGCCAGCATAGCCAGCCGATGATCTCCGGCGCTCTGCACCTCGCCGCCCTGAAGACACGCCACACCACGGACGGCAAGACCGTCCGCCGTCTCCTGCGCCCGGCCGCCCAAGGCCGTCAGCAGGGCCGCCGTGGCCGCCAAGCGGTCGCTCTCCTTATGCCGCAGGCGGGCGGCATCTGTGAAGCGCATCTCCTTGTCAGGCCGCAGCGCCGCCAGCAGAGCCAGCGGCGGCAGCAGATCCGGGTTCTCCCGGAGGGATACCTGTTGGGGAAGCTCCCGGCACAGGGTCAGCGCCCTGCGGTCCCCCTGCCGGGAGTCCTGCCGCAGACCCGTTACCGTGATGCCTTGACCCAGCGCCGCCAGCACCAGCCAATAGGCCGCCGCCGACCAGTCCCCCTCCTGCTCCATGGGCAGCGGAGCAAAGCACTGGCCGCCGGGAATGCGCCAGCCGCCCTGAGCCCGGTGCAGCACGACACCGTAGCGCTCCAGCACCCACGCCGTTAAGTCCACATAGGGCCGGGACACCGGCCCCGGCGCCTCCAGCCGGGAGTCCTCCCGGCACAGGGGCAGGGCCATGAGCATCCCGCTAATGAGCTGGGAGGTATCGCCCCCCGGCAGACGGTACACGCCGCCGGTAAGGCGGCCCGTGACCCGCAGTCCGCCGGGACAGGGCGTCACGCCCCACAGGCCCGGCATCACCCGCTCCAGCAGCCGGGGCGTACCGGTGAACGTCACCTCACGGCCCAGCGTCATAGCTAACGGCAGCAGGAAGCGCAGGGTACTGCCGCTGGCTCCGCAGGGAACCTCCTCCCCGCCGCCGTATAAGACCCGCAAGCCCGCCGCCGTGGCCCGGATATCCTCCGGGGCGTCGGGGGAAACCGGCGGGAAGCGGCCAGCCGCCGCCTGACAGATCAGCTCCCGGTGCCAGCGGCTCTTGGAAGGCGGGGCCGCCACCGTCCCCGCCAGCGGGGCGGGATACAGCTTCACATCCATCGGGTTTCCTCCAGCAGCTCCTCCGGCGTCACCGACCACAGCACGCCGTGGCCGGGGCGCTCCAACACCGCAATGGTCATCTCGCCGCCGCTGCGTTTTTTGTCCCGCAGCAGGTACTGCCGCCACGCCGTCTCCGGCAAGTCCAGCCGCCGGGGCAGGTCATAGCGCTCCAGCAGCGTCCCCAGCCGGGCCAGCATGGCCGTCTGGTCGCTGCCGTGGGCCGTCTGCCAGCGGAGCATCTCCATCATACCAGCCGCCACGCACTCGCCGTGGGTATAGCGGCCGCCGCCCAGTGCCTCCATGGCGTGGCCGAAGGTGTGGCCGAAGTTCAGCAGCCGACGGGGGCCTTCGTCCCGCTCATCCTGCGCCACCAGCGCCGCCTTGCAGGCAAGGCACCGGCGGATGATCCGGGGCCAGTCCGGCTCCTGCTGCTCCAGCCGGATCAGCAGCTCCTCATCCGCGATACAGCCGTATTTGATGACCTCGGCCATGCCGCAGGCCAGCTGACGCCGGGGCAAGGTGGCGAGGCAGCCGGTATCCGCCAGCACCATGCGGGGCTGGTAGAAGCAGCCCAGCAGGTTTTTCCCCTCCGGCAGGTCCAGCCCCGTTTTGCCGCCTACGGCGCTGTCCACCTGCGCCAGCAGGGTGGTGGGGGCCTGCACCAGCGCCACGCCACGCAGCAGCGTGGCCGCCGCAAAGCCCGCCAGATCGCCGGTGACGCCGCCGCCCAGAGCCACGATGCCGTCGCTGCGGGTCAGGCCCAGCTGCACCAGCCGGCGGCACAGCCGGTCGTACTCCTCCAGCGACTTGGAGCCCTCCCCTGCCGGAAAGGTCACCAGCGGCCAGCCGGTGCGGCGGGCCAGCGGAGCGCCGTACAGGGCTGCCACCGTGTCGTCGCAGACGATGGCCCAGCGGCCCACACCCAGCGGGCGCAGCAGCTCCTCCGCCTGCTCCAGCAGGCCGCCGCCGATGTAAATGGGATAGCTGCGCCGTCCCAGCGCCACCTGTAAGGTCTCCATAGGCCCACCTCCTCTCGTTTTTTCCTATTGTAGCGGGTTTTGCCGGGGAAGTAAAGCCGTGGTGAAAAATCCAAGGGATTTTTCACTGCGGGGCGGGAGAAGGGGCTGTGGAAGATACGAAAAGAGCCGCCTCCTGTGGGAAGCGGCTTTGTGAGACCTGCGGGGGCGCAAAAAAGAGCCGCCTCCTTTGGGAGGCGGCTCTTTCGATGCCTGAAAATCCATGGGATTTTCAGGCAAAGGGCTTGCAGTCTGCTGCGTGCATAATTTGTGTGCCGATGGCCCACAAATTCCACACTGGCAGCCTGAGAGGTATTTTCGCTGACGTACACGCCGCCAGCGAAAATCATCCTGCTTCTTTGCCGCCTGTGGGCGGCAAACTCTGTGAGACCTGCGGGGGCGCAAAAAAGAGCCGCCTCCTGTGGGAGGCGGCTCTTGGGGGATTTAGTCGGGGTCAGCCCACAATGACAGTCACTGTCAGCGTCTGACCGTAAACCTCAGCAATCAAATCCGTTTTGCCGCTGGCTACACCCTTCACTACACCGCTGGCATCTACCGTGGCGATACTGGAATCGGCCGTAGACCACTTGATCAAGCTATCGTCCACCGTTTCCCCGTCGGCGGTCACTCGCATGGTGGCTTCCTCACCCACAGAAATGGATGCGCCCTTGATGCCCCAAATGGATTCCAGCACCAAATCCTTCTTGGGGGCCTCCTTCACGGTGACGGTGCAGGTGACAGGGTCGGCACCCTCGGCGGAGGCGGAGATGGTGGCCGTACCGGCGGCGACAGCGGTGACGGTGCCGTCCTCGGCAACGGTAGCGACGTCGGTATTGCTGGAGGTCCATGTGATGCCCTCAGCGCCGGTGGCTGTCAGCTTCCCGGTGCCGCCGACGGTCAACTCCAGAGCCGTCTGGTCCAGAGACAGGGTGACGGTGGGGGTGTTGGGGGGATCGGGCTGGTCGTCGCCGGGCTTTCCGCTGCCGATGAGGGTATAGAGCAGCACCCCCGCCACCAGCACCAGCACCAGCACCAGCGTGGGGCCGAGGATGCTGGGACTCTTCTGGCGATGGACCCGGCGGCCGGGATTCACCGGCTTTTTGCCGCCGTTGGCAAAGGCTTCGTCCTCCTCGCAGAAGGGACAGGTCTTATAGCTATCGGAGAACATTTCTCCGCACTTAGGGCATTTCAACAGGCTCATGGAATCTCCTCCAATTAAAAACGCCGCAGGGGCGATAACACAGTAGTAAACTTATATTTGTTATAATACCCGTTTTGCCGCCCTCCGTCAACTGTAATTGCTGGAAGTTCAAGCTTTTTTTACAACTTTCGCCGGGGAGTGCTTGCTTTTCCGGCGCAGGTTTCCTATAATGGAAAGGATCAAACCAGCAGGGGGACGACGAGTATGAACACCATTTTCATCGGCATCGCCGGAGGCACCGGCTCCGGCAAGACCACCCTTACCGAGCATCTGGCCCAGCGGTTCGGGCCGGACATCAGCGTGGTGCATCACGACAACTACTACAAGCGGCAGGACTGTCCCTTCGAGGAGCGGTGCAAGCAGAACTACGACCACCCCGACGCCTTCGACACGGAGCTGATGGTGGAGGATCTGAAGCGGCTGAAGGCCGGGGAGACCATCCACTGCCCCGTCTACGACTACACCATCCACAACCGCACCGACAAGACCATCGAGATAAAGCCCACCAAGGTGGTCATCGTGGAGGGCATCCTCATCTTCCAGAACAAGGCGCTGCGGGATGTGGAGGAGCGGGGACGCTCCATGCAGTCGGTGGTGGAGCAGTATCTGGCCACGGTGAAGCCCATGCACGAGCAGTTTGTGGAGCCTACCCGAAAGTACGCCGACATTGTGGTGCTGGAGGGCGGACACAATCTGGTGGCGCTGGATCTCATCATGCAGCGCATCGCCAACCACATCGCGGAGAACTGACGTGAGGCATCCGGTTCTTCGCTATGGGGCGGCAGCCTTGTGCGTGCTGGGGGCGGTGTATTTTCTGCTGCCCCTGTCCATGGGGGTGCTTCACATCGGGATGCTGTACCCGGCGGCGGGGCTGCTGCTGGCGGCGGTGTGGCTGGTGTTTCCCCAGCTCTTCCGGCAGTGGCCCCGGTGGCTGCGGCGCACGGTGTGCGTGGTGCTGGCGGCGGGGCTGCTGGTGCTGGGGACTATCCTGACCCTGATGGGCATCCGGGCGGCCCATCACCCCGATGGTACACAGCCGGTCACTGTCATTGTACTGGGCTGTCAGGTGCGGTCCGACGGCACTCCCAGCCGGATGCTGCGGGACCGGATCCAGGCCGCCTACGACTATCTCTCCGTCCATGAGGAGGCGGTATGCGTGGCCTCCGGCGGACAGAACGACCGGGAGCCCACCACCGAGGCCCAGTGCATCCGGGACACGCTGGTGTCCATGGGCATCGACCCCGGCCGCATCTATCCGGAGGATGCCTCTACCTCCACGGAGGAGAATTTGGCCTTTTCCGCTGAGGTCATCCGGCGGGAGGGTCTGCCTACGGAGGTGGCCATCGCCTCCGACAATTTTCACCAGCTGCGGGCCGGTGTATGGGCGGAGAAGGACGGGCTCACCCCCTACTCCCTGGGCTGCGCCAGCATCTGGATGCTTGCCCCAGGCTACTGGGCCAGGGAGGCCGCCGCTCTGCTGTATATGGGCGCAACAGGCGCACTGTAATGGAATTATACTTTACGGGAATTTCGTCGAAAAAGGGTATCCCGGCGGCAAAGCCGTCGGGATACCCTTTTTGCGTGGCGAAAAGTCTTTTCGCCACGCAAAAAGGCATTTTTCAGAGCTTCAAGAAGTTCTGAAAAATGGGGATCATCATCGTGCAGGACACCCTTCCGGGTTTCCCGCACAC
>ERZ1673752.3631-NODE-3631-length-14336-cov-16.124851_pt1 | contig 14336 bp, 10 predicted proteins | sample MGYA00580195_ERZ1673752 | MGnify/ENA primary metagenome ERZ1673752 (study PRJEB41218, sample SAMN15661744) | gut metagenome | host: Homo sapiens | place: Canada: London | collected 2015-08-20/2019-03-30 | study: EMG produced TPA metagenomics assembly of...
TTCATCTTCAGGCTTCCTTCCTGACAGATTGCGTAATCAAGTCCACGACCGATAAAGAATACATCGTGTGCGGATGCAAATTTATTAGCGAACCACTGAATTCGTTCTTTATCTGCTAAGATGCTTGCAACCTTTTCTGGAAGGAGCACGATCTCTTTGAGCATGCTATTGAGGGTAGATTCTTCAATCTCTCCTCTTACCTGTGCAGCGTACATGGAGAGGATATACATACAAATTAACTGTGTGCTGTATGCCTTAGTGGTAGCAACGGCAATTTCAGGTCCGGCTAAAGTGTACATAACGTGGTCTGCTTCTCTTGCAATACTGGAACCAACTACATTAACGATTGCTAATGTCTTTACTCCCATTTCTTTTGTAAGACGCAGTGCTGCAAGGCTATCTGCTGTCTCTCCTGACTGTGAAATAATGACAACTAATGTATCTTGGGAAAGCTTTGGATTGCGGTAACGGAATTCAGAGGCGAAATCTACGTCTACCATTAATCCTGTGAGGTCTTCCATCACATATTTGGCTGCGATACCAACATGATAAGCAGAACCGCAGGCTACGATACAAATTCTATGATACTGTGCAAATTCTTCTGGTGAAATACCGACAGAACTTAAATCAATCTTACCGTCTTTTACATATGTATTGATTGTATCTTTGAGTGCCTTTGGCTGCTCATGAATCTCTTTCATCATGAAATGCTCGAAACCGCCTTTTTCCGCTGCTTCTGCATCCCACTTAATGTTAACCATTTCTTTTTCAATCTCGTCACCGTTCATGTTAAAGAAACGGATGCTGTCTTCGTGAAGTTCTGCCATCTCCATGTTATCAAGATAGTATACATTTCTTGTGTAAGAAAGGATAGCAGGAACGTCGGATGCGATAAATGCTCCACCTTCATTCTGTCCAACGATTAATGGACTGTCTTTTCGTGCTGCGTAAACAACACCTGGACGATCTTTGAACATAATACCCAGTGCGAAAGAACCACGAACACGAAGTAATGCTCTTGACATACTTTCTAATGGGTTATGATCTGTCTTCTCATAGTAATAAGCGATAAGCTTCACTGCTACTTCTGTATCTGTCTCAGAATAGAAAGTATAACCTTTCTGTGTGAGATGGTCTTTTAATTCCTGATAGTTCTCAATGATTCCGTTATGAACCATAACAACCATCTTGTCATCACTACAATGAGGATGCGCGTTCTTCTCAGAAGGTGCGCCATGTGTTGCCCAACGGGTATGACCAATACCACATCCACCTGGCATCGCTTTTCCGCTGTCTGTCTTCTCTAACAGATTCTTAAGACGTCCCTTTGTCTTTACAATGTCTATGTCATTCTCAGCTTCATTGAAAACAGCTACTCCGGCTGAATCATATCCCCTGTACTCCAGTTTTGATAAACCATTCAGTACAATTGGCGCTGCCGCCTCTCTACCAGTATATCCAACAATTCCACACATATATAATCTCCTTTAAAAGTTAAAATGATTGAAACAATTTAAATTTTTCATCCTTAAGTGTAGCATGGCTATCGGGAAAAGGCAAGATTTTACGCGCCAATTCACTTTCCTGATTTTTTCGGAAACAGTTTGTTATTTTTATTAGGTTAGTATCCGGTTTTAATTTATTTTCTTCTTTGTTCTGTCGGATTTCTACAATTGTTATATATGCAGCTATTCAGAGTACTTGCAGTTTGCCCGTAATCCCTTTTTGATAAATACTGCTTTTCTCTGAATAGTTACTTTTCTAATATTAAAACTTATTCCCTCTGCTTATTTTTATTCCAAATTACTTAACATATTACAGACTCACAACAACCATATAACTTTTACCCGTTTAAGTGACATCCTCCCTCACCTGTAAAGGTGGGGGCTTCCCAACCTCGGCAAGTTTGGTTCTCGTTCGATAACACTTCTGTGCTAAGCATAAGCGAGCTATCCCCGTGTGTCCCACGGTTGTGTTATATTGTATAAAAACTAAGCTAATTTCTCATATTCAGCAACAATCGCATCTAACAGCTTTTCATCTGTAAGCTGAGTGATTTCTTTTGCTGCTTCACAAACGCCCTGCTCTTTGATTTTTGCCTGAAGTTCAACGCTCTGTTTGTCTTCTGGATTATCATAGTGTAAAGCTGCACCAACACCAACAAGTAAGTGGTCTACTGGAAGTCCATATCCTGCTGCTGTTGTTAATGGGCTGATCAGGCGGTCTGTTGGGCTTAATTTACGAAGTGGCTCACGACCTACACGGCTTACATCGTCCTGTAAGTATGGGTTTTTGAAACGTCCGATAATCTTTTTGATGTATGCTGCATGTTTTTCAGGGTCGAAACCATGTTTCTTGATGAGTCCGTCACCACTCTCTTTCATTGCTTTAGATACGATGTCATAGATTTCTTCATCAGCGATCGCTGCATCGATTGTTGGGAATCCACGAAGCTTTCCAAGATAAGAAGTGATGCAGTGTCCTGTATTTAATGTGAATAATTTACGCTCAATGTATGCCATTAAGTCATCTACAAGAGTCATTCCTTTGATTTCTGGAATCTCGCCCTTGAAGCTTGCGCGCTCTACATCCCATTCGTAGTATTCTTCTACTACTACATCAATGAAGTTTTCGCTCTTTACAGGAGGTACGATTCTGTCAACTGCACAGTCTGGGAATCCGACATACTCATCTGCAAATGCTTTTCCTTCCTCGCTTAAGTTTTCGTAAACAGCTTTCTTTAACTGAGATGTTCCACGGATTGCATTTTCACATGCGATGATGTTCATCGGCTCTTTGTTTCCGTCTGCCATACGTTTTTCGATAGCTGCTGCGATTGTAGGAGCGATACGAGGTAAAATAACAAGACCAACAGCTGTTGTTACAAGGTCAGCACTTGCGATTTCATCTACTGCTTCTGGCTTTGTAGAATTTACACCACTGATGTTTTCGATTTTCTGATCTTCACATTCTACGTCCATTACATGAACTGTGTATGTTTTATCCTCATTAATTTTATCGATAATCTTGTCTACAACGTCTGCAAATACTACATGATATCCGGACTGACTAAGTAAAGCTCCAATAAAACCACGACCGATATTACCTGCTCCAAACTGAACTGCCTTTTTCATAATCTGACTCCTTCTTTCTTAAATCTAAGCCTTCGGGATTGTTCCCGATGTTATTTCAATATGATTTTTTAATATAATTTTTACTTAATTTGATTACTCACCTTTGTTATTTATTTTAACCAAAAGTTTTCATGATAGTGTCAACGTCAGCATTCTTTTTCAGTGTTTCGAGAAGTTCTTCGTCCTCAAGACTTGCTACGATGTTTCCAAGAATCTCAAGATGCTCATCACCAACACCTGCAATACCGATTACGAGATATGCTTTCTCATCACCAAAGTCAACACCTTCTGGATACTGCATTACTACGATACCAGATTTTTTAACGGTTTCTTTTGCATTGGATGTTCCGTGAGGGATTGCAACTCCCATACCCATGTATGTAGATACCATATTTTCACGGTCAACCATTGCCTGAATATAATCTTCATTTGCGAAGCCAAGGTCACATAAAAGCTGGCCTGCTGCACGAATTGCTGTTTCTTTATCTACACTCTTTAAGCCTGTTTTGATACCTTCTTTTTTAAGAACGGCTTTTTTTGCTTTCTTTTCTTCTTTTACTTCAGGTTCTACTGCTGGAGCTGAGGCGGATGTACCATTTGCACGTCCCTCTAACTCTGCATAGAATGTATCAAGGTTAGGATCCTGAAGGAAGTTTCCGATTGCTACTAATCTTGCCTGTGGCGCACTCTTAACTGCTCTGTCCTGTAAAATGTACTGGCATACAACGACATCTGCGTCTGCAGGAACATTATCTACGGATGTATTTGTTACTGTAATTCCAAGATTTAAAGGTTTAATACGATTTCTGAACTTTGTTGCTCCCATTGCAGAAGATCCCATACCAGCGTCACATGCGAAAACGATTTTCTTAATGTCATCTGCCTTAACATCTGCTCCGGAAAGAACTTCTGCTGCCTGTCCTTTGGACTCAGCTTTCATGTCGCTTGTCTTTTTCTGTGCATCTTCAAGACTCTTGCTTCCTGCCATCTTAACGATCGGTGAAGAAACTAAGAAAGATACTGCTGCTGCAATCAGAACACCAAGCGCTGTGATTACGATAGAACTCTTTGGTGACATTGACATAAATGCGATGATGGAACCAGGTGCGGAAGGTCCTACAAGACCTGCTTTTGTAATACTGTAGAAAAGGATCGCACAGATATTACCTGCGATTGGTCCAACGATTACTAATGGATTCATAAGGATGTATGGGAAATAAATCTCATGGATACCACCGAAGAAGTGAATGATAATTGCTCCAGGTGCGGAATCCTTTGTTGCTTTATCCTTAGAAAATGCCCAGTAAGCAAGAAGTAATCCAAGACCTGGACCTGGGTTAGCCTCTAACATATACATGATGGACTTACCAGCTTCTGCTGCCTGTTCAATTCCGATAGGAGTAAAGATACCATGATTGATTGCGTTGTTCAAGAATAATACCTTCGCTGGCTCAATAAAGATTGCTGCGAGTGGAAGAAGACTATGATCTACAAGTACCTGAACACCACCTTTTAATACTACAAGTACGGCACTCATGAAAGGTCCGATTGCATAGTAACCAACGATAGCTAATAACATACCGAAGATACCAATGGAGAAGTTGTTAATTAACATCTCAAATCCGGCTGGCATTCTTCCGTCCATTGCCTGGTCAAACTTTTTAATAACAAAACCAGCCAAAGGACCCATTACCATAGCACCCATCAACATTGGATAATCAGGTGCTCCGACGATTACACCGATGGTTGCGATCGCACCCATTACTCCGCCTCGGTCTCCACCGATTAACTTACCACCCTGGAATGCGATCAGGACTGGAAGTAAGTAATTAAGCATTGGTCCGTTTAAAGTTGCAAGCTGTGCATTTGGAAGCCATCCTTTTTCGATAAATAATGCTGTGATGAAGCCCCATGCGATGAATGCTCCGATATTTGGCATTACCATTGAACTAAGGAACTTACCAAAACGTTGTACTGCGTTTTTCATGTTACATATCTCCTCTCTTTTTTGCCCCTCCCCATCGGCTTAATACCTGTTTCCGTTTTACGTTTTGCCTCCGGCCTTGGGATATTGACACTGTGCTTTTTTGCACTGCCCTTGTTTTCTATGTCTCTATTGTAAAGCACAAAATGACAAAATTCAAAGGAATGATACCGCAACTTTGTCGGTAAGACTTCCCGACAAACTGTCACTTTATCATCAATATACCCAATTTCTTTGTCGCTCTTTTGTGCATTTTCACAAGAAGTATTTGTCAGTAAAATATTGTATAATAAGAAGAAGAATAGGAAAGGAAGAAAAAATCATGCAGCTCACACCACGCGCAGATAAAATAATCCGCATTCTGCTCCGCTTTTCACCGGACAGCCCTGTGACAATCGGTATCATTTCAGAAGAACTCGGTGTCAGCGACCGCTCCGTCCAGCGCGAACTGCCAACCGTTGAAAAATGGATGAAGCATAATGGCTTTTGCTTTGTACGCAAACGAAGTGTAGGACTTTTAATTGACGAGACACCAGAACGATTGAAAGAGTTAGCTGCTCTTTTAGATGAAAAAGATACAAATAGCTCCGCTCCTGCAGATAACCGCCCAGAAAGGCTGACTCTCTTATGTCATGACCTTCTCCTCGCAGAAGAGCCGATTAAATCTTACTACTTCACAGAAAAGTTCGAGATTTCCGAGGGTACACTTACTGCTGACCTTAACCAGCTTGAAACCTGGTTTACAAAGTATCAGCTAAAGCTCGTCCGCCGTCCCGGACTTGGTGTATTTATAGAAGGAACAGAAATCGCAAGAAGACAGGCATTGACTTCTTTCATATGTAAACAGGTAAATGAACATCACTCCATTGGCAATCTCCAGGACAAGAAGTTTCTGTCAGACCGAAATTTTATCAATGAAATTGATGGCGAAGTAATGGCCGAGGTTAATCACATTCTTGGCGGCTGTCAGAAACAGCTTGGTATGCAGCTTTCTGACAATGGATATTTACACTTGCTTGTATACACTTCCCTCTGTGTACAGAGAATGCAAAAAGGACGGTTTATCAAAGAACTCAAACAGTCTTATGCAGAAATATCTATCCAGCCGGAGTATGCCGTTTCCGAATATATTATGAAGGAATTACGCCAGTTTTTCCATTTATCTATTTCTGTCGATGAGACCATCTATATGGCTGTCTTTATTTCCGGACAGCGTATATGGCCATCTGGAAGCAGAGATTTAACTGATATAAAAAACCTTGACGTACATCAGATTACCCTGTCCATCATAAAAAAAGTCAACGAAATTTTACATATAAACTTTATGAGAGACAGCCGGCTCCTCACAGAATTAAGCGGACATATCCAACCGACCATTGCCAGACTCCGCGCTGGAATCCCTGTAGAAAATCCGCTGTTAAAGGAATTTCAGGAAAGTTATCCTTCTGTATATAAGGCTTGTGAAGAGGGACTTTCTCTCCTCTGTCCGATTCTTGGCATAAAAAAAGTTCCCGCCAGCGAAATTGGTTTTATTACCCTTTATTTCACAATGGCAATGGAACGTATTGAAAAAGAAATCAAAAAGCTTTCTGTTATGATTGTCTGTCCAACTGGAATCGGAAGTTCAAGACTTCTCACAGAGAGCTTGAAAAAAGAATACCCTGACCTTGATATCCGCGGTATAACCTCCGCTTTTGAATTAGATAATATTCGATTACAGGAAGAAGGCGTTGACCTTGTTATCTCCACTGTAAAGCTAGAGATTGCCTACCCATACATCCACGTCAATCCAATATTAACCCGTCAGGATAAAATACTGCTCGATTCCCGCATCAAAGTCATTCAGGAACAGAAAAGGCAGGCACAGGAAAAAGAAATCAAAGAACCCGAAGTTCCTTCTGATTCCTCAATCTGTAGAAAAGATGTAGAATTTCTCTCCGCCATTGGAAGCGAAATCTATGAACTGCTCGGCAATATTTACATCAATCAGGCTCCAATCCTGAAAAACAGAGATGAAATAATCTCTTACTGTTCCTCCCTGTATGCCGACACTTCCGACATGCAGGCACATTTATACAAAATATTAAAAGACAGAGATAACCTGGCTGATACCTATATCAAACCATTTCAGGCACTTCTCCTTCACGGAAGAAGTACAGAAATTTCTACCTCCTGCTTCGGTTACGTCCGGCTTGAACCACCAATCTATGAACGTGGACATATTATCCGGGGCGCTATTGTATCTCTGATTCCCTCGGGACCTGCAAGTGAAGTTGCTGCCCCGGTAACCAGTGAGGTAATCGGTGCGCTCTTAGAAGAACCAGCACTTTTAAAAGCATTACAAAGTCTTAACAAAGAGAACTTTACAAAACAACTAGAAGAAATATTACTACGATTTTATAAATCAACAGTACAAACAAGACTCCATCTAAAAACATCCGGTGCAGAAAAAGTATAAATAGGAATTTGCCGCAGGCAAAGAGACGCCCCCCGAAGAGAGTCTAGCCCTTATATTTGTGACTTTAGTCGCGGCGGTTTGAATGCTCGCTTTAAGCGCTCGCATCCAAACCTTGCTCCGAGGCCACAAATATAAGGGCTAGACTCTCTTCGGGAGCTGTGCTTTGGCTGGGGAGGGAAATTCTATTTATTGCTGAGGGATTTGGGGAATCTCCAGAAGGTTTTGGCTTTCTATGGAGTTGTTTTTTGAAGGATTGACTCGAATTATTGTTATAGTACGCTGAAAATTTGATTTTTTTAGGTTTTGTATCAATCCTGAAAGATTTAAGTTTCCGAATTACTTCTATCTCTCCTGTTTTCTTCCTCAAATCTTTCCACTAATTTGCCGGATTTGAATAGCCAGAACCCCCAGAGAGAATATCCCCTATATCTGTGACCTCGGAGCAAGGTTTGGATACGAGCACTTAAGCGAGTATTCAAACCGCCGCGACTAAAGTCACAGATACAGATTATTTCGTTTTCAGAGTTCATCTATCTTTTCAAACACTCTCTAGTGAGAACCGCCACTGCCTCCAAAGCCATCGCTGCCGCCGCAGTCGCTACTGCTGCTTTCGGTTTCTTTCTTTGTCCTTGTAACATGGGAGTGTAAGAATACATCCTGTTTATCGTTTAACTGTACGCCATCTTTTTTCACATAGGTAGACTTCTTGACGGTATCCTTACCTACGGAATCAGAAAGCTGGAATACTACGAAAGCAATTGCTGCAACAAGACAGCCAAGTGCTACCCATAACGGACTGATATTTATATGGAAAAGATGACTCTTTTGTGTCTCATCTGCCAACAGATTTATCAACCGTGTGTAGGCTTTATATGGGTCTTTATTCACAATATCATTAGTTTCATCCACAATATAATCTGTATTGTCTTTGGATAACTTATCTTTTACAGTTCCTCGAGTGGCAAGCCAGGTGTATCTTGTCTCCCAGTCATCTACATAGATAGCACCGCTTCCAATTGGCTTATCCCATCCGATTTTGTTCTCTTTATAGTAGTTCTGTGCATAATCCCGAAGCTTCTCCATCGTGTTAAGACTTGCATCATTTGTTGTCATGAGAACGATATCTCCACCGATAAGTTTTTCTTTTTCTGCTATCAATTTTTCCAGTTTTGCCTCTTCCTCATCAGTAAGCACATCTGCATCATCAAATACTCTCTGAGTCAATGTACATTCTGTATTGCTGCGAGCTTCCGTATTTGTGTATACATAGCCGTCAAACTTTTTGCCGGCCAGTCCCATCACAATTCCAAGTATAACAACAAATATTAATATTCCACGGTATGTCTTTGCCATTTATAACACCCCCAATAAATAAAGCAACATTTCCACAGTGAAGAAAAGGGAACCAAACACGGCGATAAACCATGCGATAATCTTTCCGATACTTGTCGGTGCTTCTCCTACCGCCTTACCTGTCTGTCCATTGACATAAAATTCATAATTTTTCCCCTGATAGCGGTACACATAACGCCATACTGGTAAAAATGAATAAAAGGATTCTTTTTCCGTACTCTTCTTATCATTCACTGTCGGTCTTACTGCATCGTATTCTACATTATAACTGCTAAGATACTTCTGGCTGTACTTATCTGCTTTCTTTTTCGCTCTTGGCAAAAGAGTATTCTTGTCTTCGTCATACACTTCTGCCTGAAAACCAGACAAATACTTCGCATCAAAATCGCCCAGCTCTCCGTACTTATATGGCTCCATCAAATCCATCATCTTATCAGGCATTACTTTTGAGGCATCAACCGGAATCTTATCATAATCCACATCAAAATCTCTTAAAATGCGGTAAGTGCTTGTTTCCGTACACTCATAATCGTCTTCGTCCCATGTCCTTACCTTATCCGCTTCTCCTTCAAAATGCACATGAGTATGTAAATCATACATCCAAAATGGTACATAGAGACCCTGCATTGATTCTATTGTGGAGGCAGCACAAAAATTGCCTGGAAGAAACATCTGCTTAGCAAACTTCTCTTTCAAAAGATCCAATGCCTTATGCTTATCAAGTGCAAAAGGCAGTACCAGATTCGGTTCGTACTCATTCTCCATCCTGTCCTCAAAAATAACATAGGTTCCGCAATATGGGCATTTTAGCGATAAATCAATCTTATCTGCTTCAATCTCTGCACCACAGTTATTACAGACATGCTTCTTCTCCTGTGAAATCAGATCCGGTTCTCCTCCGTTTCCGCAGCTTTCACACACCATCGCTTTCTTCTTCGGATCATAGATTACATTACCACCACAGCTTTTACAACGATAAAACATAAGCTCGCCTCCTTCTCTTGTAAATCTGCAACTATTCAAAACAAAAAACTCACAAATATACCTGCGCGGATTTAATTCAGATAATTACAAAAATTTGATTCTTTTGTCATTCTTCTAACTCTACTATATGGGATTTTTCAACAAAATGCAACAGAAATTTACTATTTAATTCATTAAGCGAACTACAGACGAAGCCATTGCTCCCAATAAGGCACATTTGTGATTTTAGTCGCGGCGTGTTGAATGTTCGCTTTATGCGCTCGCATCCAACACTTGCTCCGAGGCCACAAATATGCTTTATTTATCAAAAGAGGGCTGTGTTTTGGCTAGGGATGGAATTGCTATTTATCATTGAACTTTTCCTCTCAAACTGCTATAGTTAAATAGATATCGTAATTAACACATGGAGGTTTTTATATGACTGAGTTTCTCGTAAACAAATTTATAAAAGACAGTGCCAATATCGAAAGCACAGAAGTCCGAACTCGCTATGGTATGCTTGCCAGCGTTGTTGGGATTTTTTGTAATGTCCTGCTTTTTTCTGTGAAGCTTGCCATTGGTCTTATTTTAAGTTCTCTTGCTGTTACAGCAGATGCTTTCAATAACTTATCCGATGCTGCTTCTTCAATTATCAGTTTTGTTGGTGTGAAAATGGCAGGAAAGCCGGCAGATGCAGAGCATCCTTTCGGTCACGGAAGGATTGAATATATTGCCGCTCTGATTGTTTCATTTCTTGTTATCGAAGTTGGTTTTACCTTTTTTAAAAGTTCTATCTCAAAGATAATGCATCCAGAGGAAATTACATTTGACCCTGTTCCATTTATTATTCTTATTTTATCGATTCTTGTAAAGTTATGGATGGCATTTTTTAATAATAAACTTGGAAAAAGAATTGATTCAAAAGTAATGCTTGCGACAGCCGCAGATTCTCTCGGTGATGTTATTACAACGAGTGCTACCGTTATTTCTATTGTTATCTGTCATTTTACTTCTATTAATGTCGATGCGATTGCCGGACTGATTGTTTCTGGAATTGTAATCTGGTCAGGTGTTTCCATTGCAAAAGATACGTTAGAGCCACTAATTGGCCAACGTGTTCCGTCAGAGCTTTATCAGAAAATAACGGATATGGTGGAATCATATGAAGGAATTGTCGGAGCGCATGATTTAATCGTTCACAACTATGGACCAAATCGCAGTATGGCAACAATTCACGCAGAGGTACCGAACGATGTCAGTATTGAGGCATCTCACGAAATCATCGACCGAATTGAGCGTGACGCGAAAAAGGAACTTAATATTCTTCTTGTGATTCACATGGACCCGGTAGAAATGCGTGATGAAGAAGTACTCGAACTTCGCGATAAAACGTCCCACATTGTTCATGCACTTGACCCAGAACTGCATTTTCATGATTTTCGTGTTTTAAAGGAAAATGAACAGAAAAATCTGATTTTTGACCTTGTTGTTCCAGATTCTTATACAGAAAAAGACGCAAACCGCGTTATGCACCAGCTTATAGCACTCCTTCACGAAATGGAAAAGAACGTGGATTGTATCATTACGCTGGACAGAAGCTTTGAAGCTCCGAAAAATAATATAACATAAGGCAAATGGCAGCCTGTTTCATTTATTTATGAATCAGCTATAATAAAATGATACAATAAAAAGATAAACTGACCAATCAGGAGGAATTATTTTGAAACTTTATGAATTTCCAAGTGGCGATACTGTGCATAAATATAAAAAATCTATCGTCATTTCTTTTAAAGGAAAAAGGAATGTCTTGAGTACCGGACCAAATAATGGTGGATTTACAACTGATTTAGCCGCTGTGTTTAATAATGATGCAAATCCCGGAGATGGCATGGAGGTTAAACTTCGGGCGGATACTTACCGGGAGCATATGGATATTTTAGCAAAGGAAGATTTGGGTCTTGACCCTTCTTCCTGCTCTGGACTTATGACCGTTGCCAGCATGGATAATTCCGCCATTTCCACGCTGACCTATGATGATTTTTCTGTAACATCTATTGCTACAGCAGGTGTCCGAAACAATGGCGGCCGCATCGGTGATCCTGCTTCATGGCACGAAAAGTCGGAAAATACTTTTGAAGATACCACATCTTCTGACACAAAAAAGAAAAATCCCATTCAAAATCTTACTAAGAATATTTTAGGTAAAAATATTTCAGGTAAAATTATTTCAGATAAAGATAAATTACCAGTCGGAACTATTAATATCCTTCTTTACATTGATGCAGACCTTTCCAAAGAAGCCCTGGCTTCTGCCCTTGTTTCCTGCACTGAAGCAAAGGTTGCTGCTATGCAGGAACTACTGATTGCCAGCCACTACTCCTGTGGGATTGCTACCGGAACAGGAACAGATGGTGCTATTATTATATCAAACGCAGAATCAAAGAAGCACTGAAACTGCAGCAGGGAATCACTCCACAGATACAACATGATATTATTCACCGAATGGATCGTTTTGGTGTAACGGAAGATGCCTTGTGGGACTGCTACAAAGAAACATACCGTAATCTGATCCGTGCAGAATTCACTGATATATTGGACCGCATCCGGACAGATGATACACTGGTAACCTACACTTCTCTGTATGCACATTTACTTGACCAGTTAAGCTGGGGACTTTTATCCTTTGCGGAATGTCGTATTGCTGCCAATGAATTATTAAAACTTGCCGTCTTACACCCGGATGCTGAATGCGGAACGGAAAATATTATACAGAATTACATACTGGCAATTGCTGATAGGATTCATCGGGAATCGTTGAAGAAAAAATAAAATCAGAAAGCCTATCTGGAAAGCCGTGGAATCGGCTGGAGAAATGCAGCTGGATATTCCACCTTTAACAGGATTAGAGAATATATAGATAGAATGTAATTGTAAAATCCCCGGCAATTAACTTGTCGGGGATTCTCGCTTAATTTCCCAAAGCATATTTGAAAAATACTTTCTACAACTTCTCTTCCCACTCTTTTTCCTTAAATCCAACCAGTACAAAATCCTCCCCAACAACAATTGGACGCTTTACAAGCATGCCGTCTGTCGCAAGTAAAGCATACTGTTCCTTTTCACTCATTCCTGGCAGCTTATCCTTAATTCCATTATTGCGGTAAACCTGCCCACTGGTATTAAAGAAACGTTTTAATGGAAGTCCACTCTTCTCATGCCATTCCTTAAGTTCTTCTGCTGTCGGGTTCTGCTCTACGATATGTCTGTCATCGTACTCGACACCATGTTCCTGTAACCATTTTCCTGCTTTTTTACAGGTTGAACATTTTGGATACTCTACAAATAATACTTTCATTTTGTCTCCCTTCTAAATGCGAATTATTCCGGCTTAATATAAAAAAATCGGAGTTTTTTACTTTAAATATTATTTAAACATTCTCTACCTGTCATTTAAATATTATTTATCTGTCAGTCAAATATTCTCTATCTGCCAGTCAATCGGCTCTAACTCATGGAACTGCAAAAACTCATTCGTCTGACTGAAATGCCTGCATCCAAAAAATCCACGATAAGCAGATAATGGACTTGGATGTGGCGCTTCCAAAATCAAATGCTTTGGATTCGTGAGCATCGGCTTTTTATTCTGTGCAGGTCTTCCCCAAAGTAAAAATACAAGTGGTCTGTCCTGTGCATTTAACACACGAATCGCCGCGTCAGTAAACTCTTCCCAGCCGATTCCTCTATGAGAATTCGCCTGATGCGCCCGTACAGTAAGTACCGTATTCAGCAAAAGGACTCCCTGCTTCGCCCATTTTACAAGGTATCCATTATTTGGAATGTAACAGCCAAGGTCATCGTGCAGTTCCTTATAAATATTCACCAGTGACGGTGGAATATCCACTCCCGGTTTTACTGAAAAGCTAAGTCCATGCGCCTGTCCATTATTATGATATGGGTCCTGTCCCAAAATCACGACTTTAACATTCTTTAATGGTGTCAGATGAAATGCACTAAAAATCTCATCTGATGGAGGGAAAATCTCACGCGTTCTGTATTCTTCATTTATCTTTTTGTAAAGTTCTCTATAATAAGGTTTCCTATATTCTTCCTTCAGAGCTTCCGCCCAGTCATTATTAATTGCTGCCATTTCTTATCCTCAGTTTCTTTCTGCTATTTTTTATGGCTTTAATTATATCGCATAGATATGAACAATGCAATTCTGATTTGCCGCAGGCAAAGAGACGCCCCCGAAGAGAGTCTAGCCCCTATATTTGTGACTTTAGTCGCGGCGGTTTGAATGCTCACTTTAAGCGCTCGCATCCAAACCTTGCTCCGAGGCCACAAATATAGGGGCTAGACTCTCTTCGGGGGCTGTGCTTTGGCTGTGGGAGGAAAATTGCTATTTATTGTTGGAGTGATTTGGGGAATCGCCAGAAGGTTTTGG
>ERZ1673752.3633-NODE-3633-length-14333-cov-5.864267_pt1 | contig 14333 bp, 17 predicted proteins | sample MGYA00580195_ERZ1673752 | MGnify/ENA primary metagenome ERZ1673752 (study PRJEB41218, sample SAMN15661744) | gut metagenome | host: Homo sapiens | place: Canada: London | collected 2015-08-20/2019-03-30 | study: EMG produced TPA metagenomics assembly of...
CTTTGCTTTGCAAAGTATGCTGTTAAACGGCGTCAAGCCTTTAATCAGCGTTTCCCATAGTAAATAAATTACCTAATCAGTACGGTATCGGGTGAAACGCTTGAGCGAACGGTTTTGTTATGGGTAGTACCGCGTCCTGCTTGCGTTTTGATAACCGGAAAGTAGGATGCACCCGTTTTTAGTGTTTCCGGTACGGTAAACTCAAGAAAGCGATCCGTGTTTTTAAAGAAATAGCTTTCTTCTATTTTTATCCACGTACTTGCATCGTTATTGCAGGAACCGTCGGCTAACTGCGGTGCAAAATATAAGCCCACGCTTGGGTCAGCGCCGGCAATTTTAACACGGCTTCCCGTGATACGGCAGGGCTTCCCCCGCGTTATCGAAAAGTCGTCTGTATGGGTAAAAAGGTCTTCAATGCTGTATATAAGCGGATCCGTTTTTGCATGCAGTGTTGCTGAAACATCCGTTCGTTGAACCGCATTGACTGCGTCCTCCGACGGAGTAAATTTCAGTCCGAAAGCCCCGCCCTCTTCGATATCCGTACCGTTAAAACTTCCTTTAAAACTCGGATACAAGATACCGACTTCAAAAACATCAACCGCCTTTCCTTCGGCAAGCAAAGTTAAAATAGCTTCTTTGAAAAGCATTTGCGCAGCGACCAGCGCTGCTTCGTCAAAAAGCTTTGTCTTGCTTGCAATCAATGCAATCACATTACCCATTGAAGCGGTGGTTCGTTGTACCCGTGTATAATGTCCGTTTCCGTGTTTAAGATAACTTTTATGAACCGTAACATTCACTTTACCGCCGATTGTTTTTAAATCTTTTGTTTCCATAAATCATATCCTTATTTTACGTCGCTTGTACCTATGGAATTACAAGGTAGACGAATTTTAAAATTTTGTACTTGACTTCGGTTGTCATTTATGATAGTATGGAAACCGTTTGAAGGGTATACTATCCTGCATGCTTTGAGCTTTTAGTGCAAATAAAGGCTCAAAGCTTTTTATCCTTGAGCGTATTCCGAAACTTTAACACTCAAGCCACTTGCGGAATTTTCATAAAACAGCCTCCTCTACCATAGTATTGATAAAATGCTTTGCGATCGGGTCCTGTGCAATTCCCATCCGTGCATTCGGGTATTGCATACTTGCGTTATAGCTTGCCGCAATATATTCCGCACATTCAAAACTGACAGCAAAAGTATTGACAAGTTCATATACCGACCCTATGCCGAAATATGCTATTAAGCCTTCCGGAACTAATGCGCTTTTTGCAAAAAAGTTTGCTTCCGCTTCATGTTCCGGCGAATGAACCGTGCCTTCCGGTTTGATATGTTCAAGCATAATATGCCCAATTTCATGCATAATCGTAAAGTTAATCCGTCGTTCATTTTGTTCGTCGTTATAATAAATCTCATAACGCCAGTCCGGCAACCGTAAATAGGTAAATCCGTCATTTGATGCGGCGCTTATAGTCGAGTACTCATCCTCCGAAAGTTTCGAATAGGGGATAAGTTTTATATCCAGCCTTTCCGCAAGCTCAAAAACATCGATGGGAATGTGCGTATAAGCCAGATCCTCATACATTTCAGCAATAATTTTTTTAATTTTAGCATAAACAGCATTTGCTAACCTCATTTATTCTCCTTTTCCGCTTCCCAAAAGCGAACGCAGTAGTTTTTCTTTTTGCTCGTATGTCATCGTATTTGCATTACGGGCTATTATATCGCAGGCTTGGTTTACGCTTTGCGTTTGTTCGTTTATCGCATCGTGCATACCAAGCTCGGTATTCAATAAAAAATCGGTCGTCGCTCCCAACGCTTTTGCAATATTCAAAAGAATCGCACCGCGCGGCTCTCGCTCCCCCGATACATAATTTGAAATAGCCGCCTCAGTCACCCTTGTTTCAGCCGCTAATTCCTTTTGGCTCATATTTCGCTCCTCCAACAAAGCTTTTATTTTATCAGCCATTGTGTTTTTGACATCTCGTTCTTTCATCCTCATACTCCTCCAACTACTGATAATATACTATATTATTATCAAAGTGTCAAGTATTTTATGTTATTTTGTTTACTTTTTTTTGTAAAATACCGCTTTTTATCAAAAAAGAGACGCCTCGCTCCTCAGATACTCATCTTACCACAGGTAAGACGATCGCAATACCAAGTGTAAGACGATCGCAATACCAAGTGTAAGACGATCGTAATACCAAAGGTAAGATGATCGCAGTACTTCGTGTCATTCTGATCAAAACGAAGAATGCTATGACGGATTGTACGAAAAACATTCTCTCATTACAGTTTTAGTTTTTTTTTGCTATACTCATAGCTCATGAGACCCGTACACAAAACACAAAACTTTTATAAAAAGGAGCTTGATAAAGTGGCGAATATAATCTAGAATACTATTCAAAATTGAATGGGTGTAATCGCCGATTTGGCGGAACTGTACTATAGAAATGCAATGAGGGGACAGGCATGATAGATGAGTTTTATAAAAGATATTATAGTTGGAAAGAAGTTTTTTTATTTTCACTGCTTACCAGTATCGGTATGGCGGCTATTTATTTTGTACCGCAAATTAACCGTTTTGTCATTGATGAAATTGCCATAAATAAAAAATTAATTAACATCCCAATGGCAATTTTGATCACGGTAGTATGTCTGTCGGTGATACATCTCTATCTTTTGTTTTTCCCCAATTTCTTTGCCTCAATAAATCAATGCCGTGTTGAAAGAAAAATTAGAAAAGATTTAGTAAAAAAATATTTAAGTATGCCGAATTATGAGTATTTAAAATTTGATAAAGCTTTTTTGTTAAATCTTTTTTTAGTGATTCTTACAGTGCAACTGCAACACTCATTACATTGCGGGTAGCGAAAATAAACTCAATTATTCAGTTTTCAGTTTTTTGTATAATTGTTCTTTTTACTAATTGGAAATTGGCTCTTACTTCTCTTATTTTTATTCCGCTGTATTTTATCGCAATTATGCTGTCCAGAAAAAACTTGCATACTCTTTCAAAGCAGAGCCAGAAAAAAAATGATGATTGTGTTGCCATCACCAATTCCATAATCAATGGAAAGCCGCAAATCACTATCGTTAATGCCGAAAAATTTTTTATAGAAAAACAAAATTTGATACAAGAAAATTACTTTTCCGCAAGACTGAAATCCGAATTCTTTTTTGTTCTTTTACAGCGAATTCCTTCTTTTGTACAGGCAGTTACGCCTCTGATTATTTTGATACTCGGAGCGAATTTGGTTCGGCAGGATGAAATAACAGTGGGAACACTGGTTATGTTTGTTCAATATGTGGGTATGATGTTTGAGCCCATTGAAGGATTGGCGCAACTTTTGGCATTTAAAAATCAGAATACTCCGGCTTTTGAGCGGCTATCAAAAGTTTTGTTTGCTAACCACAATGTAAAGTGCCTACCGATGACAAAGGGCAATACACAAAAATCACGAATCTCGAATATAGATGTGTACACAAATGCAAATGAACTTTTGTTTTCGATTGATGACTTAGACTTTAATGAAACCGGAATTTATTGTATAAAAGGTGAAAACGGGGCTGGGAAAACAACATTTATAAATTTACTTTGCGCACTTTATGATCCCGCTTGTTTTAAATTACAATCGGAACATTCGGTATTTGAAATTTCTGAAAATTTTAACTCAAAAAGCTATTTGTATCATCCGCATTTTTTCTTTGAAGGAACCGTAAAGGACAATATTTTACTTGGGGAAAAATTTAGTGATCAACAATTGCGGGACCTTTGCAATGTTTTTAATTTTGAAAAGTTTTTAGATAAAGAAGTGAAAACCAATCCTATAAATCTTTCCGACGGTGAGCAACAAAAACTTTGTTTGATACGCGTACTGATACGAAACAAGAAAACGATAATTTTAGATGAACCTGAAAAAAGTCTCGATTCTATTTCAATTCAAAATTTACGTACACTGATTGTTAAATTAAAACAAGATCATCTTATCTTGATCATTACCCACACATCGACATTTGATCAAGACGCCGCAGCAGTGTGGGAAATTAAAAATAAAAAAATGCAATGCAAACAGCTGAAGCACGAGGACATGACTGAATCAATTTAGGATTGAAGCGAGTTCAAAGACTTTTAGATAGGTTTAATCTTTTTATTTATAGAATTGTTTTACAAAATTAGATTGAAAATTTAAGGGAAATATTTTACACTACAATCTAAGAGGTTTTTTCGTGAATAAAAAAAGTAAAACTATAATCACTATTGTACTTTTTGCCCTTGTTGCAATCTTGTTTTTGCCGATAGTGGGAGCGAGCTTTTTATTTCTTAGCTTTGAAAATTTGCCGCTGGTTTTTATCGTCTTACCGTTTTTGCTGATTGGGCTTATATTTATGCTCATCTGGTTTAAAAAGGAAAGAACGTTCTTAATTGTGTTTTTTAGTATCGTATCTGTTTTTTCGCTTTTTTCTCTTTCTTTTTTGGGAATATATGTATATAAAAAGATTTATATTCCTTCGATAACGATTAAAGAAAAGCCGAACGGAAATGTGTATGAGTTTTTGCCGTTTGAAGAAAACTCTTTGGTAGCAAAACTTGAAGAAGAATCAAGTTTAAAACTGAACGATGCTATTCCGGTGCTTGATGGTGCGACAGCTCTTTTTCCGGTATATTCCGGTTTTGCACGAGCGTGTTTTCCTAAAGACCGCTGTACTTTAAATGAAGAAGGTTCCGCTCTTTTTTACAGAAACACCGTTGGATCGTACAATGCACTCATAGACGGGGAAGCTGATCTTATTTTTTGTGCAGCGCCGTCAAAAGAGCAGATTGAATACGCCCAATCAAAAAACCTAAATTTAAAACTTACGGCGATTGGAAAAGAAGCCTTTGTTTTTTTTGTAAACAAGGCAAATCCGATTGACTCAATAAGCTCCCGTGATTTAAGAAAAATTTATTCCGGGGAAATTAAAAACTGGAAGGAGCTTGGTGGTCCTGATTTAAAAATAAAAGCCTTTCAGCGCGCAAAAAATAGCGGTAGCCAAAGCACTTTGGAAAAATTTATGGGCGATATACCTTTAATGAAAGCTCCAAGTGATGAGCGTATAGATTTTATGGGCGGAATAGTTGAGCAGGTACAAAACTATCAAAATAGACGTAATTCTATAGGTTTTTCCTTTCGCTATTTTATAAATGAAATGCAAAATGCAAAAGATGTAAAAATTATAAAAGTAGATGGAGTAGCTCCAACAGGAGAAAACATTAAAAATGGCAGCTATCCGCTTACCGGCTATTTTTATGCTATTAGCACGGAAAAGTCCAAAAATGTAGAAGCCCTTTTAAACTGGATACTTTCAGAACAAGGACAATACTTAATAGAAAAAACCGGTTATGTCGGACTTCAAAAATAAGACTTTCAGTATCTTTAAGTTTTACTGTATTGCTTCCAGTCGAATTGCATCGTCATATAAGATATTTTGTTCAGCTTCTTTTTTTTCACGAATACGGCGAATTACAGCACGCACACAAATATCAGTTAAGGCAATTCCTACCGAAACCCCAATAACGGTAAAAATATTTTCCTTTTGTGTTTGCCATCCTAAACTCCAACCGTCGCATTAGATCCGATTTCGGCGTTTGAAATTTGGGCACTCCTTGACGAAATCACCTGAAGTAAAACGTCGGTCTTTATTTCGCACCGCCGATTTTGCAGCAAAATAGCAGTCTTCGATGAAAGCAAAGCGGAAGATAAAACAGACAGCAGAAAAACACTCGGAAAAGAATACAATCTTTCCGGAGCATCCATTGCAAGATATTTAAGATTAAATGAATTATCTAAGTCTTGGAAACAAGAAGTTGATAATGAAAAAATAGGACTGACGATGGCAGTTGACTTATCCTATCTTCCCAAAGAGATACAGGAATATCTGTATCAAAAGTGTGAAGAATTGGAGCTAAGCTTAAAATCAAGCGATGCCAAAACACTTCATCTGATGAACAGACAGGAAGAGTTGAATCAAAAGATGGTTACAACATACTTGCTGAACTTGAAAAAAACAAAGGTAAAAGAGTATCAGAATATCAAGTTATCTCAGAGTATTTATCAAAAATTCTTTCAAGATAAAGCGAAACAAGATGTAGAAGAGGTTGTAGAGAAAGCTTTAGAGCTATATTTTAATCAGAAAATGTAGTATAATATACAATAATATTAAGGAAAAATTGTAATAAATATTTTCAAGAAAGGGGGATGACATGGAAAATAATCAGTTGGAATATAAATCTGATATTCCTAAAAAGCCAAATCAATTAAAAGCTGAGATTGTATCCTTTCTTAATTCACAAGGCGGAACTATATTACTTGGTGTAGATGATGATGGAAATAAAATAGAGAATAGTGAGAAACAATATAAGCAGTGGGAAGAAATCATCAGCAATTGGATATTCAGTGCATTTTACCCAAGTGTTGTCAATTTGATTGAAATAAAAATAGATAAAGTATTTGCCATATCTGTCAAAAAAGGAACCAATAAGCCATACTATTATAAAGACGGAGAAGGATTTAATTCCAAAGGTGTGTATGTTAGAGTAGGGAGTACAAAAAGGCTTGCAAACTACGAAGAAATACAAAGAATGATGATAGCCAGCAAATCGGAGGAATATGAAAAATTATTATCTGAAAATCAAGATTTGACATTTGAATATGTAAGGATGAAATTAAAGGAGAAAGACATAGAGTTTGATCCGAAAGGCTCTTCATTATTGAATACAGATGGAAAATACAACAATGCTGCACTGTTTCTTAGTGATCAAAATCCAACCATCAGTAAATTTGCAGTCTTCCAAGGAAATGATGTATCAATATTCTTAGATAAAAAAGAATTTACCGGTTCTATTATGAAGCAGTTGGATGATATTTTATACTTCTCAAACCTATCAAATAAAAAGAAAATAATTATAACAGGCAAACCACAGAGAGATGAATATGAAGATATTCCTAAAAGAGCGTTGAGGGAGGCAATATGTAATTGTTTTTGTCATAGAGATTATTCTTTGAGTGGAGATATAAAGGTGGAATATTATGATGACAGAGTAATGATATTTTCTCCGGGTTCACTTCCGAACGGATTGACCATAGAGGACATTAAAGACGGAATGACTGCAAAAAGAAATCAAATCCTTGTGGATGCTCTTGACAAAGCTGATTTTATAGAAAATTACGCATCAGGAGTTAGACGAATATTTAAAGATTACGAAGATTATGATAAAAAACCGGAATATAAAATATCGGATAATGGAGTAATACTTACATTATACAACAGAAATTATAACGCTGAAGATGTCCCAAAGAATGTCCCAAAGAATGTCCCAGAAGATGTCCCAAAGAAATTAAAAGCTGAAGACAGGCAAATGTTCATTATAAAAGAAATGACTATTAATCCAAAAGTTACGATTATGGAATTGGGCAATAAATTTAATGTATCCGACAAGACTATAAAAAGGGATATAGAAAAATTGAAAAAAGAAAATAAGATTTATAGACAAGGAAGTTTAACCGATGGAAGTTGGATTGTCATAAAATAATGCAGTAAAACAAGTGAACGATAGAATGTATGAAAGAGATAGTAAAGAAAAACCGCTATCTCTTTTTTGATACTTAAAAACATAGGAGGAGGTAGAGAGTATGAGCATAAAATTTAACTACTATTACGAAAAAGAAGCGGAGCAGTTCTCTTTTTTCCGTATTCCCAAACTGTTATTTACAGATCCTATATTTGCTAGTCTTAGCAGTGATGCCAAAATGCTTTGCGGGATTTTACTGGATCGAATGAATTTATCTATGAAAAATAACTGGCTTGATGAAGAAAGTAAGGTCTATATCATCTTTTGTCTCAGCATTCTTGAAAATTAATTTTCGTAAATATTTTTTAAAAATCACTTGACATTTTTTCACAAATAGTATATACTGCCGGCAACTTATCAAGAGTGGCTTGAGAGACTGGCTCAGTGAAAGCCCAGCAACCTATCGAAAGATGCGGTGCTAATTCCAGACGGCAGCAGCCGAAAGATAAGACCTGTCTTTATTCCTCGTTTTGAGGTCTTCTTTCTGCTACTGATATATTGAAGAAGTGGAAGATAAAAATGATTTCCGTAAAAAATATAACAAAAGAATTTTCAAGCGCAGGAAAAACATTTAAGGCTTGTGACAATATCAGCTTCGAAGTGAAAAGCGGAGAAATATTCGGTATCATCGGACTTTCCGGTGCGGGCAAATCAACATTGCTTCGCTGTTTAAACTTATTGGAAAAGCCGACATCCGGTGAAATTTATATTGACGGTCAAAATATTTGCACGCTGCGTACTGCCGAACTTTTACGATTGCGAAAAAAAGTTTCGATGATATTTCAAAGTTTTAACCTCTTTAAACAAAAAAGCGTTTTTGAAAATATTGCTTATCCGCTCCGCATTTCGCGGAAAGATATTTTAATTGACGGGAAAAAAATAACGAGTGCGGCTTTTGAGCAGTATGTTCGTGAAAAAGCGGAAAGGCTTGCGAGCTTTGTCGGTTTACACGCGAAATTATATGCGTACCCCAATGAACTTTCAGGCGGCGAAAAGCAACGCGTTGCAATTGCTCGCGCATTAGCAAGCGAACCGGAAATTCTTCTCTGTGATGAAGCGACCTCCGCACTTGATCCTGCAAATACCAAACAAATTGTCGGTTTGATAAAAAAAGCGGTTGCGGAATTTAATATGTCCTGCGTGGTCATTACGCATCAAATGGAAGTTGCAAAAACTTTATGCGATCGCATTGCAGTTATGGAAAGCGGAAAAATTATTGAAGAAAATACGGTGGAAGGACTTTTCCAAAATCCGAAAACCGCATTAGCAAAGTCCTTTATCGGGAAGTTGCAAAGTGAACCGCTTGAAGAACTTTTCAGTATTGAAAATTTTTCCAAAGCACAGGGAACTTTTGTCGGTGAACTGGTGCGCCTAACCTATTCGGCTAAAACGGTCAATGAGCCGGTTCTGAATGACTGCATAAAACAGTATCCTGTTTCCATTAACTTTTTAGCCGGAAATATCAATAATCTGAAAACAGGGCAAGTCGGTTTTATGATCGTATCAATAAGCGGTGAACGCAATGAAATTGAACGGGCACTGCAATTTTTAGAGCAGCATGGTGTCGGCGTTGAGATTATCAATTTCCACGATGCACATACACAAAATAAAAAAAATAACGAGGGAGGAAAAAAATAATGGAAAGATTTTTACAAATGAGCAAAATTGTTTTACCGGCAGTCCCTGCCACTATCTATATGGTTTTTGTTTCCGCAAGTATTGCGCTCCTTTTTGGAATACCGCTGGGAATCATACTTTATATTACCAGAGAAGGTGGACTTCGGGAATGTCGCGGCGTTTATCGGCTTGTTGACGGCGTCGTGAATTTTTTTCGCTCTCTTCCGGCGGTTATTATCATGCTTTTGGCTATTCCGCTGTCGCGACTCATTATCGGCAAAGCAATCGGTTCGACGGCGGCAATTGTTCCGTTATGTTTGGCAGCAACACCCTTTGTTGCGCGTTTGATGGAAGGCTACTTTTTGGAAGTGGATGAGGGCGTCATTGAAGCTGCCCTTTCAATGGGAAGCACTACTTCCGAAATTATTTTTCGTGTTTTAATTTCGGAAGCCGCCCCGTCAATCGTGAACGGTATTACAATGACGCTCATCAATTTGGTAGGGCTTTCTGCAATGGCAGGGATGCTTGGCGGCGGCGGATTGGGGGATATTGCAATCCGCTACGGGTATCAGCGCTTTCAGTTTGATATGCTCTGGTATTCGGTGATTATCATTATACTCATTGTACAGGGAATACAAGTACTGGGAACATGTATTGCAAGAAAAATAAAAAGATAATAGTATATTAAAAAATGAGAGGTGAAGGAAATGAGTAAAAGAATTTTTACATTTCTGTTTTGCTGCTTTGTTGTTATAACATTTGCAGCGGTGGTATCGTGCGAAAAGAACAGTCGCTCCGATGATAGTAAAATTGTTATCGGCGTTTCGCCTGTTCCGCACGAAGAAATTATTCGCGCACTCAAAAGTGATTTTGAGGCGGAAGGAATCGATGTCGAAGTACGAGTTTTCGATGACTATGTGCAGCCGAATTTAGCATTGAGTAGCGGCGACCTTGATGCAAATTTTTTTCAGCACACGCCGTATCTTGAATCGTTTTGTCAAGAAAGGAATTTAAAACTCGTGAGCATTGGTGCGGTGCATATTGAACCGATTGCCTTTTATTCGAAAAAGATACAAAGTATCAGTGAGCTCAAAGAAGGCGACGAGATTCTCATTCCGAATGATGCAACCAATGGGGGACGGGCGCTTTTGCTTTTGCAGAAGGCAGGTCTTATCACTTTGAAAGATCCAACGGATATTCATGCAACCGAAGCCGATATTATTGAGAATAAACTCAAGCTAAAATTTACGGCACTTGATGCGGCGAATATTGCAAATGTATACGGCGATGTTGCAGGCGGCGTCATTAACACAAACTTTGCACTGAGTGCCGGCCTTAATCCGAAAGATGCGATTGTACGTGAGGACAAAGATTCTCCGTATGCAAATATTGTTGCAGTCCGAGCCGGTGAAGAAGGCAAAGAAAAGTTTATCAAACTTATGAAAGTACTGCACAGCGACAAGTGCAAAGATTTTATTATAAAAACCTATAACAGTGCGATTTATCCCGCATTCTAGCGGAAAGCATGTTTATAAAAAGAGGCGCTCTGTAAGAGTGCCTTTTTTCTCGTTACTCTTTTTCTCAAAGCGGAAAAATCTTGATAGCTTTTGAGAATATTTTTTAAAAACGTAATGCCGCTCGTTTATCAATGATCACTTTCGTATCAATTGATATGATATATTTTAATAAAAGTCCCATTAAAAATAAACGATGAGCAACTACGGTTTTTGTGATACCTGCAATTTGAAAAACGGGAATTACGTGCGGAAGAAAAAGCGGCAAAAGAAAACTGCGGCAAGCAAAAAAATGCGAAACGCAGCCGTGAGTATTTTGCGGGGCATTTCAATTCGGATGCCGCTATTAATTTACGATGCGGATTTAAATAAAACAAAGGCGGAAGAAAAAACAGTAAATGACAAAAGCCGCCGACCGGTTAAGGAAACGCTGGTTAAAGGCTTGACGCCATTTACCGGCGTTTCCTATAATTGTACGTAAAATTTTTCAAAACTCGACGGGCATCTCTAAAAATCTAACCCGAGTTTTTAGAGATGCCCTCAATTCTCGATTGAATTAATCAGTGCCTCCTACAAGCTATTGAGCTTTAAACGTAACGCCAACATTGATGACACCGCCCTCTGCAACTTTATCAGTAACTTCATTAATATACAATCCAGTACTATGGACTGAAACGTATCTCATAGATTCAGTTACTTCCTTCCCATTGAGTGACCACTTATCAACTATCTTTCCTGCAGGAAGAATAGCCTTAAACTGTAGGCTCGCCCCCTCAAAAACAGTATCGTCAGGATTTACCTCAGTTGGAGGAGTAGAATTTCTAAAAGTTATAGCGGTCATTTTTGTATTATTAAAATTTACCGTATATTGTTTTGCAATTCGGAGCTCATAATCTATATTTATTGTAGTGTTTTCTCCGTCTTTCATAACGAAAAATGCTGCTTCAGTAAGACCAAAGTAATTCATATCCATTTGATCGTCAGGCGTTGCCTTACACTCTTTTTTGTTTATCTTCCAAGTTTCAACTACTTCATTTTCTTTTAAAGTCGGCTCTAATTTAAGAAGTTGCCCTTCTTTAACTTTGTCCCCATTTTCGATAATGATTTTTTCACCACGGTTATTGTAATAAACTTTCAAATTTTTTGAATATTTGATTGTCATTTCTTCCGGCTTTCGTATCTTTGCATCTATTTTGATTCGAGGAACATTTTTTTGAATTGCGTACTCAACTGCTACGCCTCTACCAATAGCTTTCCCGTTTACGGTGAAAGGATCTGCTACATTTTTGATATCGTATCCCTCATTTTGCGCGTTTTCAAATTCTTCTTTATAAAGCAATCATAACGGGCGTCCCTTCTTTTACCGTGTCACCGCTTTTTAAGAACTCTTCATCATCCGACAGATCCATGACCACAAGAGAATCTCCAAATTCTAAAACAGCCATTCCTTCCCCGTTAGTGACACCTCCGCCATTAATGCCACCATCATTTTGTTCGTCAATACTTGGATTATTATCATGTATTTGATTACAAGAAAAAAATAATAAAACAACAAAAAAACTTAAAACCAAAAATAGTTTTTTCATTACATAGCTCCTCAATTTATAAGTATATGGCTATTATAGAAAAAAAAATAAAGTCAACTATCGCTTTCGATGTTGCCGCGGCACTTTTTTATTAGGGAAAGAGGGAGCTTCAGTCTTGTGATCGCGCCGAGATGTATCCGACTAGTTTTTTATGTTATAGATAATTATGCACCCTCTAAAAAAGTTTTATTTAACAAGCTTTCCAAAGCTATTCGTTTTTATCCGAAAGGCTTTGTAAATATGTGGCTAAGACCTTTTCATTATATCATGAACTTGTTAAAAATTACAAACTTGAGATCTTTGTTTCCCGGAGCAATATCTCGCTTATGCATAGTATATCGGTACATACATTTTATTTTTACAGCGGTAAATAATATCCCTGTTAAGGATCTTGCCGTCATCCCAATATTCCAAAATATAAATATAAATATAAATAGGACCGGCATTGCATGTTTTTTGTATCACATTGCCGTTTTTATCGTATCCATGCCACCATTCTTTCCCATCTGAGTTTTTCCCATGAATCAGATTACCGGTAAACAGAATTTTAATTTTTATACAAATTGATGATATATTTATATGATTGCCTCCTCTATTTCTTATCCACATACAACGTGCCATCTTTGATAATGATTATGTATGTCCGGAATTCTACCTTACTATACTGAATATTGAGAAACAAGTAGTAGATACTTTACTTCTGCAAAAAACATTACTTCACAAAGTTACCGGTAAACGGCATCAAGCCTTTCATCAGCGTTTTCTTTAGGCGGGTTTGCCCATGTATCTTGCGTGTCGTCTAATACCTCTTGTTACCCTACCGCTCCGTCGCTGTTTTACGAGTATGGAGAACATGATGAAAAAGCTGAATACTTTGATGGCAGGCCTCATGGTCTGTGCGGTTTTTTATTTTGCGTCGTGCAGCGTTGATGCGCGCATTCGCGACGACGAACATAGGATTACGGTGACCGGAACTTCGAGTGTGTATGCGGCTCCGGATACGGTTTCGATTTCTTTTTCGGCGGTATCGCAAGACAAGAATCTTTCAACGGCAAAGCAAAAGAATGATACCGTTTTAAAAAAAGTGACGGAAATTTTTACAAAATACGGAATTGCACAAAAAAACATTTCCATCGGGCGGTTAAATATTTATCCGCGTAATTCATACCGGAATGACCGTCCCGAATTTTTGTTCTATGAAATAAACCAAAATATTTCCGTAACGCTTGATACCTTGGAAAACTACGAGCCGTTTTTAACGGAGCTTTTAAATGCCGGAATTGACAACATCAATAATGTGGAGTTTTCCGTGCAGGATGTGAAAAAGCTCAAAAATGACGCCCGTACTGCTGCCGTTAAAGCAGCCGAAGAAAAAGCGGCATTGTTGTGTGCAGCGGCGGAAAACGGCGGAAAAAAATTGACCGTGGGAAAAATAATCCGCATCAATGAAATTCCGCAAGAATTATACGGCTATCCCCGAGCAGCTAGTCAAAATGCAATGATGTACAAAGAAGCGGCTGCCGATATGGCGGCAGGCGGTATTACCCCGATCGGGCAAATCAAAATCGACGCCCAAGTGGAAATCGTATTTGCATTGGAATAACCGTACCGTCTGATAGCGGAAAAATACACCGACGGGTGCCTTGTACGGTACCCGTTTTTTGGGTATCCAACACCGAATGTTTTTCGCTGTAACGCACGGTGCGTATTTGTTACAAACTTCGGTGTGCGGGAAAGACGCTCAACCCGTTCCAAAACCGCGCCGCCGCTCATCAGCGGTTACCGCACTGCTTCCCGAAAAGCGGCAGCGCTCCGGGTATGAAGCAATGAACGGATGCGACAAAATAATTTTCAGAATAATAAAACGATTGACAAAACTTAAAATAAAATATATATTTATCAATAAATTTACTGGGAGGTCGATTTTATGAAAAAAAGATTGTGGTTAAGGAAACACTGATTAATTACCATTTTTTACATGACAAAAAAATATAAATGAG